>Ga0208768_1000907_pt1 | contig 17519 bp, 13 predicted proteins | sample AntAceMetag02UK1_FD_184760 | JGI IMG/M metagenome (GOLD analysis project Ga0208768, IMG submission 184760) | Saline lake microbial communities from Ace Lake, Antarctica - Antarctic Ace Lake Metagenome 02UK1 (SPAdes) (version 2) | ecosystem: Environmental > Aquatic > Non-marine Saline and...
TAATGCAACCTTATCTGAACTAAAGTTACAAAACCAGTGCACTTTTAGCAAATAAAATCAGCAAATAATCACCGTATTGTATTAACAATCAATATGTTAATTACTTTTTCAGTAAACCCTATTTACATGAAATGTCCATTAATTGTACACTTATTTTTTGATATTTGGATTTGATTTAGCTTTTCAAGGGATTTGACAGAATAAGAAAGGTCCCGAAAAGCTGTGGCATTTGGGACCCCATGACAACCTTTTTCATGAACTTCTTAGTAAGAAACTAATAATTTACTCTTTACAATAGGTGCGATTTATAAAGAGTATCCTTTATTTGAACTTTCAAATTAGTTTCTAAACAATTGATTTTAACCATTCTCATTTCAAAAGACACCAAATAAATGGTAACCTCGAAAACTTCAAATATGGATGTTTTGTCGCTGTTTTATTTTTTGGTGTAATGTTTATCGATTTCATGCATAATATTGGGATTGTACCATTCTTGCTTCATCCCTTTTTTGGTCTTGGCATTCAAGTATCTAACCCTACAAAACTTGGGATTATCTTTAAGAGCGTTCAATAAACGCCAAAAACGAGGATTTGCCTTAAAGTCATGATATCTTTTTTGTAGAGCTGGCACTAAATGCTCTTTACACCCCCAAATAAATGTTTTTGTGAATGCATCCTCTTCATCGATTATTACCGAAATTGCATCTGGATTATTTGGGTCTATTTGCATCTTACTTTTTACAAATTTTGTTTCCAATCTTAAGCTTATACTATGCTGTGACAAAGGATCATGTGGAAATTCCTTTTCTTTATTACCGATAAACCTTAACAAATTTTGATTTTGAACACTGTCGTTATTGACGGAATAACTCTGAATCTCGTGGGCGTGAAAAAAAGACATTGGCATCACATAAAAATTATATTTACTTAAATCTTTCTGGAACCATTCTTTACAAATTTCCAAATAGCTTAAAAGGTTTGCAGTTCCAACCTCTAAAAGTTTCGTATTAAGAATTGGACTATCGTTTCGAAAATGAATAGCATTATCTCTTAGTTCTATTAGTATAAAAAGATTTGCTTTTAGCGTTTCATTAAGATCTACTAGACTCATCGCTTTACCAATTGATATAGTTCGATAGTTTCCAGACCTAGATTTGATAAAATCTCCAGGATTATCTATATCAGGTATATAGAGCCCTTCAATTTTCTCTAAACCATCCCGAACAACCTTTGCTTTTAATAGAATTTCCCAAGCATTAATTAAAAGAATCGAAAAAGTTTCTTCTCGATAACCAAAATCAGGTTTGTTATAAATTTCAATTGCAGCTAATCCAGCCTGTACGCTCTTATCAAGAAGAGTATCTGATAATTTGGTGGACGAACTAGCTGTTGAATGTTTAACAGGATTAGCATGTCTATATTTTGAGCTAACTTTTAGTGCATACTCCTTTAGACTTAATCCTATTGTATGTTGAGCCTTAAACAATCCATTGGGCTGTTTCAAAATAAACTCACCAAACTCATTTCTGCTAAGTTTAGCTCTAAGGGAAGCCCCTAGTGGATAGGTTGAAGCTTTGGAAAGCTGAACATCAGTAAATTCCTTATCCTCCTTCTCCATATTTTGAAGGAATAAAAGAGTAAGTCTTTGCTTATCATTAGCTTTTATTGACATTACCAGGTGAATTATGTTTTTCTTTTTTTTATGAACGGTGTTGATGATTTAAATTATCATGAATATGACTTTTAAGTATATCCTAAAAAGAATTTGACAAAAACAACATCCATTATTGATATCATGGTTTTGCATTCCCGCTTAGGCCTTTACTTATTAATTCCTTCACAACACCAAACATCATTGCGGAGAAGTCCTCTTTGAATTCTCTGTTATCAGAATACAGTTTATATAAATCAAAATTGGTAGTTATGTGTTTCAACAATTCTTCTCCAACAATTTTGTCGCTGGTGATTCTTGCGTTCTGATCGTCTGAATGTTGAATAGAACTTATTAGTTCGTTGTTCTTAGCCACATCAGCTGCGATGTTCTCAGCCATTTGTCGAACCTTGTCTGCATCTTCAAATTCAGTTCCGTATCGGTCATTAAAAGTTTGAAGGATATTTGAAAGTCTGTCTATTTCAGGGTCATTCACTCCCCCTCTCATGTCGGTTGGAATTGGCTTCAAATCTTCGCCTTGTTCTAAAACCACATTTGTTGTTGATTCTAGTTGAAGGCGATAACTATCCATATCTATGTTGTCCAGAACTCCTTTTGCTAAATCCACCGAAGTATCACCACCTAATTTGTTTTGTAGATGATTTAGGAAAATGTAAAGCCTTTCTAAATAGGGGTTTCCAAATGGTACAATTTGAGAAAGGAAAATGTATAGACGAACATAGGTTTTAACCTTTGCTCTGAAATCTGCTTGCTGTTCTTCTTCTAAATTTTCTCTAAAAATTGCCGCTGATTCATCTAAAGAAGCATGTAATTGGTCAACTGGCACATTCGCCAATATCTTATCCGAAAATTCTTCTACTTGCTCACGAGAGTAGACTTGATAGTTATCTAAAGCGTCTTGTAAGTCAAACAGTTTGTTTGGGTCAGTGGCTTCTCCAAGGATGGTACTTTCAAAATAGGGCTTGAAAGCATTTTCTATGTCTTCGGCTGCATTCGCAAAGTCCAATACAAAAGTGTCCTTTTTCAAAGGATGGCTTCTGTTTAGTCTGGAAAGTGTTTGCACTGCGTTTACACCGCCCAATTTTTTATCTACATACATAGTATGCAAAAGCGGTTGGTCAAATCCTGTTTGAAATTTATTGGCAACTAACAGAAATCTGTGTTCGCTCTTCTCAAATTCTGATGGAATTGAGCTACTCGAAAATCCATTCAAACTAGCTTCTGTTTGCCCATCTATTTCACCAGAGAAGGCAACCACAGCTTTGTAAGGGCTGTTGATGGATTTTAAATAAGTATCAAAAGCCTTTTTGTATTGCACAGCATTTTTTCGGCTACTGGTTACCATCATGACTTTTGCCTTTCCCCCCATTCGCTTGTTCTGAATCACGTTTTCCATAAAATGGTCAACCATCAATTTTGATTTCTTCTTAATGGCGTGTTCGTGACTTTCTACATATGCTTTGAGTTTCTTTTGTGCTCTTTTCTTATCGTATTCTGGGTCGTCTTCAATCTTTTTAAGTAAGGCATAAAAACTTTGGTAGGTCGTGTAATTCTGCAATACATCTTTGATAAAGCCTTCTTCTATGGCTTGTTTCATAGAGTATAAATGAAATGCTCTAAACTTCGTTTTGTCGCCTTCTTGGTAAGGCACTCCAAAGAGTTCCAAGGTTTTGTTTTTTGGTGTTGCCGTGAAAGCAAAGTAGCTGGCATTAGGCAAGAGTTTTCTCGACTTAACCAATGTTCTGATTAAATCTTCTCCTGTTACCTCACTACTTTCATTCTCGTCATAATCTTCCAAATCAGCTTTTAATTCATCTTCATCATTCAATTTTGATAAAGATTCATTCAGCTTTCTTGCCATTTGACCGCTCAAACTACTGTGAGCTTCATCAATAACAATGGCAAAATTGTTTCCTGGCAATTCTCCAATTTCCTCTACAATATGAGGGAACTTCTGAATGGTAGTAATGATGATTTTCTTGCCTTCCTCTAAAGCAGTTTTGAGTTGTTTACTTCCTTCGGTAATAGCTTCAACTACACCGCCAACTTGTTGGAATTGCTTTATGTTTTCTCGGATTTGAGCATCCAACGCCCTACGGTCAGTAACTACTATGGCTGTGTCAAAAAGGTTGTTTGTTCCCGATTTGTCATGCAAGCCGATTAACTGGTGAGCCAACCAAGCAATAGAATTTGATTTCCCTGAACCTGCTGAATGTTGAATCAAATATTTCTGACCTGAACCTTTTTCTTGGGCATCTGCCAGAATTTCTCTTACTGCCGATAATTGGTGATAGCGAGGGAAGATGAGTTTCTTCTCTTTCTTCGTTCTCTTTTTGCCTTTATTGTCTGTGTATTCTTTTGCTTCTGTAATGAGCTGCGAGAAGTTTTGAATAATATCTGTTAGACTATGCTTAGTTAAAATTTCTTTCCAGAGGTAATCAGTTTTGATGCCTCCGTTCGGTGGATTTCCTGCTCCGTTATTATTTCCTTTGTTGAAAGGCAAGAAGTATGAGGTTTCTCCTTTTAGTTGGGTACACATCCACACTTCTTCCGTATCTACTGCAAAATTAACAACCAACCTTCCCAAGCGAAACAGTTCTTCGTTTGGATCTCTATCCTTTTTGTATTGCCAAATGGCATTTTGCACATTTTGCTTGGTGAGTTCGTTCTTCAACTCAAAAGTGATGACTGGTAAGCCGTTTATAAAAACGACCATGTCCAAGGAGTTCTTATTCTTGGTGGAATAGTAGACCTGACGAATAACAGAAAAGACATTAGCTTGATACAAGGTATTTGCACTTGCGTTATATGCTGAAGCAGGTTTGTCATAAAACAAGCGAAGTTTTGTATCTGTAAAGCCATCTACAATTCCTTTTCGCAATACTTCAATGACACCTTTTGCTTGTATTTGGTCATTGATACGCTTAACCACTTTCTGCCGATACAACTCTTTATGATACCGCTTTAGCTTTTCAAATGCCTTGGGTTGTGTGGCTTCCAAAAACTGGAATAGCATTTCCTCGTCCAAACAAGATACATTGTTGTATTCTTTACTTGTTCTTTGAATATAGTTGTTCTCATCTACCAAATAATTGGCGATATGGTTTTCCAAACCTTTTTCACTTGTGTCGGTACTCATATATCTATTTCAAAATGTCTAAGTTCGTCTAAATAAAAAATACATATCTATTTATATATCAATGCTTTAATATTAACTTATAGCTAGATTATGTCTAAAAAATGTCTAAAGCATAGCTAGATATCTGTTTTAGACATTTTCCAAATCTTACCATGAGGCTCTATTTTCCCTTGTTTTCGCAAAGCCTGTAGGTTGTTCTTCACTTTATTCTGCTTTTGATTTTGATCCAGAACATCGGGTAGCTTCTCCAAAAGAATAGATTCAAAATCAATTTTCTTACCCTCTCCAAACTTCTTTAAATAATCTAAAATGATTTTTTGACAGTACCCATCATCTATGCCCCTCTGTTTTATATAATCTGCTTTTTCACCAGTAATATTAGCTACTGTAGCCGATATATGAAAATTAGGTTTACGACCCTCTATCAACCCCTTACTTTTTAGATTCTTAATTTCAGGTTCATCCAATGTTTTAGACTTTGCAACTTTGTCCAATGCTATAATATCGATCAATGACAAATCTGGCATGGATGCTATCTTTTTGGCATAATTAATGTCCATTACCTTCCCGGTAACAGTCAATTTTACGTTGTTGTTCGCAAATTCATAATCCGGCATCGGGAAAAACTTTTTCCGCTGAATGTTGAACATTCGCTTGATTCCGCTTCCAATAGCATCGATCATATTCAGGTTGATCATAGCCTCTACCAAAAATGGGTTTCGATACGTAGGCTCAGGTGCATCTGCAATGACCACTTCCTCGATACTTGCGGGTATAAAGGAACCTGAATTTATAAACACCAATTTGCCATCTTCATGTTCTACCACGTTAATTTTACCACCTAGGGTATAATCTTGGTGCGCAATACAATTATTTAAACCCTCTCTTACAATGTAGGCATCATATTGGTCTACTTCTTCAGGAAACAAGGTTCCATCAGGGATATATCTGTATTTAAGGTTCCTTATTTTCTTGAATACTTCATCTGTGTTAATTAGTAAAGGGCAAGTAAAATGCTGATAGTCTTTTTCAATGTTGTCCTTATCCCTCAGTATTCATGATATTTTAGCCGTTGAAGGATTGATGAAATGTTCCGATTCTGATTTCCCTAGTAGTAAAATGGCCGTTCTTGTAATTTTACCCTTAATGCAAACCTTGGCTTTGTTCAGAAAAGTCTCATCGCTCCACTGGTCTATTTCTTCAACTAAGTGTGCATTTTTTCTTTTATAAGATTCACGAGCCTTGAGGATTGCTTCTGCCGACAAATCATCAATAGTGGCTCCTTCTGCCAGAGTTGCACTCCAGTCTTCACTTCGTGCTTGTTCGCGAATTCGTTCTACTTCTTCTAGGTTAAGCGCATTTAGTTCTTCGCCATCTCTACCATAGTAATGCCCTTGCCATGCAATGGGGATGCCTTTAGGTGCGGCTGGAATTTCAAATAATACAACTCTGCCTTCTGGCTCGGCCACTTCATAAATCTCCATAAAAGTAAGCCTGCCTGTAGTATGGTTGGCCACTTCTGCTTTGAGACTATCCAAATCTACTCGGTTGGTTCTGAACCTAGAACCTACTATGCTTTTGTCATTATCTTTTACTCCAAATACCAACCAGGCCGAACGTTTATTTTTTAGGTTGGCTTCATTACATAAAGCAGAAAAGTATTTGCCAATTTTACTAAAATCATATTGGTTTTTGGCTTCTTTAAATTCTACCACTTCGTTCTCGATACCTTGGGAGCGAAGCTGATTTAAAATAGTTTGTATTTCAGCTTGACTTTTCATTCTTCAATTTCTTCGTTTTGGTATTCAGCTTCCTCTTCGGCCGCTAAACTTAATTCCTCTTCCAATTCTTCATAGGTTTCTTCGTTCTGTGTCTCTGGAACTTCAAAATCTCTCACATCTATTTTACCTGTCACTACTTCAGCTATTAAGGCAGTTTTGTATTCTTTTACTATAGCAATTTCTTTATCAATTATAGATTTGAGTTGCATTTCACTCTTATACATTTCTACTATTTCCTCTTGTAAATCAGTAGATGGAACAGGAATTTTTTCCTTTAAAAGATACCTTGGATTTAACGGTCGATTTCTACCAGCGGAGCCTCTTGAATTAATATCTAAAAGAAAATGGCCCTCGGGTATAGTAAAAAATGAGAAGAGAAATTCTGGTTTAACAATTTCTAAATTACAATTAAGAATAGGATATCGATGAGAAGCAACACAGTTTTCATCATTTGAACTTACTAGTGCGACTGCCCCTTCCCATGCAAATTGGCCACTTATTATTACGTCACCTTCTTTTATGTAATAAAAACTTGAATCACCTAAATCTTCACCAAGTGTTTCGTCTTTGTGAAAAATACCTCTGGATCGATTGTAGAGACCTACAGGTGTGTAAAATTCATCGTCCAAACGGTCAATTTGTCTATCAATTGGATTTGTAATTGTTGACAAACGAAGTAATTTAACTGAATCAGAATTAATAATTTTTCTGGTTAATGATTTTCTTCTCTGAACATATAATCCAAGTAACTGCTTCTTCTTCAGGATAAAGCGGTCAATCTTGGCAAGTTTGTAATCGAGGAAGTCGGCTATTTTGGTTTGTTCATCTTTGGGAGGGATGGGGATAAGAAAATTCTTAAAATTCTCAGCTGGTAACCTCCACCTACCAAGCATTGAAACTCCTTTACCATGTTTGAAGAAAATTCTATTTGTGTAGCAAAGTTGAAGCATATACAACAAATATTGCGAGTCACTTTCAGTATGAGTCAATTTAAAAACTCGATAATCTGGACTTACAACACCATCATATTTTGAAATGTCAACATAACCAGTCAGCAAGTCCATATGATTCATAGCAAAATCACCTATATCAACTTGCTGGTATTTGGAATAGTCCATTGAAAGTTGACCTGCACCGCTTATTGTATCTTTCACTTTGATACCCTTTTGTGTGATTGATAAAACATCATGACCAAGTTCACCAACTATTCTTTTAATAATGCCAAAGACATGTTTTATGCGATAAACAGACCAGTGCTTAGGGATTTCTTGGAACCAACTTTCTTCAGTGGTTTTGTAAAATGAATATTTCTTTAGGCTTCCCATTAATCAATTATCTCATTAAGTAATCCTTCGGTTTCTTTCTCTAGCTTCAAAATATCTTGTTCGATGTCTGACAAGTTTCTTATTGAAGCGTGCTGATAGAAGTATTTAGTAAAAGGAATCTCATATCCAATTTTAGCTCCTTTGGTTTCGTACCAGGAATCAGGAACGAAATGTTTAACTTCCTTATCGAAATAAGATTGGATGTCCTCTTTCATTGGGATATTTTCAACATCCTTCAAACTGGTATCAGACTTTGGGTTTCCTTTTTTGTCTTTGATGATATTTCCTTCTTCATCTCTTTGTGGTTGAAAAATAGGAATCTGAAAAGAGCCAAAATCAGTAACATCAAATATTTTGCTGTATTGATTTTCTTCAAATTCGAAATAGAGGTTTTGAATATCCAGTATATGTGAGTCAGATAATTCTACTTTCTTTTCCCCTAAGTTCTTTCGCATTCGCTTATAAAATGACTCAGAAGAAGCATTAATCAGTTGTACCTTTCCTTGTCTTTTATTCTCTTTCACATTACTGATAATCCATACAAACGTGGCGATTCCAGTGTTATAGAAAATGTCATTAGGCAGTTGAATAATGTATTCTAGCAAGTCATTTTCGAGAATGTATTGTCTGATACCACTTTCACCACTCCCTGCATCACCAGTAAATAGTGCAGAACCATTGTGAACGGATGCTATTCGACTACCGCCATCTTTTGGGTCTTTCATTTTGGAAAGCATGTGGAGCATAAACATCAACTGTCCATCATTGCTTCGTGAGGTCAAACAAGTTTCAATCAACTCACCGTCAAAATTAGTAATAGGAAGATTGAAGCGTTTATCTACAATGGCTTTCTTTTTCCCTACCCCTACATTTAGGTTGTCAATGTCTTGTTTCCAACTCGTACCGTAAGGAGGGTTGGTGAGCATGAAATTGAATTTCAAATCAGGGTCAAATCCATATTCGCTTAATGTAGAACCAAACTTAATTTTGTTAGGGTCTTCATTTTTTAGCAACATATCAGACTTACAAACCGCATACATTTCGCCTGTGTTCTCTTGTCCATATAAATGGAAAGTGGCTTGCGATTTTACTTCTCCATCGGGGTTGGTGGCAAATTTTTTAGACTGGGTAAGCATAGCACCCGAACCGGCACATGGGTCATACACCAAATAGGTGCCTTGTTGTATTTTGTCTTTTACAGGCAGATAAACCAAATGAGTCATCAACTCAATGATTTCTCTTGGCGTAAAGTGTCGCCCTGCTGCTGCGTTGGTTTTCTCGTTGAATCGTCTGATTAAATCCTCAAACATATAACCCATTGCCATAGGAGAAATCTTGTCTGGGCTTAACTCTACTTTTGGGTTACAGAACTTTTCAATCAATGAAAATGTAATGCCGGTATTTTCAAATGTTTCTAATTGGTTCCTGAATTTAAACTTTGAGATAATGTCTTGCACATTTTCAGAAAAGCCATTCAAATAATCTAGCAAGTTGGTGTCAATATTTTTAGGGTCAGCCAACAACTTCTTCATCGTGTAAGGAGAAGTGTTATAAAATGCCAATCCAGAACCGTGTTCTTTGCTTGTCAGCAATCCGGAGAGATTGTCAATTTTGTGTTTAAACTCATTATGCGTTTTCAGCACTTTGTCTTTGGTTGGCTCTAAGGCCAAGTCCAACCTTCTAGTACCGTCATTGGGAGTATCACATCCTGATACTGGTTTTCGAGGTATTTGTTAATCAATACATCATCCGCAACTGTCCAGATAAAGTTGATGATGGGCTGCAAACTTTGAGTATCTAAATTCATTTAATCTGTTTAATTAATTCTTATTTAAAAAGGATAAAGCTATCTTGTTTTGTAAAGTGTTAGCTTCATATTAAATCCTCTAAACCTTGAGCAATTAAAATAAGTTGCCTAAGAAATATAAGCATTCTCGCAAATTATAGCTTTTTGCTGATATTTATTACGTGTTTCCGTAATCATGACTGTATTTTCAAATGTCGTTTACAACAAGCATCTTCCATGTCTTGCTCCTTATCCCAAAACACAACGCCACATTCTTTGCAGTTTCGTCTACCTTGTATTGCCAAATATTTATATAGTGTAGGTTTAGATTTAATACCTACCAATTTCATGATATCCACAATAGGTAATTTATTCTCTTGGTAATATGATGCAGCCAACATCGCTTTTTGCTTTGCTTCCTTACCAAGCCCTTTTTTGCGGCCCAATTGTATTCCTCGTCTTCTAGCACTTTTTAAACCGGCGGTTGTCCGCTCTATAATAATATCACGTTCCAATTGGGCTACAGCCCCAAAAAGGGTAATGATAAATTTCCCATGAGCAGAAGTGGTATCAATGAACGGGTCGTTTATACTTTTGAATTTAACACCTAGCTTCTCAAATTGATCTACCAATTTTAATAAGTGGGAAATACTCCTGGCGATACGGTCCAGTTTCCAAACGATAACCGTATCACCTTCACGAAGTTTAGAAATCATTAAATCGAGATCATGTCGCTCCGCCTTTGCACCTGAAGAAACATCCCTGTATATATTTTTCTCTGTGACACCTTCTTTCAATAGTGCATCGATCTGTAAACTTGGATTTTGGGTTTTGGTACTGACCCTTACGTAACCAAATAACATAATGGTATAATTATAGCCCTAAAAATAAACTAATAATTTATACCGATAAAATGAACCGCTATTTATTTGAAATTTGAAATGATTAAAAAGTTTATTAAAACGGTCGTTTAATTAGACTTTGAGTTTTCTAGGTATAAATAAATTTTTAAATATGCCTCCCTTATTGTAAATAGAATAAAGCCTAATATTATCCAATTGGTCTAGAATCTTTTCTTTAACTTTTTTATCTCGTTTTGACTGAATTTTTTGAGATTCAAACTCATTCATTATTGCTGTAATTTTTAGAGCTAAAGCTTTTCTTCATATCATGGATAAAATTTATACAGGGGGAATTTTTCATATGATAACTTCTATAGCGCAGAGCTTCTTACGTTTTGCAATTGCACAGCATAAGATATGCTCAATTTACAAAACGTTAGAACTGCTTTGGATTTGAAACTTACCGCTCATTTTGTTAGTGACAAAATGAGCTTCGTCTGCTTGCCGTTGAAACACGACGTGATGGGGAAACCCTCAATCCAAATGGAAAAGGTCCGGAACAAAAAATGAAAAGCCTGTACTCGTTCGTTTTCGATAATGTACAAGGTTCCCCTGTTATTTTAAGGTTGATTAGGTCTAATACTTGGTTCCGTTTAGTTAAAATTTCAATATTAAACGCAACCAAAATGGTATTTACGTATCTAATAAATATAACACCCAACACATATATGTAATATTAATCTTTTTTTAACGTAGGAAAATACATATTTTACTAATTTTAATAAATTTATTATGAAAAGATTAAACATGTTAAAAGTCACAACTATAGCCCTAACCTTCGTTTTTGCAACACTTTCATGTTCTGAAAGTGATGAGCAAAATGTGGGTTGTTATCAAGAAGAAAATCGTAAAATAATTGAAACCGTGTCTAATTTTTCTGCAACTATTCTTGGTCCAGAATCACAAGATTGTCCTTTAGATTTTATTATTGACCCAGATGGCGAGCTACCCAATAACGTTACAGGACGCTTGGCACCATGCAACCTTGATGATAGTTTCAAAACAGACAGCCTAAAAGTACAAGTTAGTGGCTTTATTTATGAATCCTTTGAATTCGAGGACATATGTGGGGATTTCTTTGAAATTACTGAAATATCATTAACACCATAAAACCCACCAAAATGAAAGCAAAACTACTCTTTATTGTATTATCAGTTTGTACCTGTTTAGGTTTCTCCCAAGAGAGACTAACTTCCCCTAAGATTCCTGCATCTTCAGAAGTTCAAAAGAAAATATCGGAAACTCTTACTGAGTACGACTTAATCGATGTAAACATTCCTGAATTCCTATCATCTATTTCTTCACAAAAAGAAACAAGACTTATATGGAATATTGGAGAAACAAAAACATTTGATATGCAGGTACATCCAACAAAAATTACATCGCCCTCCTTTGAGGCTGAAATTGTCAATGAAAGCGGAAATAGATTGACATTAAAGGAATTGGATTTTGTTACTTATAAAGGATATCTTGATAATAATGATGCTGTCCGATTGACCATAGATGATGACTTTCTCTATGGCTCTTGATGCTACCGAAAACAATAATTCTTTGGTGTCAATTGAAACATTGAAAACAGCTAATGCTAATTCTGATCTGGAAGGGCCGGGTTTCTGCGGTGGTGGTCAATGTACAAATGGTTGGGGTTTTTGTTATGATGGAGGCACATACTGTTTTTATTCAACTCGAGGATAAATTTAGACTAGTTCATTTATTATTTAAGGTGCTATTGTGCGAAAGCACCTTTTCTAACTCGATATTCAATGATGCGTGCTTTAGGAGCTTTTGTTGTTTTGTTAATCGGTTGTTCTGACGACAACGTATATATGAAGCCTTCCATTTTATTTACAGATAACAAAAATTTGGAAGAGGAATATATCAAAGGTGTGGAGCTAGAAAGCGCTATTGACTCTGTTGTCTCCCCATTCTCTATGATTTGTTGGGAAGATAAGCTTGTGATTAGCGAGATGGGTTTTAATGGTATTTTTCATACCCTCGATTTGAATACTGATGAATATGAAGAATTATTTGGGACGAAAGGAAAGGAAAGGGGTGAGCTTTTATTTCCATCTAGTTTGAATATTGGGGACAATGGTGAATTGCAGGTTTATGACCCGAATTCAATCAAAATGTTATCCTATCAATATGTAAATGAAGAAAATAAATATATTTTAGATGAAGAGTATAAATTTGAAAATTTACAAGGGGTACCTAATCTTTTTAAGGTAAAGAATGAAATCTTAACAACCAGCACATTAAATGCCGATTACCGTTTGTACGTCTACGACTTAAATGGCGATTATAAAAGAAGTTTGGGGAAATTGCCCATTACTAACGAATCTCAACCTAGTCGAGTACTCGCAGAAGCCTGCTATGCTTGGCCAAGATACTATAATGGTATCCTTGTTTTTGGTTATTACATAGCACCGTTTATCCAGATTTTAAATATTGAAACTGGTGATTGGTTTTTGATAAAGGGGCCCGAAGACTTTGATTTTGAGTACCAAATTGTTCCCGTTCCAGACTCTCCTTATGCTGTGTCAGAGGAAACACGTGTTGGATACATTGACGTACAAATTAGTGATAATTTTATTTACGCATTGTATAATGGAAGGTATCAAAAGGATGATGGAGAATTTAACGTCAATACAGTTTATGTTTTTGGCCGTGATGGTAAACCTGTTAAAAAACTAATATTAGATGAAGGTATAATTAGATTTGCAGTGTATAAAGACAATTATATTTACGGTATAAAAGACGGTGAGGAGTTCAGGCTCTACAAGTACGAAATCTAAAAAACATTCCAAGGCAAAATATTTATAGTTAGGTGGGGCGTCAAGTATATACTAGTACACTAACATAGAGCCAATTATCAAACAATTATTTCGTAAAAATGTTGTAAATTCTTAAGAGAATAAAAAATTATGTTCATGATGTATGTAACTACTTTAAACATATTCTAATCTCGATAAAACAATAAAGTTGACAATATTAACAATGTGTCTGAAAACCCGTGTGATAGCAAAATAATTAAAAACTATAGGTAGTACGTCATAATCGATTTGCTCTATTTCATTTTTTTAAAATGTGCAAGACTTGTGGGATTAAGGATTTATAGTATCGACTGGGATAGGTATCTTAATTCGGATAATATAAAGACTATTAAGAACTTTTCAAGAAAACAACATTACTGTCAGAGTTAAAAAACCCAGAAAGCACATATAAACAAAATTGGTCATTTATCTGGTATGCCCCAAGCTGCAAATCCGCATTTCTTCAAACGAACAGTCTTTAACACGCCATCACTAAAAGGACATTATCTATAAATTAATTTTAAATGTAGTATCAAGGAGTGAGATAGGAACTAGTGGTTCCCCGTTAACTATAAGAAGACCCTTCTCTACATACCTATAAAAGATATCAAAACCAAATGCCAAAATAAGTTTATCACCGACATGTTAATCGAAAAGAGCGGCGTCTTAATGCACCTGTCGAAAATAAAGAGAAAATTCTAAGCCACCTAAACTTGCATCCGAGGAATTAACTTATGGGTTAATCTAAATTCTATTGTTTTATAAACAAGATTAAAAAGTTTAGTTTAGCTTTTTTCTTGTTTTTGGTATAAATTCCAAATCTAAAGGCTGAAGTATATGAAATTATGTTTTTATCTTCTACTAATTTTTTGTTCATATTATTCAATTGCCCAATCATCCTTGATTGACCAATTGCACGAAATGCAAATAAACCCCCGCCTAAAAGAGAAAGTTTACGTTCACACCAACAAGACCGCCTATTTTCCTGATGACGTTATTTGGTTCAAAGCCTATGTAGGCGATAGCATCAATTATCCTTCATTGGGCTCTAAAGTATTGGAAGTAAGGTTATTCGATGACGAAGGTACACAAATATCCCACAAAACCGTAGCCATTAATGGTGGCGCGGGAAAAGGACAGATTACACTGAACGATGCGGTAGCTCCAGGCACCTATTACCTACAGGCACGCACCAATTACATGCGCAATTTTGGAGAAGACCATCAGTACCTACAAAAAATCATGATTATAGGACAGAAACCGCCAAATACAATTAAGAATCAAAGTCTAATATACGATATACAATTACTTCCTGAAGGTGGTTATCTGATTGAAGATGTTGAAAATACGCTAGGAATAAAAGCAATTTTAAATGGTAGAAGTATTGATTATACTGGGATTATCATCGACCAGAGAGGTGATACGATCTCCTCTTTCAGAAACGAGCATGGAGGTCTAAGTAGTTGTTCGTTTGTCTATAAAGGAGGAGATACATACAAAGCAATAATACAAGTCCAAGACACGCTTCTAGAACAAGATGTGCCTAACGCATTGGCCAAAGGCGTCTCTTTAAGCGTGGACAACTCCGATGAAGAATACTTGAAAGTCAGTCTAAAGACCAACGAAGCAACTTTTTACGACCAAGTGTATTCCAATTATAGCCTATTATACCACCAAGACCGTCAGCTGTTCGAATTGGTTTCGGTGGCCAGGTTAGATTCTCTTACTGGCTTGATAGAGACCAAAAAAGATATTTTTTTGGACGGTGTTCATACCGTAACCCTCTTTGCGGATGACAGGCCTATAGCACAGCGAAAATTCTACATAGAAACCGACAGAAAAAAAACAATTGTTTCCCTAGAAAAATCACAAGTGGAAGAGGACTCGATTACGTACAAACTGACATCAAAAGATAGTAAAAAAAATCTAGAAATAGATGTAAGCATTGCGGTACTCCATAAAAATACAGAGGTAGCAGATATACAAAATACCATTCAAAGTGCATTTCTACTTACCCCATATCTGGGAAGTTCTATTGAAAACCCTGCGTATTATTTCAACCTTGAAAACAAAAAAAGAAAAGAACATCTAGATCTCTTATTGCTTACCCAAGGATGGACAAGCTACACGTTAAACGAATTGATAAAGGAAATCAACCCTGCCGAAAAATACTCATTTGAAACGGGCTTTGAACTTAAGGGCGAGATAAAAGAAGACATAACCCATAATCATCTAGTGCTGATACCCAACAACTTTCGCATTGCGGATAAAGTGGCACTAAGAGGAAAATCAGAATTTGCTTTTAAAAACTTATCTGTTTTCAAAGGTGATACCGTTAGGGTAGCCTACCAAAATTGGTTGGGTAAAATTATCAAACCCACAAAAATTGTCTATGACACTATTATGACCAACAAGGTTACCAACCTTAGTATTCCCATGGTACTTAAAATTCCCAAGTCGGTAAATAGTAAAGCTGTTATTTTTGATAATACAAAAAATTACGACCCAGAGCTTAGAAAAGACAGCGACACACTCAGAAATTTGATGGGGACAATTGATTTGGACGAAGTTACGGTAACTGAAAGAAAACGCAGCGAGCAGTACCTGAGAAGACGCGTGGCCATTGAAAAGTACTCGCCTCTTGTAAGCGACATAGGGAAATATCATGACCTACCTATTCCACAAGCATCAAGTAAATTCAATGCCAGTCTAATGGATTTTATCGTTGGCCAAGGATATACGCTCCGGACCTACAATAATGTTCAATATTATCTGATAGGCTACGACAGCCAGGCATTTTTATCAATTAATGGTAGGTCTATTGTGCCCGAACAACTGCTAAACATACAATTGAAGATGAATGAAATTACTAACATTATGGCCTTCTACACAAGCATACTACGTCCTGGTGGACGCGAAAAAGTAACTTATTTTCAAGTTTTCACTAAAGACGACTATAGTGAAGATAAGACTGTGCTATTTGACAAGTTCGTAATTAAAAAGGGGTTTGACAGAGCTAAACTCTATTATACACCGCTGTATGCTTTTCAGGAATCCAGACCCGCTGCCTTGACGGAGGTGGATTGGAAACCGAACTTAAAAACAGATAATGTCGGGGAAATCAACTTTAAAATCTCAAAAGAAGACCTAGGCAACGGGCTGGTTTTTTTAATTCAAGGTTTTTCTGATGGAGGCCATTTAATTTCTGAAACTATAGAAATAGAGTAAGATATTTTCATTCAAATTACTCATACTTTATAGTCAAGAGTTAAAACTTCCGTTCTGAGCACCGCATACACGCTTCATTTAAATTTTTTTAGTTGCAGAAAAATATATAGAAACCGAACTGCCAAATATCAAAGAAAAATGAAACTGGAATCATTTATTTCAAAAGAGTTCTTTAACCTAGTGTTATGTTTAACATAACACTAGTATATTTAATTCCAGGTTTAATTATACTTTACGGTCAACAAGTCTAAATATTAATAATTGCTGTTATCCAAAACCTTGAAATATACATTTATCTAAATATATAATTATATACATATATAATTATATATTTTTTTGGAACAGTTGTATTCACTACTCTGAATCCCTAGGTTAATATTCTGTATTTAATACTAGTGAACATATCCCCAAAGCCCCTGCGGAAGTCGGGCAACCTTCCACTCCGAACCTCCCCTGGCGGACACGCTACGCCGGTCCGCTAGGGCAGGCTTTCCGTTCCAGTCTTGCCCGACACCCTCGGAGCCGCACAAAAGCACAAGCGGCGAAAATGCCGCTTGACCTTTCCTCTCCCTGACCACAAATTTTGTTTTTTCCTTGATTTCCAGATGTCATATAAGACCATATCGGTTATCGTTATGGCCTCATATAATCCCATCTGTACCGATATGGTTTTACGAGTTAAATTATTGATTATAAGTTAGTTATATTTTAAATTCATTAGCTATATTTATCCACGAAGGTGGATCGCAAGTGATGTTTCGCGCATCGCAAAACCGCCTACTTCTACGAAGTGAAAACCGATAAAAATGAACTGAAAATGGCCAATAACAAAGGAGGTAGAAAACGCTTGGGCGACAGGAAAAGGGAGCATGC
>Ga0208768_1000915_pt1 | contig 17408 bp, 33 predicted proteins | sample AntAceMetag02UK1_FD_184760 | JGI IMG/M metagenome (GOLD analysis project Ga0208768, IMG submission 184760) | Saline lake microbial communities from Ace Lake, Antarctica - Antarctic Ace Lake Metagenome 02UK1 (SPAdes) (version 2) | ecosystem: Environmental > Aquatic > Non-marine Saline and...
TTTCTTTTATAACTTCTCTACGCTTAACCTGATTCTCCCTCTTCTTCTCCCTTCTTGCAGGTGTCTTAGCAATAGCAAGGTCACGAGTAGCTTTCTTTGCCGATGCCTCAGCACTTAGTTTCTGTTTACGCATACATACTATTTTAATGTCGATATTACTACTTATATACTTACACATAATACTAATTAATTACCAAAATACAATGTAAGCCAAGTTGTAAAACTAACACCTAATATCAAACTCATAAAGTGGGACATTAGGTTGTGCAATATAATCTAAATAGGCTAATGTCGCACTATTTGAAATGCAGTGGCATATAACACTGATTTATCCACTATTTATTTTTTAATAAAAAAATTTATACCCCCTAATGCATAACACCACACACTAAGCATCGTCATAAGATACCCCCCTAAAACAACATGGGGTAGCCTTTATAGAAACTCTTTCCATATATGTATGGATTATGTGATATATTTACAGATTACGTCAGATATATAGGGGTTGTGTTAGATATATAGGGATTGGGGGTTATACTACGCTAAACAATACGCAAACTAAAACCGAAAACGTTTTCCAAATCAAACCCCCCATAGTGTTTTACAAAAAAAGGGATATTATTTTTACCTTTTTATATATTAGAGTAATATATTCACCTTTTTCCTCCATACTATCTACCTTTTACTTGAAGTGTTACTTTAAGTGATGCTCTGTAACGTACGGTATGACAGGGATGAGGGAGGGGATACTCAAACTACCTTCCTGACTAACTTTTAACCCTACTAATTAACCAGCACTTTTAACTACTTACTAAAGTTGTATAACCTGCTAACATATCTAAGTTCCGGGCTGCTCCATTCCCTGGCTAGCATGTCTATTGTTTTATGTCTTGTTTGCCTTGTTACAATGATGGAGCAAATGTCTACTTTGGTATGTTTATACAAGTTGTATTTTCTATTCATACTGTATTAATTCACTTTAATATACTTTATGAAGGCCCCAATGCAGGTAATACTCCATTCCATTACGTTTGTCATTACTGTGCATTACATAGTACTATAATTTACTAACGAGGAACCAAAACATCGTTTGTCGATAAAATTATATCATTGGTCGAAGATATTTAGCCGTTAGTCTAATAATTGAATCAATTACATTTCTTTTGTACTATCTTTGCCTCGAACAAAAAAAGTATAAAATTAAATTTAAAAAATTATGAAATTAAATTCAAAACAAATAGAAGCCTTGTATAATTTAAAAAACAATTTTTGCCTTTTAAAAGTTGGGGATTATGGTTTTTATTCTGACAAATCTATTGGGGTTAAATGCAGTGATAAAGATGGAGACTTCAGCGTGACAATTAATGTAAATGGAACAATAACAAGTTGAAAAGATGAAAAAAGAAACTAAAATAAAAAAATTCTTTACGATCCAAAATGGACAATGGAAGGAAGCAAGTATTAATTCAGTAAATGTTGCCTGGCATTGGATAAATTTATACAATGATGATTTGACCATAAAAGGAATAGGAATGTACGAAAGAAGTAACACTAAAAACTAGAAACATGGAAATAATTACAAATATAAAAAAGTCAATAATGGGAACCATTCAATTTGACTTAAAAGCGAAAGGACATAGAGGTGAGCAAAATTTTGTCTGCTATCCAATAAGCAAAGAAGACAAAACCGTAAAAATTCAAAGCAGTAAAAGAATAGGAATTTTCAACCCCGAAATCGGTTTAATCGAATTGAGCAAAAGTCGCCCAGGAGGTTCTTACTTCATGCACCTGAGCTTTGATAAATTAGTAACAATACAACTAAGCAAAGAAGAAAATGAGGAGCTTAAAGCGGCAATTTTCAAGACGGCAAGCAGCGAAGCAGGGAAGGAAGAAAACGGATATATTCAAAGCGATAATTCAGGAGCGATAAACATAATTTAAAAACACAAACACAAACACTAAAAACTAAAAAAATGGATTATTCAAACGTAAATTTAAATAGTAATTATGAAACTTCACAAGCTATATTGGATAGCTATTCTTTTGACTGCTTATTGTTGGAGGTTAGTTGCAATCTAAGGGACCACCAATTAACAAAAGAAGGTATAAAAAAGCAATTTGAAGAGTCTCTTAACAGCAAAATCCAAAGTGCAAAAGATGTTTTTAACGCCAATATTGATAACATAGTCAAAAAGGCTAAACATGACAGAAAAAACTAAAACACAAAACACAAAAATAAAAACTAAGAAAATGAAAGATTTAAACATCCAAAGCGAATACAAAAAGAAAATTGAAAGCGTTAAAAATGCCGTAAACTATCAAAATTTAGATAGCTTAATTAAAGGAATTAACAAATTAGTGACAATCCATAAAGACTGGTTAGCAGTAGTAAATTCTGAAGCTAAAAAACAAGAGTTTAACGAATGGGAAAAAAGAAACGGTCTAGACTGGAACGAATATTTTCACGATTTTGAGGATTTTATAGAAAACGAATACCACGAACTAAAAGACAAATATCAAGACCTACATTTTGAAACGCATCAATTTTCAGCTTATTAACACTAAAAAAAATAGAAATTATGAAAACAATTATTAGAATAACTAACGATTACAACGGTACATTATCTTACGACAACTTCAAAGAAGATATTAATTATCTTGTTCACGAAATGGATATTTTCTGCGAAGTAAAAAATAATAATTTAAACAATATAGTTGAAGACGAAAAAAACTATGCAGGAAATAAAGATGACTACTCAAAACAGACTATTGTTAATGCTACTGGATACAGCCAAAACGAATGGGAAACTTATGTTTTATACCACAATTTAGAGGAAGACGACCGCAATTTGATTAGTCTAGTAAAGCAATTAAAAAGGAGTTTCACCCACTTCAATGACTATCAAGTTGAGAAGTTTGAAAGGACGACAATAGACGGCAAAGATTTTGATTCAGAACCTCACGACTACACTTGTTTATGCATTGACTTCATAGAGTTTCCTGAAAAGGAAGACATTATAAAAGAATATAATGAAATTTATGGAGTAGATTACGAAGAATATATAATAGAAATTTAAATTTAATAACAATAAAAACTAAGAAATTATGAAAACAATAAGTTGTTCAAAATTAGACGAATTAATACAAAGATACATAAGTAAAGGAGGTGAGTTTCTTTTGCTAAGGGAAGGCGTTTTAACTCTAGGCGATTTAATTTTATTCGATGCAAGCAATACTTTAAACAACTTTGTAATAAAAGAAGTTTATATTAACATCCATAGCAGCACTCAGTCAATTATATCTTACAGAACGTTACCGAAAAAATATTTAAAAATGATTGATGAACTTTATTAAAAAAACTTAAAAAATACAAACATGGTACATATAAAAATAACCGACGAAATATTATACCACAATAAAATAATTAATGTCGATACGTGTCATCTAACGAAGTACAGAGGCTGCTTTGAGGGAACACTATCAATAGAAGTCGAAAGCTCGTCAGACGTTTCCTTTGGTGGCGTTACTAAAGAATTTTACGGTGAGCATGACCAGGATGATTACAAAGAAAAGTATGGTTTTATATTAATTGACAAATAACATGAAAAAGAAAGGCAAAAAATTAGATTTTATAAGTTTCATAAAAAGAGACGGAAGCGGAACTATACCAATAGGTGCGGAATGGGATACCACGAAAGAATACCCAAAGATTGACGAAATTAGCTATCTAAATGACGAAGTATTTAGAGTTAAGTTACTTTCGATGGAAGAAGAAACATTTATAGCAAGGGGGTTTAATTCCTTTGTCGTTAAACTTAAAAAATAAAATACCTCCTTTTTACGATGCTAATATCATTGTAAAAATAGTGCGACATTAGCTTGTTAATTATATAACTTAATACCCTATTGTCCCACTATTGGAAAACCTTTATTTTTTTATAAAAAAATTAATACAGCCCTAAAGGAAACACAAGGCTACCAAATAAGAAACTATTATGAAAAAGACAAACAAAAGAGACGAAGGGATCGACAACTATGACCACAAGTCTAAACAACTAAAAGATATTATAGCATTCAGCTACTATATGAGAAAACTAAGGTTTGCTAAAGACCTGGGATTTGATAGCGTATCAAGTGCTATTGCAAGCATGAAGGACTTTAGGGTATTTAACACTGAGTTTAACAAAGTGTCGTATCTTTACTTACAAGTATTAAACTGAATGCTGTACACGTATAAATAAAAACAAAACATTTATAATTATTATTATATAATACTTGTGTATATAATATATACAATGTATATTTGCAGTATAATAATTAAAGCGTTAGAAATTATGACAATTCAAGAAGCACAAGATTTAAGAAAAGAAGGTTTTACAATAGTAGTAAACAACACTTATAAAAAAGTTTTATTAGTAACTAAAAACGAAGATGAAGCATACGAATTAAAAAATAAGTTCTTATTAAAAAATAAAGTTGTAAAAGTTTTTGGTGCATTAGTAAAAGTTTACAAAACAAAAAAAGCACAATTAGAAGATATTAAAAAAGCAAACGAAGATTTAAGATTAGGATTAAACTTTAGATTATGAAAAAACTTATAGATATAAAAATAGAAGATGTGCAACCGTTAAAGATATTAGCGGTTAAAGCAAATAAAGACTTAAAAAACTACATACAAGACGTATTAAGTGAGCACGTGTTGAAGGCGAAAAAAATTATTATGGAATACAACAATGTTATAAGAAACATTCAAAAAATTAAACCACAAAAAAACCCGACAACCAATAAAGGCTGTCGAGTTTAAAATAACACTATGAACACATTAATGTAAATATATACATCTTATTTAAGATAAAATGCTTACATTTACCAAAGATAAACACATTAAAACCTAATAAATAAACATTATGGAAGAAGTAAGAGCTAACATCGAGCACCTTAATTACGAAACGTGGTGCGTATGGACTGACATACTAAGGTTTCGAGAATTTAAAGACAAAGTAAATTCAAACGACATTCAGCAAATTACTAGAGAATCTCTTTTTAAAAACAAAACTGAGGATTTTGATTTAGTTGAATTATACGCAAAGTCCTTTTTGTCTTGCGTTAATTACGAAGAACTAACGGAAGTTATTAACGAAAACATAGACAATGCGAAGAGGTAGGAATCAAATAGAATACAACAACATCGTTAATAAGATAAGAATTTGTGAAAGTCACGACCAAGTTTTTAAAGTCCTGGATTGGATACACTCTTATGAAAAATTAAACGGTAAAACTTCAGCAGACGAATTAAGGTCTGAAGCAATTAAACAAATTAAAAACATATAACTATGTATTATAACACAACAAACGAAAGCGGAGAAAAGTTAAAGGAATACAAAAAGAAAGCATTAACTCAAAAGCAGGTGATAATGGAAGCTATGAATTACGCTCAATCGGCTTTAACAACAAAGGGGAAAATGTTTACTACATCTGCATCTGTCTTAGGAACTCTTGATGCGTTCCTAAAAACACCAATAACATCCATTAGGAGAGCTTTAACGAACTTGGTTCACAGTGGAGACTTGATGTATACGGGAGAGAAAAGAAAGGGCTTACATGGAAGGGATGAATCAATGGTTCAACTTGGAAACAAATATTAATAAATAAACACAAAACAAGGTATTATTTGGCACAGCACAGTGCCTTTTTTAATATTACACCTAACGTTTAGTATATGAGCCGTTTTTTCTATGGCTTATATACATTGTTGCAGCACGTTAATTTTAAAACAAATAATTATGATAACAAATTGGAATGACAAGATAACCTTTGGAAAATTTAAAGGTGATACGGTAAAAGAAGTTTTTGAATATGATGCAACTTACTTATGGTGGGCGATGATGAATACAGATAATACAAACTTTGCAGAAGAAGTGAAAAATGCTATTCAAAAACGAACCGAAGAGATAAATGCTGAAAAGTATGAGGATTTATCTTGGGGTGATTTCTGCACCTTATATAACACAGGAAGAGGTTTATTTATTCTTACGAGAGCAAATACCACAATTGGTTTGAAAAACCAAAAGAGCGTTGGCAAAAATTAATAAAATATTGTGCCTAACAACGTTATAAGAAACATTCAAAAAATTGAACCAATGACAGAATCAATAAAGGCGGTGATTATAGACATTTGTAACCACAAACCAACACCTAGAGAATTAGAAAACTTAGTTCATTTAATTGAACAAGAATTAGAATTAAAAACAACATCTAAATATGCAAAGCATCATTCTATATCTTTCAATGGAGCTAAAAACAATAGGCATCACTTCCTATTCTGCGGGATAAAGATTCATTATGATGGATACACGAAAAACAAATTACCTTTTTAAAATAAAAAACAAAATTATGAGTAGAGAATTAGAATCATTAGACAGCATAATGACAATAGTATGTAAATACTACGGTCTTAATAAAAACGAAGTACTATCGCCAAACAGAAGTAGAGAATTAGTTACAGCCAGGCAAATGTTTTGTACCTTAGCAAGAACATACACAAGGTCAACATTAAAAATGATGGGTGTTTACCTTAGTAGGAACCATTCTTCAGTGATAAATAACATTTCAAAAATGAAAGACTTGTGTGAGACAGATAGAGAGATGAGACACGATATTGAAACCATTGTAGAAACGAACCCTGAGCTATGTAATATCAATAATTATATTTTCAATATAAAGACTATATTACAGGACGAAATTACAAGCGATATGTGGAAGGGTAGCAGCAAGGTTGATACACTAAGAGGTGTTAAGTATTTTGAGTTAGTAGAGGCGCTAGGACAGCCCACGCAGACGTTTGAGGAAGGAGAGAAGAGTAGCGTTGAATGGGTTGTAAGATTTGGGGATTATTACTACACGATATACGATTGGAAAACTTACGATAGGGAGTATACTATTAGCGAGTTGAATGTATGGAGTATTGGAGGTAAGTCTTCGTCAATAGCTTTTAAGAGTTCACTAATGAATTTAATAGATGCAGCTTATGTATCAATAAGAAAATAAAAAGATTATGAAATATATGGGAAGTAAAAACAGAATTGCAAAGCATATACTACCAATAATGCTTGAACACAGAACGCCTGAAATGACTTGGGTTGAACCTTTTGTTGGTGGCGCAAATATGATTGACAAAGTTGATGGTAAGCGAATAGGTGCAGATTTGAATGAGTATGTAATTTCTTTACTTAACCAAATGAGTAAGCCAAACTATAAAGCACCTGAAATTAATGAGGAAAAATACAATGATATTAAAAAATACCCAAGCCAATACCCAAGATGGGTTGTGGGTTATGCCGCAACTCAATTAAGTTATGGTGGCAAATGGTTTGGCGGATATAGAAGAGACAAGCAAGGTAAAAGAAATTACTGCTTAGAAGCACAAAAAAACGTAAACAAGCAGAGTGAAAATATACAGAATGTTAATTTTATACATTGCAGTTATAATGAACTTCCTTTGAATAGCGATAATTGCTTAATTTACTGCGACCCTCCTTATGAAGGTACTACAAGTTATAAGGATTCATTTGACCACATCCAATTTTGGAATTGGTGCAGGGAAATGAGTGATAGAGGTCATCAAGTATTTGTAAGCGAGTACAATGCACCTGGCGACTTTAAAAGTATATACAGTAAAGAAGTAAATAGTTCGCTTACAAAAGATACAGGAAGTAAGAAAGCTAACGAACAGCTATTTATGTATTGTGGCTAACGTATTGTAATATGGTTAGTTGGCTTTTTAGCCAATTTATTATATTACGTGTTGTACACTGTATTGCGGTTAAATAAAAACAAACTTTAAATTTATGAACGAACTTAGTAATAATATTTTTTTGAGCGATGGCAAAATGGCTGACGATAGGAAGACAAATAACCTATTATGGTTTGGTAACTGCTTACAAGAAATGAAACGAATACCAAATAAAAGTATTGACCTTATTTGTTGTGATTTACCTTATGGTACTACTGCTTGTAGTTGGGATATAATAATACCTTTTGATTTGCTTTGGAAAGAATATAAAAGAGTGATTAAAGACAAAGGTGTTATTGTTTTGTTTGGTTCTGAACCATTCTCTACGCTTTTAAGAGCGAGTAATTTACAGCAATATAAATATGATTGGATTTGGGAAAAGAATAATGCAGGTAACTTTCAATTAGTAAATTACCAACCATTAAAAGTACACGAAAATATATCTGTTTTTTATAATGAAACACCAAACCTTGAATTTTCTGAAATTATGAAAAGTAATATGAAAAGGCTTAATTTAAAACAAATTGACGTTTCAAAAATACAATTATCTAAAAACGGAAATATAACAGGTTGGGTTACAAATAAATTAAATGGTTCTCAATTACCTACAAAAGAGCAATGGATTAAAATATGCGATTTATTTAAAATAGATGATAATTATAACGAAATACTAAATAATGTAAAAAGTATTACTTATAACTTGGATTTACAAGATACAGACATTGAATGTAGTAACAAGGGTAAAGCAGGAAGTTTAGGACATTTATCATCTGAAAGTAAGAGAGACACTTATACTCAAACAAAAACAGGCTACCCAAAAAGTATATTAAAGTACAATAGAGAAAACGATTACCATACAACACAAAAACCATTAGGATTGATTAAGTTTTTTATAGAAACTTACTCTAATAAAGGTGAATGGGTTTTAGACAATACTTGTGGAAGTGATACAACAGGAATTGCAAGTTTTGAACTTGGTAGAAATAGCATAAGTATTGAGAATGATTTATCTATTTACAAACTTGCTAAAAAAAGAAGGGAAGAAAAAAAAATTATTACGGTTGATACGCACGAACCCTTAATTAATGCACAGACTTAGCAATATTGTGTACAACAACATTATAAGAAACATTCAAAAAATTGAACCAATAAATAAAAAGATTACAATTAAATAATAACAAAGCACTAAAGATATGACAGCACTGGAATTTATACAAAGAATAGACCGATATACGTTTAAAAAGATAGTATGTAGCCACAGTGATGCAGAACGTAGAAGGAACTTAACGGAGAGGTTGGACGATATTACAATATTGGATTCAGATATAGCCACAATAGAAGCATTACACGACCTGTTGCTAGATAGAGAAGGGTATCCGTTAAAGCACCCAACATTAAGGAGAAGTAGAGAGCTGACGGGCAAGTTGCATAGAATAATAGATGCTAATTTTAATAAATAAAACTATGACAAAAAAAGAAATGGAAGTGCTAACAGAGATGATAGCGGGAAGACTATTAGAGTCGATAGTGGAAAGACTATTATTTAGACAGCAGGAAATTGACGATGCCTTTATTAAGCAAATGTCAGAGCATGAAAAAGAGGATATGATACAAGTGGTATTCCATCCAGAAGAAATAGAAGAAACAGAGAAGCCATCTCAAAAAGAGATTTACTTGCAGAAAATAAAAGACTTGCAAAAGGAATTGTTTCATCAAGAAGACTTGGAGCATTACGAAGTGGCTGACACATTAAAGAAAACTATTGAAGAACTAAAACGTAGAATAGATGAAGACTTTTAGAGTTATAAGGCACATAAGGTACACCGCTAGTATGATATACTTTTTGAAGTACAACATACTTAACGATGCCCTTGATTTAAATGTAAATGAAACAAACATTTTTTTATTTAAAAAATATAGCAAACGGCTTCACTTGTTGCGGATGTGACATTAGGCTATTAAGTATATTAATTAACAAGCTAATGTCGCACGAAAGAAAAATAGAATACTTGCACAAAAGGCAAGTTATATATAGGAGCTTGCCAACAACAGATGAGCCGACACAATCTTATGAATGGGGATGGTACTATAAAGATGGTACGATGCAATGCTTCCAGCTATTTGCAACCCCTAATAAAATAAATACCTTAAAGTCTCTTAGATGGCACTTGTTTGTCATTAGATACTTAAATAAAAATATGGGTCAAGAAAAATTTGATGCAATTGCAAAGTTTATCTGTAATAAGTCAAATGGTTTTACTACCTTTGCCCTAAGAAGTTCGTTAATAGAGTTTACAATTGAAGACATCGGGAACCGAGAGATGACAACTCAGCCGCCAAACAAGTCTAGGAAAGTAATATTTAAGCCAATGTGTGGCCTTACTAAAGTAGAAAAACTAAGGATAGTTGGCTCGGTGATAGGTAGAAGTACAGTGGTAACAAAAGATAACATATACGATTGTATGTTGTCTATTAACGAAGGGAATGAAAAGATAACGATTACGAGAATAGCCACGATGCTATCTTGCAACAGAAAAACTATTGCAAGGAATATCGGAGATGAATTGAAGAATGAGATTGACACTCTCAATGATGTAATATGAACACATTGGTAATTTAACCAATGAAATATGAAAAAGTATAATGTAGAGAGTTACGTTCGGTATAAGAATGATGTTAAATCATCTATGCCAGAAGATAAGCCATACGCTGAATATAGTAGGGATGAATTAATAGTTAGATTCCTCCCGTTAGTGGAGAACTTATCCAGGAAGTTTGCAAGTTCAGAACAAGCTATTGGGATACTAACAATCAACGACCTCATACAGATAGGTGCTGAGGCTTTAGTTAGAGCAGTAGATAGAGTAGACTTTGTTAGATTATATGAGTCAGAAGACATCGACAAAACTTTAAAATCTTTTCTTAGTAAAAGAATCAAGGGTGCTATTAGACGAAGGATTGATATGAATAGTGGCTCTATGAGAATACCTGAAGAGAAACGAAATAAGATGCGAAAGAATCCTGATGACAAAAAAATGGTGCAGTTGTTTTTTAATTCTATATTCTTGTCTCTCGATAATGTAGCTCAAAATGAAGATGGAGAAACAATGTATCAGCAGATTATTGACAACTCTGAGCCTTATAACATAGCTTTCCTTAACGCTTATTTAAAAGGGTTAATGAGTAAGCACCTTGATAATAGAGAGTATGAAGTCTTGAGGTTGTCTTATGGGTTGGATTGTGATAAGCACTCAGCCTTGCAGATAGCCGATATAATGGATATACAAGGTGTGAGTAGGCACGTTAGAGTTTCGGAGTTGAAGAAACAAGCCGTAGATACATTAGTGGAAAATGTAGACAGTAACCAAGTATTAGATTATTTGTAAATAAAAATGCGGGTTCGCCCCATTGTAGCTAATGGTTTGGCTATAAACAGCGTTGTGAGGCACGAACAAAGATATAAGATATGAGTAAGAAAAAATTATTAGTTACATTTAGCGGAGGAGAAACTTCTGCTTTTATGGGGAATTGGTTAAATAAAAAAATGCAAAACGAATATGAGATGCTTTTTGTTTTTGCTAACACAGGTGTTGAAAGTAACGAAACTTTAGAGTTTGTACATAAATGCGAAAAAGAATTTGGGTTGGACATTAAATGGATTGAAGCCAAAGTTTACCATAATCAAAGAAAAAGTACAGGTTTTAAAATAGTTGATTATAATTCTGCTACAAGAAATACAGATTGGAAAAATACAACAGATACACCTTTTGAAGAAGTTGTAAAGAAGTATGGAATACCAAATCATTCTCGTTTACATTGTACAAGGGAATTAAAAATGAATCCTATTAAAAACTATGCAAAAAGTATTTGGGGTAAGGAAAAATATTATTTAGCATTAGGTATTAGAATTGACGAAATAGATAGGATGAACGCTAAAAAAGACGAATTAAGATTAGTTTACCCTTTAATTCAAAAAAATATGCAACCAATGACAAAAAAGCATATAAATTTTTGGTGGGATCAACAAAAATTTAGATTGATTTTAAAAGGGTATCAGGGTAATTGTGGTGCTTGTTATAAGAAGAGTAACAATAAGTTGATGCAAATGGTAAAAGATGATATTAATTATTTTGAATTTTTAGATTACCTTGAAAATAAATACGGAAATCCTAATGGTAGAGTTCCTGAAAAAGTTTATTACGAATATAAAGATGAATTTGGAGAAACTATTACAGGATATGAAATGGAAAAAGTACCAACAGAAGAATATAAAAATGTGTTTTTTAGGAACTTTGTAAGTGTAAAAGAAATGATTGAAATGAGTAAAGGGTTTGATAAAATAGTTAAAGACGATAGTATTGATACTAATTTTCAAGAATCTCTTTTTGACGAAACAGAGAGTTGTGAAGTTTTTTCAGATTGTGGAGAATGAGTAAGCACATAACAGTGGTGGGCTTTTTTAAAATATTAAACCTAACGCTGAGTGTAAGCGGTCGTTTTAATGCCGTTTTACACATTGTTAGGCACTTTTTAAAAATACGGATTAAATGGAAGGAATAAACTTAATACACGGAGATAGCTTACAAGCGTTAAAAGGCTATGCTGATAATCATTTTGATGTGGCTATTGTTGACCCACCTTACGGAATTGGTGAAAGTTCTAATGACAATAAAAGCCGTTCTAAACTTGCAAAAGCAAAAGATTATGGCAATAAAAATTGGGATGATAAAGCACCTGATTTAGAATACTTTACTGAACTAAAAAGAGTATCTAAAAATCAAATAATTTTTGGTGCAAACCATTTTATTGAAAATATACCAAAAGCCAATAGCAGTTGTTGGATTGTTTGGGATAAAGTAAATGGCGAAAGTGATTTCGCTGATTGTGAATTGGCGTGGTGTTCTTTTAATTCTGCAGTAAGATTAAAATCTTTAAGATGGGCAGGAATGCTTCAGCACGATATGAAAAATAAAGAGTTTAGAATACACCCAACACAAAAACCTGTTCAGCTTTACAAATGGCTTTTAGAAAACTACACAAATGAAAAGGATTTTATTTTAGACACACATTTAGGAAGCGGAAGCATAGCCATAGCCTGCCACTATATGAAACGGAACTTAATAGGTTATGAAATTGACAAAGAGTACTACGATGCAGCTTGTAAGCGATTCAAAGAACAAACGATGCAGCAAACACTATGGTAGTATTTTTAATTGTGCCTAACAATGTTATAAGAAACATTCAAAAAATTGAACCATTAATTTATTATTTTAAACAACAATTGTCACAAATTAAACCTATATTTGTGACAAATAAATAAACACTATGAAAACAATTAACGACAAGCTGGCAATAATCCAGACACAATTCAAATCAAAAAAGAGTAGGTTCAACGCCTTCGGTAAGTACTACTTCCGTAGTGCAGAAGATATCCTAGAAGCTACCAAGCCTTTCCTCATTGAATTAGGAGTAACAGTTACAGTGAAAGAGAAGCTATTAAGTACAGAGCCATTCCCTATTATGGAAATGACTGCCACTATCTCAGATGGAGAGAATGCTATACACGCAAATAGTATAGTTGGCGTTGACCTTGAGCAAAAGGGTATGCAGATGCCACAGAAGTTTGGTTCTTCTTCAAGTTACGGTAAGAAGTATGCGCTTGGGAATCTATTTTTAATAGACGACACGGCAGACAGCGACGCAAGTAACACCCACGACAAATCAACCCCTAAGAAAGCCTTAGTGTCAGATAGCGATAGCTTCAACAAAGCTAAAGAGTATATTAAAAAAGGTGGTAGTATTGATGACATCAAAGGAAAGTATACCTTAACGAAAGACGTAGAAACTAAATTAACAACACTTTAAGATATGGACAAGAAAGAAATACTAGAGAGATTAAAAATTGATGAAGACTACTATGGAGAGTTTGGTCAACAATACCTAAGCAATTCAAATATAGGTACGCTATTCAGCAATCCTTTGATGCTAAAAGAAAAGACAGAGCCAACCTCAGCAATGATTGTAGGTGGTTACTTTCATACAGCAATACTGGAGCCAGAAAAGTTAAAAAACTTCAAGGTGGTGGATGCCTCAACTCGTAACACTAAAATTTACCGAGAAGAGTCGGGAGAAGAAATGTGCTTGCTTAAACACGAAGCAGATAAAGTTGACGACCTCGTAAAGGCTCTATTGGAAAACGACACTTGCAGCGACTTGATTAATCGATATAACGTAGAATACGAGGTTCCAAATATAGTTGGAATTGAGGGTAATATGTGGAAGGGTAAGGCGGATATTATCAATCACGACAAGAAACTTATAGTTGACTTGAAAACAACATCCGATATAAACGGTTTTAACTTTTCTGCTAAGAAATATAATTACGACAGTCAAGCTTACATATACCGCAAGATGTTTGGATACGATATGCTATTCGTAGTTATAGATAAAGGAACGCAGCAGATAGGCTTATTCGACTGCTCAGAGGAGTTCTACGATAGAGGCGCAGATAAAGTCAAGAAGGCAACAGAGATATACGATATGTTTTACAAGACAGAAGGTTTTAATTCTAAACAATTTTTTATAAACCGTACATTATAGTACACAAAAACAATTAATTATGGCATCAATTATTAACACAAGTATCAATCTTGACAGTATTGATAAGACAAAAATTATTCAAGGTAAAAAAGGTAAGTACCTACCTATTACAATCGTGATTAACGACGAGACAGACCAGTTCGGGAATCAAGGCCCAGTGACGTTAACTCAATCAAAAGAAGAGAGAGATAGCAAAGCAACGAAGGTTTACTTAGGTAATATAAAGGTTGTATGGACTAATGGGGACAATGTAGCAGCAGCACCAAAAGATGGTCAGCAACAGCAAGCCCCAAATAAGCAGAAACATCCTGCCGATGACCTCCCTTTTTAAGTAACACGCAAACACATAACCTATGAACGTAGAGAAATCAGAAATAAACGGATTCTTAATAGATGAGTTTAATCAATATAGCCTATCAGAAGGTAAAACGCAGGGGACTTGTCCCTTGTGTTCTTCCGATAGGAAACAAGAGAATAAAAAAACCAACTGCGCTTCTTATGATTGGGAGCGAGGGATAGGTACTTGTCACAACTGTAGCAATAGTTTTCAGTTGCATACATACAAAAGAAAAGGTAATTCGGAGAAGGTTTACGTTAGACCTGAATTGCAAGAAGTTGTAGTGGTAAACAATACTAAAGTAGAGGATTGGTTTATGACCAGGGGTATATCTAAAGATACCTTGACGGATATGAGAATATCTGAGGGCGTTGAGTGGATGCCTCAAACACGCAAAGAAGAAAATACAATACAATTTAATTACTTTATGGGTGACACTCTTGTCAATGTAAAGTATCGTGATGGACGAAAGAATTTTAAGTTATTCAAGGGTGCTGAAAAAGTGTTTTACAACATAAATAGCACAGTCGGATACGACCACTGCATTATTGTTGAAGGAGAGATGGATGTCTTAGCATTTCACGAAGCAGGTGTTAAGAACGTTGTTTCTGTACCTAATGGAGCAACTCTTAATAGCAACAATCTGGATTACTTAGATAATTGCATTGACTATTTCGAGGACAAAGAAAAAATAATTTTAGCAGTTGACTCTGACGATGCAGGGCAAGCGTTGCAAGCGGAGTTGATTAGAAGGCTTGGTTCAGAGGTTTGCTTTTTAGCTACATTCGAGGACTGCAAAGATGCTAATGAATATCTAATAAAGCATGGCAAAGAAAAACTTGCATTAAGAATTAAAAACGCAAAACCCGTACCACTCGAAAATGTTGTTACATTTAGAGATATTGAAGACGACATTACAGATTTCGTTCGCAATGGTTTTAAAAAGGGATTTCAGATTGGTCTTGATAACTTTGACAACATATTCTCAACTTATACTGGTCAGTTTATTACTGTTACTGGCATCCCTTCAAGTGGCAAGTCGGATTTTGTTGACCAAATGGTTGTTGGATACAATAAAAACTATGGTTGGAAAACAGCATTTTCTTCGCCTGAGAATGCACCAACTTATCTGCATGCACATAAGCTAATGCGTAAGACTTGGGAGGGTATGCCATCTAAGGAGGATATTGGTGGAGACAAGTGGAACATCATAGCGGAGCATTGCAATAGCAATTACTACCACATAGATATGGAGCGTTACACACTTGAGTCGGTTCTTCGTAAAGGTGCAGAATTAGTGAAACGAAAAGGTATTAAGTGTTTAGTAATTGACCCGTTTAATAAAGTTAGAGATGTAGACTGCAATAGTGACGATGTAAATAGGTATACAATGGAGTACCTTATGAAGATAGAGGTGTTTGCTAAGAAGTACGATGTCCTTGTTTTCATTGTGGCGCATCCAACTAAGATGTATAAAGACAATAGCGGAAAGACAGAGGAACCTACAATGTATAACATTAAAGGTGGTGGAGAATGGTACGATGCAAGTTATCATGGCTTGCTGGTTCATAGAAACTACGAGGAAAAAACTGTAAAGGTTAAAGTACTGAAGGTTAAGTTCCAAAACCTTGGAGACAATGGGGCTGAAGCCCACTTTACTTGGGAGCCAAACTCTGGTTGTTATATACCTCACGTTGCAGACACAATGAAGGATGAAAAAATGCCTTGGGAATAATAAATACAAATCCAAAGTGGTCGAATTACACCACTTTAAATAATTAATAATGCCTAACATTAAAAGCAAAGACCCTTGGGATATGGGAGTGTATTACGTTACCCCTAAAGATTACTTAGCTTCCGCTTGGTGCTTGAAGAACAGCATAACTGTTTATCCAGTAGCTAAGTCAGTTGGACAGTGGTGGTTAGAAATTGACATAAATGGTAACGTACATAGGTCGCCTCACATATATCCAAAGAATATTGTTTGGCAAAAGTTACACGAGTATTACCGATATTATTACGATAAAAAATAAAATTATGAAAGAACAAGACTTAGTAGATTTAAAATTCGAGAAACAACAAGAAACAGCAGAAAGCTCAGGGTGCGATAAAGATTGGCATTACTACACATTAGATATTGGAGATATTTGTTTTATTAGTAACGAAAATAACGATGCCGATGAGTGGTGTATTGAGATTTTTGATTTTGATACCATGGCTATAAAAGAAAAAGCAGACGCAGAGGATCTGATAAATTTAGTTAGAAAAAATACATCCGTTTAAATACTTATATTTACAAAAATTAAATAAAACAACATGGAAGAATTTAAAGGAACACAAGGCAAGTGGAAGGCAGGGAGAGTTAAACATTCAAAATGCGAGTTTAAGGGTGGTCACATTTACATTAATTCTGATGACCATTCTCAAATGGTAAAGGTAATGTTTTCGCCTAGCTCATTAAAAAAGTGTAAAAACAACGCTAACCTAATCGCAGCAGCTCCCGAGTTATTACAAGCTTTGCAAGAAAGCCAAAGATTTTTAAATTACTTAGGATCAAAAGAAGCAGGGCAACAGTATTTTAAAAACATGAATATAATCAACAAAGCACTAAACATAAAATAAAATGTGTAGAACAAGAAAAGAAGAGTACGATGATTATTTAAGAGAATACCCTTTTAC
>Ga0208768_1000921_pt1 | contig 17314 bp, 15 predicted proteins | sample AntAceMetag02UK1_FD_184760 | JGI IMG/M metagenome (GOLD analysis project Ga0208768, IMG submission 184760) | Saline lake microbial communities from Ace Lake, Antarctica - Antarctic Ace Lake Metagenome 02UK1 (SPAdes) (version 2) | ecosystem: Environmental > Aquatic > Non-marine Saline and...
CAGCGACGAAGACATCGCCGAGGGCATCATCGACGCCGTTAACTTCCCCACGCTACGTGCGGCGGGGTACGTATCAAATGCAATCTAACTTCTGACCAAAGCGTCCATATGAGGTTGACACGTTCCGGAAGACTGGCAGACGGCAGACAAGCGCTATGTCACCTTTGACGAAGAACTGGCAATTAAGGGATAACCGAATTTACAGAAAGGATGTTGCTTAATCCTCATACCCGAAGATGGTGCCCTGTCGTCATTGATGGTCTCGACATCACGCTCGTATCGCTCTCATTGTAGAGCTATTTCGATCATTCCGGTCCTGCTATACGCAGGCACCCATGCCATCTCTTTTTCAGTGGCTTCCCTGCTGGTTGAACTGTGAACTCGCGGGAACATCAATGGTCATCAAGAGTTAGACCAAGGTGTGATGCCCTCTAGCGACGATCCGAACATAAATATTCATCGTGAAGCCGATCTTGGGCTGTTGTTTCCGTGGGCACAGGTGATGTCGAATATTGAGCTGATTAAACCTTAAGTTGCGAGCCTGCGTAACTTAAGGCGCAATCACCATCGATTGAATATAAGCCCCCAAATACTTAATATCATCATCGCTGAGGTTGCTAGCCACAGTTTGCATGCTGTTTTTTAATGGGTTGGCGAGCATGTTGTCTGTTGTGCGCTTACCCGTTTTATAATGCTGTAAAGTCATTCGCACATAACGGGCATGTTGCGCCGCCAGTTTGGGGGTTGACTGTAAGCTGTCTCCCGCGCCAGATTCGCCATGACATGACTGGCAAGCCACAATTCCCCGGCTTTTATCCCCTTGTTGATACAATACGCGGCCAATGTCTACCCATAACTTATCGTCGGCAACACTGTGTTTTAAGGTGTCTATCGAGGCATCAAAGGGCAGGTCGGTAGTTTGGGTTTGCTGCGAAAAATAAAACGCAATTTGATTGATTTCAGCCGCGCTGTAATCTTGTAACGACTGACCCATTTCTTCGGTAGTGCGGCTACCAGATTTGAAATGATTGAGCTGGGTCACCAAATACTGATAATTTTGACCCGCCAGAATGGGGGATTGTTTAGCATATTTGTCGGTGATTGGCGGACTGCCGATTTTTCCATGACATTCGACACAAGCATAATGGCCATTTTTACGGACTTTGCTGACTAACGACAGGGCATCGCCTTGGGCGTTTGAGGATAGGATATAGGTCAAGGTTTGAGTGTAAGTGCCATCAGCATTTTTGAACGTTACCAATTCGCCACTGATGTGTTGATAGGCACCTGTGCCGCCAACAATGGCAATGGCAGAGCTGCCTTGGTCGAACTCCCGCCCAGCAACTTGAATGGTGCCGGTGTCTAATGTCAGCGTCCATTGACACTGCGAGCTGTTGCCCACCTTTGTACGAATACAAACACCGCTGTTATTGCCGATTTTTTTGCGCTGCGCATCGAGCAAAGGTTGGTCAAACAGCCATTGATCACCAATCGAATCACCGGGTTTGCCCAAATCTAGGCCTACTGCTGGTGATGTTTTCGCATCGGCAATGGTGATCAATGTTGTTGCCTTGGCTGTTGTTTGAGTTGTGGCCAAGGCTGGCGCAACAATGCCACCCGCCGCATAACAACTCAGTAAAATGGTGCAAGCCGTTAGGGTTTTTTTCATCATAAGTTACTGCTCAGCCATCAATGTATAGAGTTTTTTTGGCATTTTTTTAAACACCACACTGGTTAAGTGATGATTTCATCACCGGGTTAGAAAGTTTGAGCTTAAGTAGAGGCAATATAAAGAGGCTATTGGCAAGAAATCGACTCGCACCCTCCCGGTCTCATACCCGAAGATGGTGCCCTGTCGTCATTGATGGTCTCGACATCACGCTCGTATCGCTCTCATTGTAGATCTATTTCGATCATTCCGGTCCTGCTATACGCAGGCACCCATGCCATCTCTTTTTCAGTGGCTTCCCTGCTGGTTGAACGGTGAACTCGCGGACTCTGCTACCGCGCGCCCTTCCAAGCGAACAGAGGCAAGTTCTCGGGCCGCGCCCGGGATGGTGGTGCGAGTACCGGGAGGGCGGGGATACCCTGTTCCTTCTGCCTCACTTGACGCCGCCAGCGGCGATGAGATCTGGCGCTTCTACACTATCGAGGACAAAGCCAGCGCGCGCGGCAGCTACTGGCTTTTCTTTGACAAATTCGGTCCACCCGGCGCTCCGGTATGGCAATCCCCAGCGATTGACCCCAAGCGTAATCGCCTCTATTTCGCCACCGGTGAAAACTACACTGACCCTGCCACCGACACCAGTGATGCCGTTTTAGCTCTGGACTTGGATGGCCGGAAACTAATCTGGGAGTATAAGACAGATAAAAGGCCTATAAGGGAAATTTTTCTCCCAGTATCCCGATGCTTTTTGTGCATTGAATCAGGCGATTGGCATCGAACGTGCTGAAATCGAGCTGAAATCGATCTCGTATTCGTCCACTTGCAAATCTTTTGTGGTCGTTTCCTGGCGGCAGCCCACAGGAGTCCGTGCCGACCGAATGTTCAGCGGCGTCCAGGCTGATTGAACGGCGGCAACGCGGCTTCCTTTCCCGCGAAAAGAGGCAACGTTGTTGAATTGCATCCAATATTGATCCAAATAGAGCGGTTATTTGCATGCTACGCTGACCCGCCACTACCCCAGTAGAACCAAAGTAATCAGATGCCAAGTCGCTGAAAAATGGCTCAATTTTCAATGCAAAACCCGGTTCAATATTAGGTGAAAAACAACCAACAGACCCCAAGAACCTGGCAGTGCCATGTACTGGGTGAGTGCCGCTGTATCCAACAAGTGGCTTAGATGCGCCGTGCGAGTTTTTCCAATGGTAAATCTCTAATCCATTCTCTTGCCGCCTCGATTTCAGTGATCGAATAGTACTGAGCGACGGCCGAAGTGAAGGGTTTTGAGAGCACTGTCATCCAGTGGTCCAGCGGTACCGCGCCGACAATCGCGAGCCGGCCTACATCGCTGTAGTGGTTTACATCAAGCTTGATATCTTCCCATAGGGCGGCCGGGGTCCACCCGGATAAATCCGCAATTATCACCAGCAAGTTAACCTGGCCAAAGCGATCGATACGTTGTTCAGCTAGCTCGTTGAACAGTTGGTAGTGTTCTGCTCTGAGTGGACTCTCGACGTTGATTTCCAGTCCGTCGGGACCCACGTTTCTGATTGCAGCATTCATGAGTTCTCTACTTTTTTTGTAATAGTCCGCTGATGTCCGCTAGTGTGTTCGATGTGGCCCGTGTACATCCAAACAAAGTTCCATATCTGTGAAAATGCTCACGGTTATCGGGCAGAGCAGTGTTGTGCACCGCTAAGATGGACTGGTCCGGCGATGATGGGAGCAGACGGGTTATGATTATCCTGACTCGCCAATCGAATTATTAGGCTGTTTGTGCCGCTAACGCCTCATCTAGATGGGCTTTGGTTGAGCTGAGTATGCAGCTGTATACTAATTGTGTAATAGCCGACAAACACGTATCCGTAAAGGGCTTCGAGAATCCTGATGAACGCAAAAAATACATGGGCAGCTTTTAATTGGAAAGACCCTTTTTGCCTGGAAGGGCAACTGACCGAGGAGGAGCGGCAGGTGCGTGATACGGCTCATGCCTACGCGCAGGAGCATCTTGCTCCGAGAGTCCGGGATGCCTACCGCAATGAATCGACCGACCCGGACATATTCCGGGAGATGGGTGAACTGGGTCTGCTCGGTTCTACCATCGACGGTTACGGATGCCCCGGTGTCAGCTATGTGAGTTATGGGCTTATCGCGCGGGAAGTCGAGCGGGTTGATTCCGGCTACCGGTCCATGATGAGTGTACAGTCCAGTTTGGTGATGTATCCCATCTATGCGTATGGCGATGAGGCGCAGCGAGAAAAGTACCTGCCAAAACTCGCAACCGGTGAGAGCGTAGGTTGCTTTGGCCTGACTGAACCCGATCACGGCTCGGACCCGTCCGGGATGGTGACGCGGGCGAAGAAAGTTGACGGTGGTTTCTTGCTCAACGGTGCCAAGATGTGGATTAGCAACTCACCGATTGCCGATGTCTTTGTGGTGTGGGCGAAGAACGACGAGGACAAAATTCGCGGGTTTATTCTCGATAAGGGTATGGCGGGCCTTAGCGCCCCTAAAATTGAAGGTAAGCTGTCTCTGCGCGCCAGCGTCACCGGTGAGATTGTGATGCAGGACGTGTTCGTCCCCGACGAAAATCTGTTGCCGAATGTGGAGGGCCTGAAAGGGCCCTTCGGCTGCCTCAATAATGCGCGGTATGGCATTTCATGGGGTGTCATGGGTGCGGCGGAAGCGTGTTGGCATGCGGCGCTCGAGTATGTGCTGGATCGCCAGCAGTTTGGCCGACCACTCGCTGCAAATCAGCTCATACAGAAGAAGCTGGCCGATATGCAAACTGATATCGGGCTCGCCCTGCAAGGCTGCCTGCAAGCGGGGCGCCTCAAGGAGAGCGGGGCGCTGGCACCTGAACTTATCTCGTTGCTGAAACGCAATTCCTGTGGCAAGGCACTCGATATCGCGCGCATGGCGCGCGACATGCACGGAGGCAATGGAATCTCAGACGAGTACCCTGTGTTTCGCCATATGTGCAACCTGGAGACGGTGAATACGTACGAGGGTACACACGACGTTCACGCACTGATTCTGGGTCGCAGCCAGACGGGTATACAGGCCTTCTTTTGAGTATTATCGAACCCCGCTGAGGATCAAAGTGCGCGAAGCCCAGCGCGATTGGCTGCAGGGTACGTTCCGGGTATATTGAGATCTCACTGCATAATTTTGCCGAGAGCAATGAGAGGGCTCAGAAGGCGTGTTAGTCAGTGAATCTCTACAGAATAAAGGAGAATAATGTTGAGGCGTTGTTCTTCAGCACCTTAGATGCGTAGCGTATTGGTCATAGTGAACCGCTTTTTGTACCTATCGCCACAGCACCATACGATCCAAGGATTAATCTGCCAACCGCGAGTAAACTTCATCAAACTTGTCGGCTATTTTACGGAGAATATTTATGAGCTCTGGATCAAAGTGCGAAGGGTCTGTTCTTCCGTCACCGTTGAGAATAATGGACAGGGTTTTTTCCTGATCGAACGTAGGTTTGTAAGGGCGTTCTGACCTCAAAGCGTCATAAACGTCAGCCAGGGCGGTAATCCGAGCTTCAATGGGGATTTCCGTCCCTTTAAGGCCCCGAGGATAACCACTGCCATCCCACCGTTCATGATGATTCCTGGCGATGCTAGCCGCAGCCTGCATGATGGGATGTTTCGAATGCGAAAGTATCTCGTACCCATTCTGTGCATGTTGTTTCATGATTTCAATTTCGTCGGAATCCAATTTGCCCGGTTTCAGCAAAACGGTTTCCGGGGTTCCGACCTTGCCCACATCATGCAGAGGCGCTGCAAGAAACATTAATTTTTGGCGCTCTTTCGACCAGCCAAGTTCCTTGGCAATCAATTGAGCATATTCCCCGATCCTGCTGATATGATTGCCCGTTTCCGGGTCCTTGTATTCAGCTGCCACAGCAAGCCATTCAAGTGCCTCTTCGTACGCATGTTCGAGGTCACCAAGTAGCTTTCGGATTTCCAGTGTTTTTGCCTGAACGTCTGCCTCCAGACTGGCTTTGTAATGACGGCTCGCGCGTTTCAAAAGCACCAACTCTGTTGCCCGGCGAACAGAGTGAACCAAGAGGTCAAGGTTGATGGGTTTTTCAAGAAAATCCATAACACCAAGCTTCAGGGCCGCGATGGCTTCCTTTGACCCACTGTCACCTGTCAAGATGATAAATCCCAGGTCACGATCTTTGCCGATTTCAGACCGGGCGGCAGTGATCATTTCCAAACCTGATTTTCCGGGCATGAGGATGTCACTTAAAACAATGCTGATTTCAGTATCGCGACGCAGGAGATTGAGCCCTTCTTCACCGTTTGAAGCTTCAACGCACTTGAAGCCGTTATCAGTCAAGCATTCGACAAGCTCCTCGCGGATCGCTTGCTCATCTTCAGCTACGAGAACCTTTGGAATCAAAATTGTGATCCATTTTTTGCCAATACTGCCGCGACCACTGTTGTCAGCTTTTCAATATTCAGTGGTTTTTTCAAAAAAGCGTACGATGAGATATTCACGTCGCTTTTCATAACACTAAGACTGGCGTGTCCTGACATGAAGATAAATTCAATGTTTTTTCCTAGCTTTGTTTTAACGATTTCGACCAGGTCAATGCCCGTTTTCCCCGGCATGTTTAAATCTGAGAGAATAAGTGCGATTCCGGGCGTGATTTGGATCATTTCAACTGCAGCCTCGACATTACTTGCGCGAAAACATTCGTAACCTTCATCCGTCAATGCTTCTAACGTTTCTTCAAGAATAAACTCTTCATCATCAACAATAAGGATCTTGATTGAAATAGCCGTTCTCCTTCCAAAAAAAAATATTAACGAACAATCGGCAGAGTGATCGAAAATCGGGCACCACCATCAATATTGTCAGCAAAAATAGTCCCCTGCATATCATGGATGATACCGTAACTTACGGACAGCCCTAAGCCCGTGCCTTCGCCCATTTCTTTTGTTGTGAAGAATGGTTCGAAGATGCGAGGCAGAACATTCTCGGGAATACCACCGCCGGTGTCCTCAAATACGATGTGAACACCTTCATCGTCGTCAAATACCCGCAATGTGATTTTCGCCTCCCCACTGCTTTGAGTCATGGCATCTCTGGCATTTGCGGCAAGGTTCAAGATCACTTGCTCCAATTGAATTGAATGACCCAAAACGGCTGCACAGTCTTCTGAAAATTCAGTCACTACCTCAATTCCAAGCAATCGCAACTGCTCACCTATTAGATTAAGCGCATTCGTAACCACATGTTTAACATTAATTGATTCTACGTTTTCCTTCGCCTCGCGCCCGAACATCCGCATGTGATCAATGATTCCCGCAGCTCGTGCAGTCTGGTCCTCAATGCGTGCCAGTTTATCGCCCAAGTAGTCGAAACCAACGTTACCGTCAGAAATCTTCCGGCGAATATTCCCCACTGCCATGCGAATGACGCTCAGTGGTTGGTTCAATTCATGCGCGACGGAGGTCGCCATTTCTCCCAGTGTTGCTAATTTAGATGCCTGGATGATTTGGGCTGTGGCTTCTTTACGCTCTTTCTCCTGCTCGGCCCTCACTTTGTTCAGTTCTGTAATATCCTGACCTACGCCAATCACACCAACCGTTCGTCCAGAGGCGTCACGGCGTGTAGTCGAATTAAGTAGGACGTCAACGCGATTTCCAGATGGCGTGAACAAGGGGAATTCAAAGTTTGCGGTTTCTTCGCCTTTAAGGGCTTTCGCGAGAACCTCGCCTACCGACACTTTATAATTACTGTCAATAAAATCGCCCACAAGATCGCGGCCCATTACCTCGCTCTTGGTATAGCCCGTGATCTTTTCTGCCTTCTGGTTCCACTCGTTAACGTTGCCTTGCGCATCAATACCGAAAATGGGTGCGTTTGCAGTATCAATGAATAGAGTCAAATCCTGTGCGATGCGCTCCATTTCAGAACGATACCCAGCAAGCTCCTTCTGACGTGCAAGCTCTTTCCTGGCAATAACTAATTCGCCTGCTCTTTTTTCTGTCTCTTCGTACTGAAAGGTGAGCTCTTCGTTAGCTAGAACAAGTTCATCTACTCGTTTTTCTTTCTCTTCGTTTTGAACGGTGAGCTCTTCGTTGGAGAGAATTAATTCATCTGCTAGTTTTTCTTTCTCTTGGTTTTTAAGCGCGAGCTCTTTGATGGCAAGGACTAATTCATCTACTCGTTTTTCCTTCCCTTCATTTTGATGGCTTTCTTCATCATTATTCGGTGGCACGAGTGTCCCCTTTAGCTTAAATTTTTACTAAACCATCGAATACGCTAAAATTGCAAGAAAAAAAGCGCTTTTAGCATTTAATTCAATTATCAGGACCCGTGTCATGTTTTTGACGCTAGCTCCCACACTGAGGCGGTAATCCTGCAGTCGGCCGAGGAAAGTACTACGCATGCCCTAAGAACGAAAGGAACGACACATGCTTAGAAAAAAAACCTGCCCCCGCATATGCAGCACGAATTCAAGCGTAATTTTGTGACGCGGTTGCGGGTAGCGTTAGATATTGGCGCTTAGCTCGGCCACCTGTTGCAATAGAATTCTGTGGCTGTCGGCATAGTCTATCGGTGCGTCGATCAGATGCACGCCGCCGTCGCTGAACCCCTTCTCAATCAGAGTGGATAGCTCGGCAGCCGATTCTAATCTGTGACCGTTGGCGCCATAGGCCTGCGCATACTTTACAAAATCAGGGTTTCCAAATTGGAGGCCATAGTCCACAAATTCCATGCTCTCTTGCTTCCAGCGAATCATGCCGTAGGCATCATCGCGAAGTACCAGTATCACTAGATTCAGTCGCAATCGGACAGCTGTTTCTAGCTCCTGTGAGTTCATCATAAACCCACCGTCACCGCAGATCGCCAACACTCGCCGTTTTGGATGTGCTATACAAGCAGCCATCGCAGCAGGCAAGCCTGCGCCCATGCTGGCCAGCGCGTTATCCAGAAGTACACTGTTTTGACGTTCTGCCTTATAGTTTCTGGCAAACCAAATTTTGTAGAGACCGTTGTCGAGCGAGAGTATCCCATCTTTGCCCATCGCCTTAGCCACCTCGTGAACGAGCCGTTGTGGCAAGATGGGAAAGTCATCTGCTTGAGTGTGCCTCGATGTATGCTCCTCCAGCGCGTCGCGCACTTTCAAGAAACAACTAAAGTCCCAGTGCGGTTGCGGTCTGACGCGCTCCAGAATCTGCCACACGGAATTTGCTATATCACCGATCACTTCAGCTTGAGGAAAATAGACGGGGTCCACCCGAGCCGGCAGAAAGTTCATGTGAATCACGGTAAACCCATCCGAGCGCATTAGGAACGGAGGTTTCTCTACAACGTCATGCCCAACATTGATGACGAGATCCGCTTTCTCTATCGCACGATGGACGAAATCATTCTGCGACAGTGCGGCACATCCGACAAATAATGCATTGGACTCATCTACCACTCCTTTGCCCATTTGTGTGGAAACAAACGGAATGCCTAATTCGTCTATCATCCGAGTGAGCATTCTGGACGTCAGTTTTCGATTTGCACCCGCGCCGACAAGCAACAGTGGGCGGGTTGATTTTTCAATAAGCGCTACCGCATTATCAATAGCCTTCCGCTCTGCGACCGGACGGCGTGGGCTACTGCGGGGCATTAGCGGTGCATCGGATTCTTCTTGCGCGATGTCTTCCGGCAATTCTAGATGGGTGGCACCGGGTCTTTCTTCCTCGGCTATTCGGAACGCCTCTCTCACTCTCGCAGGGATATAATCGGCGCCAACTATTTGCCGGGTGTACTTGGTTACCGGTTCCAGGATGTCAACGACATCGATAATCTGAAATTCACCTTGTTTGCTACTCTTGATAGGTTTTTGCCCGGTAATCATTACCATAGGCATAGCACCGAGATTAGCGTACGCGGCGGCCGTCACAAGATTCGTTGCCCCAGGCCCGAGAGTGGCCATGCAGACACCGGCACTGCCTGTCAGTCGCCCCCATGTTGCAGCCATGAATCCGGCCGCCTGCTCATGCCGGCACAGTATCAGCTCAATATCAGATGTTCTGATCGCGTCAACAAGATCAAGATTTTCTTCACCGGGTACAGCGAAGATTCGTTTGACGCCCTCCGCTTCCAGGGCCTCTACCATTAGTTTGGCTGCTTTCAAAGTGCCTCCTTCGCTTTTTCGGTTGCACATTTTTCATGACATGCTGCAGTGTCGCATTACCACCGTCAATGTGCCGTTATTCACATAGTCATTATAAAGACTATACAATACGCAGCGTCATGTCAGTAGTGTTAGAGGAAGTGGTTGATGGTGCAAAGGCGGAAGTCGGTGCGCGGGCACAGTACGTGGCGGACGAGCTGTGAAGGTTGTTGACTACATTGAGGGGCAGGAGATCATCGCTCGAATCCGGAGGTACCTGCGCCAGACAACAAGGACATACCGACGCCACGGGATAACAGACTGGTACAGGCTCCTACAAGCTACGAACTGGAAACGAACTGGAAACGATCAAAAAGGATGTTCAACTGACTCCATGCAAGCACGATTTCAGCACACTCGGTTCTCATCTCCGATAATGTAGGGCAGGCCCTCGCTAGATTCAATTCAGGTAAAGTATGGAGATAGTGAAAGAAATTATTCCTTATAGCTTGCCACAGTTTCCTTATTAGACTCGTATCTTGGCGAAATTTGGTGCAGGGGTAATCCCCCCATTTTTAACCGAAGTTAACGGTGGAAGGTTAAGCAGCTAGCGCCAATTTCTGCATGGGTGTTATACCGCCAAGGCCCATAGTGGGTCGTTCGTTGTTGTAAGTCCAGAGCCATCGTGTCGCGTGCTCCTGCACTTCCCCAATACTGTCAAACAGATACTGGCTGAGCCAGTCGTAACGAACAGTGCGTTTGTAGCGCTCCACATACGCATTTTGCTGTGGGTTGCCAAGCTGAATAAAGCACAGCTCTATGCCGAGCTCTTCGGCCCATGCAGCCAAAACACTACTGATGTATTCCGGCCCGTTGTCACACCGAATGCGATTGGGCTTGCCCCTCCATTCAATCGTTTGATTCAGAGAGCGCTTAACCCTTTCCGCGGGCAATGAAAAATCGACATCAATGGTTAAGCCCTCCCGATTAAAGTCGTCTATGACATTGAATAGCCGATAACACCGGCCGTCTGCAAGCTGGTCATGCATGAAGTCCATAGACCAGCAGTCATTGTTTTTAGTCGGTACAGCCAGTGGTTCGGGCCTTTCACGCACTAACCGCTTCTTAGGTTTGATGCGCAAGTTAAGCTCCAATTCCCGGTATATTCGGTAAACCCGTTTGTGATTCCAAGGATAGCCTTTTACATTGCGAAGATATAAAAAGCACAGCCCAAAGCCCCAGTTTCTTTGGTTGTTGGTCAATCTGATCAGCCAGTCGGCGATCTTTTCACTCTCTCGACTCAGCTTGGTCTGACAGCGGTAGCAGGTCTCGCTGACGACAAAAATATTACAGGCCAATCGAATACTCGCCCTTCCTAGGCTCACCGTCTCCTGCGCCATCTCTCGGCGCTGGGACGGCTTTACCACTTTTTGCCATGGCCTCCTGGATGATTTCGGCCTTCAGTCGCTCTTCGGCGTACATCTTTTTTAAGCGACGATTTTCATCTTCAAGTTCCTTGAGCCGGCTCATCATCGATGCATCCATGCCACCGTATTTACTGCGCCACTTATAGAACGTTGCCGAACTCATACCATGCCCGCGACACAGTTCGGGTACTGGGCTGCCAGCCTCTGCCTGCTTGAGTATGGCCATGATCTGACTGTCTGAATATTGCGATTTCTTCATGTGGATCTCCTTCGTATAGGTTACGAGAAAATTCCACCTTCAACCTCTATTATTTATTGGGGGGATTACCCAGGGATTCTCGAGGGTTGGCTCAGCAGGCCAATACAGCGTGGAGGAGGGTGGATGTCGATCCTGTCGACATGCGCATGATATGGGATAAAGACCGGGCGCCTGGGAAAAAAGCGATTACATTGATCCAGATACTATTAAATCCCACAATATTGTGTGGTATTTAGGCTTGGAAAGTGAAGTCGGCCTTCCAAGACCCGGTGTTGTAAAGATACGGTGTGATGATCGATATCTTCGTGGTGATGGCGCATCTAAGCAAGCCCTGAAATGTGGCGTCACGGATGAATACTCTGATGTAGAAAATATTTTTGTTGGTGAGGATGTGCTGATTGATGCGACGATCATACCCGCTGTTCCAAGAGACATTGGTGTAAGAGAGAATGTCCCGAGAGTCGTTATTTCTTCTGACTGCTTCTACAAGGAAGTTTAGAAAACTAGGTTAAATCGAATTTTCCCGGCTTCAAAATCACGGGCAAAGGAAAAAGAAAAGAGTCAGTCCCTAAATGTGAGCGCACAGGAGAGCAGGGCAGCACACGTCATGTCGAAGGCATAATCGGGTGCTGGCTTAGTCGCACGGTGTAAGTGCCTTGTTTGTCTTGACGTTCCATCTTCACGACAAAAGGTCCGAGCGAGTCAGTTGCGACCCAGTACTGCGCACGAGAGTCCTTGCCGATGACGCTTGCGACGCGCACCTCAAGGCGCTCATCGCCAACAAGCAATGTTTCTCGACCTTCCTGGCGCAGATCAATCGTGTTGATGTCTAGTTCTTCAGTGTTCAGAACTCTGAGCCTACCGGTCCGATCGTTAGCAATGAACTGAGGCAATTCAGATTCGGTGAGGTCAAATTCGTCCAGCGGGATAGGTTCGGAAGTGTCCCCTTCGGACGCAAGCAACGACACTGCAATACCGAGGTGTGGCACGACATTACTCGCCAGCTGCAGGGCCGCATCGATAAAGTTTTTGTCCTCATGCTGTGTGGGTGTCCTGACGCGCTGCGCCGAAACCCATACCCCCTCAGGAACTCTTTCGCCCGCGACACGATAGCGCAGATCGCTCTCCTTCAAACGGTGATCGAAACGAATAATACCATCGGGCCCGAAGCGTAGGTTGGAGTCCATTGTCACCTCACGGATATCGTCTACCGATCCAATGTTCAAATGCAGTTGCGTCTCGAGCTGCAGCTCCTCGTAGCTCGCACCTCTAGAAGAGCGACGAATGTCCATGGTTCCCACCACCGCCCCATTCGCTCCCACGACGTACCTATTTTCGATTGTTTGGTCGATCGCGACTGCTTGGCTTGAGCTTGCGAACACAAAAGCAGCAGTCAAAAATAACGTTTTCAAGATGTTCAACATACTAAGTTCCTCTTAGGATTGGCCCACTGGCGGCTGCGCACAAAACGTTCAATATCTGTGCTCATGCGCTGTGGGAATAAATTGATGGGATTCGTGATTGCGGTGATCCACAGGCAGCTTGGGCACTCGGTCAGCTCTGCTCGTATCAGTGAGTGATTCGCGTCTGCATAGCAGCGCAGATAGAGGCAGTCTCCCAAAACATCAATATAGGTAGCTGCGGTCTCGTCAACGTCGACAAGTACATGTTGACCTCCTTGCATCAGCAAGGTCGGAATTCCTTTAAGTTCATTGATTTTCGCTGTCGCATCCGCCATGTAGTTCAGCACTACAAAATGGTAACGGGCTGCTGACATCTGATCGAAGTAGGGTCGTACGTCTGGCGGTAAGCGCTTGTGCCAACGCTGGTGCTCAGCATACCAGGCGCCGCGGTTGAGCAGGGCGAGTCCTCGTTCCTGGGCCACTTGGACTTGCAAGCGTACTTCCGAGCTGGCCTTGTGTGTATCGAGTGCACGTTCGGTTTGAAAACGGCTTTGGCGTAGCCAGTTGATCGCCGGCGACACAGCGATAAAAAACTCAGGCTTATGATGTGCTACGACCAATGGTATTACCCAGCCGCCTTGACTTGCGCCAAACAACGCCACGCGGTGCTTATCTATCCGCACATCGCGCACGATAGCATCAATAGCATGCCCAACTTCTTCGGCGCGAGCGGTCATCGATTGTGACAGCCAATTGCCTGATGATTCTCCCACGCCTAGCTTGTCCCAACTCAAGGATGCATATCCGGCTCGGGCAATAGCTGCCCATATCGGCCTGTAGCCACCATCGTGATCTGCTGTAACGGGACCATCGCCGTGGACGAAGACAACAACACCAAAGTGCTCGGTCGCAACCGGCCTCGCAAGCACGCCAGATAGGGTGCTACCCCCAGCCTGGAACTCGGAACGCTCTAGTTGCATGCCATCGCCCGCCCCGTGATTCGCGCAACCAGTAGCGAGAACAATGGTCAGCCCCATGGCGACCATGATGACTGACTTGGCTGCTGCGGCTGACGCGAAAGCGTGCCGACGAAGAGGTCGCCAGCATCGGTCAGTTGCGCAGCGCCATAGCCATTCCAGCGGACCCTGTTTGAAGTGGCGAAGCCAAACACTCGACAATACAAGCTGCAGCGCCCAAACTGCGATAACGAAGACCACAAGGTCGGAGCGTGTCAGCATATCGTCGGCAAGCGCGTAGCGTAACAAACCGATGCCGAATACGGATTGCATAATGTAGTTTGTCATCGCCATGCGTCCGACCGCGCTCACTGGGGTAAGCCACCAGCCGCTCGTTCGCTGGCACCAAAGTACAACCAGCGCCGCATATGCGATAGTCATTGGAACGGTGGCCAACGTGTTGGGAATTGTGCCTATTAGTGCGACATCGGGCGCAAAGTTGCTAGCGGCATGGATGCCCAAGCCAAGCGCAGCAAGTGGAACTCCCACCAACAAACCCAAGACGCCCGCTTTGCGATACTCTCTGTCTGAACGCTCGGCAGCTAGGAATCCGCTGCGATACAGCGCGGCCCCGATCAGCATAAGACCCAGCGACCGAGTAAAGAAATCGATCAAGAGGAAAAGCTCAACGCTGCCGGCCATGGGCGGGCCAGCGACAAACCAGTATTTTCCAAGACCTTCGCCAGACACAGGAAGCGTTTGCTGCACCATAAAGGCCACAATAGCGGCAAGCAGAAAGATTGCTGTGCCGCAGATCAGCAGCGCATTGGCCTTAAGGCGACGTAGCATGAGCACGAGTGGCGCGCATACTGCGTAGATCACCAGAATGTCGCCGTCCCACAGCAGGCTGTGGAGCACGCCGATTCCAAAAAGCAGGGTATAGCGCCAGAGGCATAAGGCCAAAACAGCACGACCTGCGACCTCAGCGCGGTCGGCAAACATCAATACGCCCGCACCGAATAGTAACGAGAAGAGCCCCATAACCTTTTGGTCCAGGAACACCTCTGCAAATATACCGACCATCCAGTCCAGTGCACTGGCAGAGCCCGCCGCCGCCAGATTGTAGTAGCCAGCCTCTGGTAAGCCAAAGGACACAGCATTCATACCCAAGATGCCGATAACAGCCAGCCCGCGCATGGCATCCAAAGTGACGATCCTGCCGCTTACTGCTTTCATAGTGAGGTTCTTAATCGCAAACAGACCTGCAATGTATGGGAGTTACTATCAAATTGCAAGTGACTTTCATAATAGAGGCTGCTAGTATATGTACATGATGACACTTCGAGAAAAAAATCGTCGGCGAATGCTGTACGAGACGCAGCGCGAAGCGATGAAGCTGTTCCTGAGTCGGGGATTCGATTGCGTTCCAGTAGAAGACATTGCGGCGGTCGTTGGAGTCGCAGGTTCCACGATCTATCGGCATTTCAAGACGAAAGAGGGCATAGTCCTTTGGGATGAGCATGACGAGGCACTGGACGTTGGTCTAACGGGCCGCCTAAAAAGCCAAGCACCCTTGGAAGCCATTCGTGACGCGTTTGTGCAGACTTTGGCCCAGCGCTATCAAACTGACTTCGATTTTCAGTTGGCGCGGGTAAGTTTTATTTATGCTACGCCTGCGTTGCATGCTGCTGCTATAGAGGCGGACTTTCGTGCCCGAGAAGAGTTGACCCAAGCACTTGCCCGGACGTTATCAAGAAAACACAAAGCAGCCGCGCAACTGCTCGCTGGCGCATCGCTACTGGCGCTAGACGTCGCAATGGACCGCTGGCAAGCCTGCAAAGGAGAGTGCGGGTTGGATACCCTAATCGCTGCGGAATTTGACCGCTTAGCCGGGCTGGCGGCCATTCATTGAACACTGGAATTGAGGATTTCTCGTTCTGATCGGGTTACACAAGTTGCTGACGGTATGAGCAACGATCAATGGATTACGGGCTGAGCGCAACGAACAGTAATTTCCTGATCGATAAAAAAGCCAGAAATGACATGTGATGCAAGCTTTATATCATCGAAACTGGCAACAATGTCTGCGATGCCTAAGGCCGGGCTATTAGCCGCCAAGCATCCGGGCTCTCAGGTCTGTCGCCACCGTGCTGGAATGACGGGTGTTCAAGCCGTTTAGTTCGTGGCTAGTGATCAAAGCTATCGGCAAATAGGTGGTTAGCATCCCGATGACCAACTTCATCGTTTCTAACGGCTATGATTACATCGCGCAGGGTCGCATCGGCAGACAACTGCCAATAGTCGATCGCAATCTTCGGTGCGGGCACGTTTTCCAAGCGGCCACTGTCCACTTCGGCCAGATATTCGCTATAACTATAAACGGCCTCTTCTTCAAAATAACCAACCAGTCGATGCGCCGTGCGGCCAGAAACAACATAAAGAAATAGAAAGCTCGTGAAAAAAATGCCTTGCGCTAGCAGGATTAGCATCCGTTCCAGGAAACTGGGTTGAGCAATTTTGACGAACGTAAACAAGTGCATCCGTTCGTTCTCAGCTTCCTCCAGAAGTGTGTGAATCGATTCCCGGTCGTCTTCCATACGTCGCAGCGAGCGCATGTGCCGCACCATCCCGCCGACCATACCCGGGACTGCTGCAACGGTTTCCAATACCACCGCACGGTGGCCGTAGCGCTTGGCAAAAAAAAGATCTGCGAAAAAACGTAGCAGCTTGGTTAGGTAATAAGCGACGCGGTCTGAAAATCCCAAAGGCGCTCGGTGTTGACTTAGCGGGTCTTGGTTAGGTGTTTGTGAAACATAGTCCAGTGCTTCGCTCATGCCAACGACCTCCAAAATAAAAATGTCTAACCGCTAAGAAATCGACTATTGATACAGGCAATAATCATGGCGTTTATGATAACGATGCTCAGCAGGGAGTGAGACCACCATTAAAGTACTACCACATGCTGCACCTCACTGTTTGAGGCATGCAACACATTATTCGCCGACGTGCTCTGTATCAATGACACCTTTGCTTTAAGCCGCTGCCTCAGGCGATGATTGATTGCATGTGCCCACTGAACCCACTCACTTGACGGGGTTAAGCCTCATGTAGGATTGCCAGAGTGTGGCGATGCGTATCAAAAAAATTGATCAGGTACCTTGGCAATAGCCTTATAAACTACCATCGTGAGTTCCAAAACTGGCGCTAAGCCACGTCTTTGCTACCTTACGTGTGCTTAGGCCCTAGTCTTTCTATCGGGGGCTTTTCTCTGGCCAAAGTAAACGTAGACATGGAAACCACACGCTTTATTGTAATACGGCACCACTGTCGTTGGTGGATCATAAGGATTAAGCAACATCCTTTCTGTAAATTCGGTTATCCCTTAATTGCCAGTTCTTCGTCAAAGGTGACATAGCGCTTGTCTGCCGTCTGCCAGTCTTCCGCAATTTCCATTAACACCGCCGATACCAGT
>Ga0208768_1000922_pt1 | contig 17314 bp, 9 predicted proteins | sample AntAceMetag02UK1_FD_184760 | JGI IMG/M metagenome (GOLD analysis project Ga0208768, IMG submission 184760) | Saline lake microbial communities from Ace Lake, Antarctica - Antarctic Ace Lake Metagenome 02UK1 (SPAdes) (version 2) | ecosystem: Environmental > Aquatic > Non-marine Saline and Alkaline...
AACAACCAAAAATAAGAGCAGGAAAACAACATACTTTTTCATAATTCAATTCTTTTTAAGCTTCTGTGGAATCATTCCTATCTCACAAACGCATCTCATTCTCTGATGCACTTTCAATAATCCGAAGGTCGTCAAATTTACGTTGCACCAATTTCAATGCCTTCCTCTCTGATATTTCAGATTCAGTGTAATAGAAACTAGCCCCAACGGTTAAGCACGTCGACGCCAACCACAGCGCGCATTTTTATTTTCTGCACATTATTTTATAAAGCCCAAAAAGCTTGGCTTTCTGATTGTCCGAAAAAAGGCGTGCAGCTAAGCGCTGCGAAGAAAGCAAACAAGAAGGTTGTTCGTTTCCTGTTTTAGGCTACAAAACCAGTCCAACTATTTAAGCGGTTAGGAACAAGTTGTTGTTTCGACATTATTAAAACTTTAGAATTAACGAGCAGTGGACGAATAAACAAGAAGATGCGCGGCCATAGGGCTCTGAATCAATCAATTGTTGAATATTTAACAGTAGTATAAATCTCGTAGAACCTTAGCTAACTCAACATCATGAATATCTAATGGGTCTGGACTTACTCCAAAGTCGCCAATAGCATCTTCTAAAGTAAGTCTAGCTGCACCAACAGAGTCAAACAGGATATTTGCATTATTGACCCCTCCATTAAATCGATTTACAACTCTAAAAAAACGCTGGACCAAATGACGTTTAGTTCTTATTCTCTGAATCAAACGTAAGTCAGTTATGCTCGATTCTGAAAACGAAGTTCCTCCAATTATTATTGAATTCTTATCTATTTCAAAAGAAGGAACTTGTTGATCCGGAAATATAACCGAAGTAGCGTAAAACCTAAAATGATCATCAAAGGCTCTTGAATAAGGATTTATATGCGAAGAATCCCGAAAGTCCTTCTGTTTTTTTAAGTTTCTATTACATTTTGAACATGACGGAATTAGATTGAAAAATGAAACTGCTAAAAAAGGGAATCGACTTCTAGGATAAAAATGATCAATATCCAAAAGAGCTTGTTCCACTTCTTCTGCTGTTAAATCCACACGCTTATTAATAACCTCGATAGATTCAATATTACAATAAGGACAAGGCCGAGAGCGTCCTCGAAATTTCAGGGCTCCTAGCATACTAAAACAGGCATCAGAATTCCTGTAACTTTCATAATCGAACACAGATTTGAGCTTATTTCCAAAAAACGTCAAAGTTGCTGCTTCTCCATTTTGATTGGAAATCAAGGACGTGTCAAAGTTTGCCTCTAGTTCATCGATGATATTTTCTAGAATTTCTGGATTACCTGTGATTATATTGTTAATCATAATTAAATCATCACCGATGAGAAATTCTAATATTTCGTTCTCTAACGTATAATCAATTTCTGAATATTCCAACTCTTCCTGAAGACTAATGAGTTTTTGAATTAAGGAAGTTGCTAGAAGTTTTCCTGTCGCATCTACCGGATTCAAATAATTATAATGAGCATCCAAAAGAATGATAATAGGAACTGTTGATATGTCACACAGGTTTATCATTACTCACTTATCATATTTTCGAGTTGCTTTTTAATCATTGAATCTCCAATTTTACTGATGATAATTTTGGATTCATCAATTGTATATTTGGTGCTTTGTCCTTTAATGGAAAGTATAACATCCTGTAAAGTTTTAAAAGCAAATTCTCCCATTGTACTGTTTTGGATGAAAAATGAATTTATGAATAGATCCTGGATATTTGCAGCAAAGGTTTCACCAATAATATCAGTTGATTTGAGGACTAGTGCTTCCCCATTTTCAATCCTATCTAAAAACAACAGATTTGATTTAGGTAAATCAGAAGCTATAAATGGAGAGTGGCTGGAAATAAATAACTGAATTTTTCCCTTTATGATTATGGGTAAATATTTAAGTACCATAGACAAATATTCTTTTTGCCATTGAGGATGTAAGTATAAATCGCCTTCATCTATACACACCAGCGTAGGATGGTTTTGAAATTTATCTTGTTTCGAATGAAACAGAGAGAATAGATTTAGATATGCCTTGTGGCCAGAACTAATTCCTGCCCATTCCAGAAACAAAATGTTGGTCGTTTCTAAGTTTTTTAAATATGACCGCAGGAAAGATTTAGCGGGTCCATCGAAGTCAAGGACAAAAATCTTTTTCGCTCTTTCCTTTTTTCCTTCAGATGAGTATTTTATCGTTAATTTTTTAATCTTTTCTTCTGTCTCATGAAATTTATTGAACGCCTCAGGGTCATCATAAAAAACCCAATCAAGTGAAAACAGCTCACCACAGGTTTCGAGGGCAAGTCTCCCTATTTCTTGAATAGTATTATTTGAAATATTTTCAGATTTAAATTTGCCTATCAGAACTTCTAGTTTAGAATTATCCCATGATTCGAATCCGTTTGCAGTGGGGACAAGAGAATCGAATAATTTCTCAAAGACTTCAATAAAAAAAGAAACACGAAACAAACTAACGAAAGCCACTTTTTCAGAGGATCGGGAAAGGCGACTGTTTACAATTTCAAGGAGTCGTGCCAAAACATCATGGTACCTTGATTTTTCCGCAAAAGTTGATAAATGTATGTGATTTATATATCTAGGTGAGATAGAAATCCTTTTGGGAGCTTCAATGTCAAATTCATTATAGATTTTTGAATTAATAAAATTTAATTGAGCTGTTATTTCTTCTCCTCTTCTCCATCCTGATCGATTTCTTTTATTTGCAGTTAAATCCGCTACTTCTCTATTGAACTTAGTTTCTCTTCCGTCAATAATGTTTGAAAAATAAGCCACGTTCAAGTTTGAAATTCGCTGGTTGTATTTACGAAAATCCACGTTACTAGATGTTGTGGTCATGGTTTCGAAATTATGATAAGCTATAGCCCTATCTTGATCTCGCATAACAATAATAAAATGGCCCTGAATAGAAGTCTTCCCACCCTTCATAAGTAAGGCAATCAAATCTAAAAGATTACTCTTACCAGTGCCATTTTTGCCTATTACACCTGTTACCCCACAAACATTTTTTGGGAATATTGGTAGTTCCTGGCTTTCTTTTAAATTGACGCTGATTTCTGCATTTTCACCATAAACGAAACCATTTTCAAGGTTTGTTCTGACCGAATAATCACGTGTTTGTGAAAAGCTAAATCCTTGAAGTTTAAAGTTCCTGAATTCTTCTATCCAAATAAATTCAAGATTCATATTACTTGCTTTTTGTAGTTTTTATAAAATCAAACCCCGTTTCTAAACAAGCCCTTAAACTTTGATCATTCACTCCAATTTGCAGATAGTTCCCTGCAAGCGATTGGAAGTAATCTAATCCTCTGCCCATAACTATTCTCCAACCATGAGATGTTTCAATTTGTCGATCATGGATGGTGTCTGAAAAATCGAAAGTAAATTCAATGTCATTTTCAAATAAGCTATCGGCTATTTGCTCAAAAGCATATTTATTCTCCTGCTCCTGCTCAGAATCATCTGAAGAGGTAACTAGGTGAATTTTATTACATTCGCCTATTTTAACAATGAGTTCCGCAAGTTTTAAAAAGTTCGAAATCTGATGCTTTTGTCTTATGTATGGGTCTTGTATTATTACTTCTTTTGCTCCAACTAAATAATCCTTAAATACATCCTCATAACTATATCCAACATCACCATAGTGAATTTTTAAGTGCTTTTCAATTGGCTCCTGATCAATATTAGATTCATCAGAATGAAAAACATTTGCTTCTACAGGATTTGCTGTGCCTTCAGATACAATTCTCTCTTGACTTTCTACTTGTACAGGAGATTCCTCAACAGTAGATACTTCTTGGAGAACTTTTTTACTCTCAGGACAATAGACAATAACTTCTTTTCCTTCACTCGTGAAGTATGACAGATCTACACCACTAAATTCATCATCCTCTTTCATCTTATCCATCTGCTCTTTAACTCTTCTTCTACCTTCAATAGAATATTCTAAAATCTCCTCGAACTCTTCATCTGTTGGATTAGCATCCGGATGAATAATTTTCAATAAGGCCATTGTAGTTTTTTGGATTGCTAAATCATCTCGTCCTTCTACTTTAGAACCAAGCTTCATTTTCGTAGATAATATATTACTGTATGAGCTATTATTCTTTAGCATATAATGAAATGCTTCTGCGAAATAATCAGTAATAAGACCGTAATTAGATGCGTACCATCTTGGATCCATTTTAGGTATTTCCCATCCAGGTAAATAATAGAAAAATCGATCTTGAATGGCAAAGTCAAATGCCGGTGGTAATGTTAAAAATAAAGAATGGTCCGAAGATTTAACAACTTGCTCCACTGAATGATCAATATTTCCCACAAATGCAAAACTTGCATTTGCAATTACTTCTCTACCACGGCTAAACCTTCCTTTAGCCATGTAATCCTTCATTATTTGAATTGTATCCGTGTCTTTAATTTTAAGGTTACCCACTTCATCAAAACCTATAGTATCCCAATAACCGACTAAACCAACTTTTTTACGTGCATTGTTATATAATAATGTTGCAGTACTCGCTTTACCTCCACTAATTAATGTGCAATACGGAGAGAATTCACTGTAAAAATGGGATTTACCGGTTCCTCTAGGTCCTAATTCGATGAAATTATAGTTAGCCTGCACCAGAGGCATTAAACGAGCTAAAAAATGGAGCTTTAACCTTTTACCTTCAGGTACCCTACCTTTATATTCTACAGGTAAATTATCAATGATTTCTGGATTAATTCCTACACTTCTTAAAACAACATTAATCCATTCTTCCGTAGTGAAATTTTTGCGCCCTTCTAGGAATTTATTAAAGTCAAACCTTGATAGCTGGATCGGCTTTAATTCTTCGATATAGAATGCATAGTCGTCTTCCTCAATTGCGTTGTACCCAACAGTTACTTCTGCCCAAACACCACCTTCTAATAATTTCTCATTGTCTTGATAAAACTTAGGATTGATTTGAATTCGATTGGATCCAAAATTTTCCATTTCTGCCCAATATGCTTTTTCACGTTCCTTATATGTCACATGAATCCTATCAATAAACTTATGTCTACCTTTTTGCTCAACCATTGACTGAGCTTTATTTGCTTCATCTGGTCTAACGTAGTTTTTTTCTACTATCTCTAGAACTGCTTTTTTACCTGCAATAATTTCATCGGGATCATCTGTAGCACAATATTTAGCCAATAAAAATTCAAGAACAAATGATGGAACATTAGCCGCCTTTTTAATATCATGGACCAGGTCCTTTCTGACTACTTTACCAGGGTAAAACTCATTTAATTTTTTATCTAATTCATCCATAGTTTACATGTAATCAGTTGTTAATTTTAGTTCAGATAGAATTAGTCCGGTGGCAGGAGATTTCGCATACACTATAAAATCACCTTCAAAATCCTCATCCATTGCCAATGAGAATTTCATTGATGCCCCTTCCTCAATTTCGAGATAACCGGTAGTTGAGTTTACAGCCTCTGAAGGCGCTGGGTGACCAACGACCTTATCTTTACTGACAGCTTCAATTTGCACATCAATAATATCTCCGAAGAGAGACTGACCAAAAGTTGCCAATTCTAATGATGGTCTTAATGTTGTGATGACTCCTGAATCTTTCCCTTTATAAGTCAAGTTAATCTGAACTTCTTCTTTTTCTTTACTTTTCTTCGGACGATACGTTAAACAAGGAGTAATTATCTCCTGTAAAGATATACCCTCGTGAAAAAATTGTTTTCCTCTTTCATAGGTAGCATAGTTCTTTAAAAATAGGAATTGATCCACTTCTGAATTCACACCCAAATCTGTCGCACTCAGCTCTATATGGTCGGAATTACTAGCTCCTTTACCCGCCAAGCAACGAGACTTTTCCAGAGACCAATCGCCAATAGGTTTTTCACTTTTGTTTCCAGCTTTGAATTCATTTATTAAAACAAATCCATGATCTGCTGCTAAAACAAATTCTTCGTACCCTTCTTCTTTCAGCTTACTAGAAACCTTTAGAATTTTCATCAAGGCTTGTTCTATTAATAATTGAGCGTTGTCAGGCGAATTTTCACCGGCCTGATCTACTTCTGTAGTCGTTACAAAAAGTAAATCTGTTTTTTCATACTTATCTGAAAGTATGTCCTTTTCCCATGCCCATGAAGCTTTATCTCCCAGGATGTTTAATGCATATTTCATTCGAGCATCGCGTGATGCTGATTCAATATCTGAAAGGAAAGGCTCTAGTTTTTTACCTTTCAATTTGAGAGATAAATTTGTAGTGGCTTTTGGCATTAGAGCTGCCATTGCATACTTTGTAACTGTAGGTGAAAATCCCAGCGAAGGTTCTAATTCTGCATCAAATGATGCTCTTTCTAGCCTTGATTTTAATTGACTTGCTAATTCATATCTTAAAGCATCTGCGAGAAAGTAAACTGTCTTTTTTCCTGACTTCAAAAACGGTTCTACTTTTTTATCAAACAAATCAATATTACGCTGGATGGATAAAGAACTTAGCCCATTTTTTTCAACGCATTCTAAAAAAGTTTTTTGCAGTGATTCTGTAAAAGTTAAATAGGCATCAACGGCAAATTTATGTACTTCTTTCAATAAGCTAGATATGGAGATAAGCTCAGCTACATTTTTATCTAATTCTCGATGTAAAGTATCTAATTCATATACTTCGGTAGCATACCATTTCACTATTGAATTAATATCTGTGTACTTCTTAGACTTATCATCAAGACTCTCTGTTAATCGTTTTATAGAAAGTGCTTTTCCGCCAATCAACCACGATGATCTTCTTTCATCATCATAGGTGCTCCAAATGGAATCTATTGAATGATTTAATAATCTTTCTGCTTCTTTCAGGTTGTTTGAAATAAGCTGTTCTTTAAACGCATTAAAAAATGTGGTGTCCTCAAATGCAAATGTATTGATTGCACCTAGGTTAGATTCTTTAGCAAATAGTTTAGGAAGAGAAAGCTCCTCACTTACTCTTTTAGCCTGTTTTACATATATCTCTTCTACATCCTTTCGTTTTCTTAATTGAGAACAAACTTCCTGTATCAATTGACTTGTACTCGATTGTGCAACCGGAACATCTTTTAGTTGTTTCGGAAGCTCAATAGGTAAATCATGGACAAACTCACTGTATAAAACCAAATTCCATAATTCTTCTGAAACTGTTTCAAACTTTTGCTTTTGAAGGATTACTCCTAAAACATTTTTAGAAAATGCCTTCACGTCTTTACTCCATGTCTTATCCGTTTTTAAAAATTCTAGCTGCGAAGGTGAGGGAACTAACATGGCTATAAGTATCTCTGCACTTGAGCTCGCGTTTAAGCCACTTTTTAGTTTTGGATAGGTATTACCTCCTTCAAGAGCATCAATGGATTCAAAGGAAGGATATTCCTCTTCCTTAAAAAACTCTTCTATTTTACTTTCTTTATCTGGTAATGCAGCAATGCATAACTGCTTATATTCGTCAGCTGCTTCATCTGGAAATACTCGACCTCCTGAAGAAAATATAATAAAAGGGTCAAACGTTAAATCATCTGCATCTTGTTTTGATTTGAACGGAACATACACTACAATCTTGGACTCTTTGTTTTTAGGCATTATATTCACCCAATATTCCAATGCATTTTCTCGAGCCGTAATAACGTTTTCTGAAGCATCAAAAACTTGAATATTCTTATTCCCAAGACCATTTACAATTTCTTTATAGAATTGATTAGGATCGTATATAACGAGCCCTGAAGCCGACTCTAGTTTTTTCTCGAAGTGTTTCTGTATGTATTCCTTTATCATTTATTAAATCTTTAACTGAGCTTCCGCTTTAATTTCTTTCGTTTGCTTTTCTGCTCTCTCTTTGGGTTTTACTTCACAGATTTCTTCTAAGCCATGCGCAATTGCCAAACTAAGATCTTTCACACATTTCTTCTTCACTCTTTCTGGCCAAATGCCATAAGCTAAATTCGCCCAATCGTATTCACCTTTTTCTAGTTTTTTCCAGCAATCTTGGGCAGACTTCTTCCATTTGGTATGTTGGAAGAGGTTGCGTAACGGAGCAGCAGTAATTAGCACCCCATCATCTTGGTTGGGTTTGTAAGGCAATTGTGCTATTTGCAGCAACTCCTCTTTAAAATCTTCCAACTCTGCTAGGAATTCTTTTTGATCATTGAGCTCTTTAGCGGAACCTTTCATATCTAGAACTTCTACCTCTTTTGCGATTTCTTTGATTTTTGGATCGACCAGCTCATTAACAATGGAGTATAACGTTGTATCATTTAATCCATGATAATAGACCAAAACAACAAAAGAGTTTGATCTCGTGCTCAGAGGCCAGTACATAGGTGCAACTTTTCTTTGTAAGGTAAACTCCTTTAAATGGTGATCAAAAAATCCAGTAGGGCTGATTAAATAATCTGTCAAAGAATCAAATTCGAGAATTTCTAAAGCCTCTTCAACGATCTCTGTTTTAAAACTCATCTTGGTGCAAATGTCTGAGATGTTGGAAACTATATTTTGATCGACCAAAGAAAACACCTTCAGGGCATCATCAGAGATGAAGTCAAAATTTCGTTCTAAAAATATCTCTGAATTTTTCAACCCAAACTTGCTGTCATCAAATCTATTAAAATGAATTCCAATTACAAATGACAGCATCATATGAGCTAAATTCTTATCTGAAATTTCGTCTAGTATCTCAAGACTTCTAACTTGATTTATTTCTTGATCCGTTAACTCGGAAAGAATTTGAATTAAACCAGTTGAGTCAACATTGTAAACTTCATCAACAATTGAATCAATAACCTCAATTGTGTCTTTGATTTGTTCGTGAATTTGATCTCTTTGAGCTAGTACTTCTGAAAATAATTGATTGATTGATTGTACTTTCTCAAAACCTCTGAAATATTCCGATGTCTCGAACCTAGAATGATAACTAATGATTTCCATTGCAATCTCTTCTACTAATTTTGAAATGGTTTGCTTGTGTTCATCTCCGAAAACAGTAAAAGGAAGTTTCTCCAAAATACCCGTATCATATTGCGAATCATTGGCTTGTAATTTCATCAAAAAATTAATAAATGTTGAGTTTATTAACCCGATTGTAAAACAAGTGTCTTCATCAATTTTAGGAGCTACAATAACACCCTTTCCACCAATTACAAATCCTTTGGCTAGCAAGCTTACGCCGAAATCTCTTTTAGTGCGAATTGAATAAGTTCCACCTTGTCTGTAATAATAGGAGCTTCCCTGTCGTGCTTGGGCTGTTTGGCCATGTTTCATTCGGTTTACTTCCTGCATTTCTGCACCTCCTTCATAATAGTTAACTATTGAAGTAAGGCTCATTATAAACAAAGAATACCCTCCTCCTTTTGCAAATCGTCTCCATTTTTCATTTGATCCAATTTTTGAAGGAGGTATTTCGACCCATCCCTTAACAAACCGAAAATCATCCATGGGTTTGAGACCTTGTTTTGCCTCAGTTAGATTAGAACCAAATTCGTTCTTTTCCGAAAACAATTCACATAACTGTAATGGTAATTGGTAAAGTATTCGAAAATCAGGAATATTCAAAACATCTTCTTTTTTTATTAAGAATAGGTCTTTGTCATCCAAGGTTTTTAAAGCGTTTATTAAATTAGTTTCCTTGTTAATGTATGATTGACGGTTTATGGCTAGAATGTCCTTGGATGATTTCTTGGTATCTAAAATATAAGCAGCTGATTGAACCGTGGCATCATCCATTACGGGCCAGCCGAGGTCCAAAATATAATTTATACTCGGGATTAACTTAGACTTCCTAAACCTTTTAAGTTTTGGTATGATAAGTATGTTCCTAGAAGTTATTGCACTAACGAACCCACAGCTTAATTCAAGCCCTCGATCCACAAAAACAGATAATAAATCGACATATGACAAGGGGTAATTCTTTTTTTGCCATTCAAAATTTTTCTTAACTCCAGACCCAAAAGGAGGATTCATTACAATTACATCATAACGTTTTCTACATAGCTCAATAAAAGCAAACCCCCTGGCTGTATCTTCCGCAAAAAGTAGTTTTTGAAAAGCATCTTCGCCTTCTGCATTTTCAGCAAACCCTTTCAAAGCTTTCAATACTTCTTCTTCAGCAGTATCAAAGAAGTCTTTGGTTATCTTTTGTCCTTTACCGTATATAGCAGCCATTTCAGCGGCCTTACTATCTGAAGGAGAATCAAATAAGGTGCTTTGTACAGAAATGTCTTTATATTCTTTGTATTCTTCTTTGGCTATTTCTATTTCCTTTTTGAGTTCTTCTTCAATTTTTAACAAAAAGCCTGTTTCTCCAGCCAATTGCATTTTGTCCCAAATTACTCTTACCAATTTACCAATTGGTCCTGGTAGGCTTTTAGTAAATTCACTCAGTAAATTCACGTCACCAGGCATAGGTTCTGCTATCACTAAGTTACTCTTGCTAATTGCTGGCCTGTCAGCAGGCTGTAAGCCCATTTTATCGTAACTCTTTTGTGCCCTTAACCACAAACTTAATCCCGCAATTTGTATCGCACGTGGGTCTATATCTACACCATGTATGTTGTAACGTAAAATATATCCAGGAATACGTTTAATGAAATCATTACGCATGTACTTGTCGCGTAAATCCGTCATTAGTTCAGGATGATTATCCCAAGCTTCCAAGTAGATTTGCTCGAACAAGTCAAAACAGTACAATCCAAAATGCATGGAACCACATGCAGGGTCTAGCATCAATATTTCTCTAGGATCTTTTAACGCTCGACATTCTATATAATTCGCACCTTCAATTTTCGCTTCAGGATTTTCCTCTCCTTTTTCTAAGAAGATTTCTTGTTCCCGCTTTATCATGTATTGACAAGAATCAATTAAGGATGTTTGCCCTTTGGTCATCTCAAACCATTGTCTACCAAGGCTATTATCAACCAAAAATTGTACAACATAACGTGGAGTAAAGAATTGATTTCTTACGGCAAGCTCTCTACTATTTCTTGGAGCACCTGATGCTTCACGCATCTCTGAAATTTCTTCTCTACTATTGTAGTATTGGTATATCCAACCGATAGTTTCATCTTCCGTCCAAAGGTTTATGGGCTGATGACCAGCTTCTCGATAAATGTTTAAATCCTCATCATTAATAATGTCTAATAATTCCAACAATACTTTTTCTGAGGGAAAGAGCAGGGCATAAGGTGAAAAACGATCAAATACGGCTGGTAGGTCAATGGCTAGTTCATCAAACACATGTCCGATATACCAATTGTATCTTGTAAACTGTTCTGCTGTTTTGGCTCCTCCTGTTAATTGGTCATAAACCAAAAATCCTTCAGAGTTATATCCGTTTCGAATAGACTCACGAATAATGTTTCTTTCTTCCGACATCCGCACAGCTGCAAATCGATTTAAGATGGTAAAGGCTTGTTCCCTAACTAGTTGCTGAACTGCTTCAGGGGCTTTGTCATTTCCTGCAATGCCTTCTTCCAAATAATGAAGCCGTTGACGTAGTAATCTTGCCGTTTCAATTACAGAGGCTTCACGTGACGTTAATTCTTCCACAAACAGGCAAGAGCCATCAGGTCGAATACCATAATACTGCTGTAATTGGCTTTCGAATTCCTTCATCAGTAGCTTCTTGGCTGACTGAACAATCGATTTTATCTTATTTCTCGCTCCTTGTGTTAATGCCATCCTACCAGTTTATTTCAATTTCATTTCCAGCATTCAACTCTCCTCTTGTACTGTCTAGTTCTGAGATTAGCACATCTAATTGTTGCTCGTTAGCTATTGTTTTAGAGAATTTGGATAAATCTTTAGCCACCTTTTTACCAGCCCCAGGTTTTGGAGTAGGAACAGGTTTTGCTTTTAAATATTCCTTTATTTGATTACGAACAGACCTAAACGTGTTTGTAATTGTAAAGTTTAAGTTGAGGATATCCTTAATTCCATCCAAACCTTGTTTATTCTCTATTACCAAACCATTCATAGTGGTAGAAAGCTCATCTTTCTGCCCTGAGCTTAATTTATTCCAGTCTTTACTTGATTTTATCTGAGTGGTTTCTGCTTCTATTTTTTCGTTTTCCGATGTTAACAGCTTCTGGCAATAGTCAGAGCATAATGTCTTGATATTAGAAATGGCATCTTTTAAATCGGATGTTCTATCTACAAATTCATTGTCATTTGTGATTTCTTTAACGGTATTAAAGTCGCTTTCCGTGTTCTCTTTCAGTTCTTTAGGTATACCTGAACCTGGCAATGCATTAATGCTTTCTTCTAAAGTATTTGCCTCCTTAAATGAACTCTCCATCCCTTGTTTAAATCCCTTGTAAACATTGGCTATCCAAATCAGATTATCAAACAAATCGGAGTCCGGTTTACCTAATCTGAATGCTGCATCTGAGCCTTCTCCTTTTAGCACTTCAGCAATTCCATCTTGTACTTCTTGTGCTTTCTCTTGTCCGGGAAGTTTCAAATATTCCAATCTAGTTTTGATAGATGAATATTTAGTCTGAAATTCCGGAAAATGTCTACGAACTACTTCAGCGATTTTATCTTGTAAAGGGGCAACGGACTCTCCTGTAAGTTGCGCCAAACGTTTAATAGACAATGCCAACATTTCCATTGATGGTTTTTCATTGGCTTGGTATGCAGAAATCCCTATTTTATTAAATCCATTAACGTTTTTAAGTGCTTCGATTGCTTTAGGCCCTTTTACCTTAATATCGTCTCCACTTATACGTAGTTTAACATCAGATGCAATAAACATTGCAGAAACGAGGAACCTGCTAGTATCCTTACTCCATCCATAGGGTGCTGCATCAAAATGTTCTAAGAGTTTTCGGCCTTCTACTTGATCTTCTTTTATGATAAATTCTCGAATAGATTTTAAGGCTTCTTTATCTAATTCAACTCCACCATCACCTTTTATTAAATCGAAATGGTTTAATGCAGGCGGCAAAGATTTTAAATCAGGAAAATTAAGTAGTTTTTCTGCATCTGATCCAGGCACCGATATAGGGGCTAGTTGGTATTTATCAAACACCAATTCAGCCACCTCTTTTAATTTACCATTAGCGCACTCTCTGAATTTACTGCCATATGAAACTACAGGTTTATTAGCTCCTCTGAAAATAAACTCTCCTTTTTCAAACCCTTGAATAACAATTCTTCGAACTTGATCTTTTAGTCGCTTAGCTTCTTGGTCTTGGCTGTTTAAATAATCATTAATTTCTTTATCATCATACCTATTTCTAGTATTGTAAATACCTTCGTTCTTTACGATTTGAATAATGTCATTTGCAATGTCTTTTTCTACCTTTCCGGTTAAGTATATTCTAGAGTTCACCGTTTTATCGGTGCTGTTTTTCGCTAATTCTGTAACCACTTTTGAGTATTCAGAAGGATTTGACAGAATGACCTCCAATTGAATCTCTTCATTTGTTTCAAGTAATTTAAAAACTTTTCCTTCCTGGTTTAAATTAACACCTGTTCTAACCGTTTTTGTATTCAGCAATCTTGCCGAAGGAACAGGAGAAAAGATGTCTTTGATTATGTCTTCATAAACCTTTCGGATGTCACCGGATGTCGGTAATATTTTATCTTTTTCAATTTCAATATTAATGATGGCATCAGTCATGAACCTTAATTCACCGTCTATTTCGTTCAAGGTACATCCAGGAGTGCTTTTGAGTTCCTCAACTATAGCACTTACACTATCAATAATTGAATCACTAGACGCCTGAGGGTGCATTAGTACAGCTACATTCTTGGTAGATAAATGAAAATCATCCAAAAGTTGCAGGACGGCGATTGATTTTGACACTTTTGCTTGTTCAGATGATTCCTCGTAATAGGCGACAATTTTATCTACTGCCCCAACAATATGACTGTATGACCTGCGAATATCCGCTTTCAACACATCATAAATGTGATAGGTAGTAGCCAATTTTCCAATTTCAGACTCCGCTAAAGCTTCATTTTCTGATGGTAATTGTTCTGTTAAAACATCTTGAATCACTTTAATAGCAGAACGAAGACCAACTCCTCCGGTTATTTTAGCAAGCCTACCTAAAAGCGAAATGATAATTTCAAAGTGCTGTGGGAGAAAAGGATATAAATTGATGAACAATTTTTCATCTAATTCGTCCTTTACGTACATAGTCCGTTCGCACTTTTCCAACTTTGTGTAGTGGCGCAATTTCTCTCCATGAGACTTGTACAGTCCTTTCAATTGGTCTGAAAAGTTACTGGACTTACCTAATATTCTTTGTGTACAAATTTCCTTAATATCTGAAGCTTCTATTTCAGCCTTAATAGGGAATCTAGCATTTAATTTATAAAGTTTATCAGAGTTAAGTCTTGCATTAGGATTATCTTCTGTTAATGTTTGTTGAGCTGTCGCTAACAACCAGGCTTTTCCTCCTCCAATGTCTTTAAGGTTTTCGAGGGTTCCTTGCATGGAAAGAATGAGACTGTCCTTCGCGGAAATATATTGACCAACTTCATCAATCACAAATATGATATTCTCCTTTTTCGATATTCTCCGAACGGTTGCGAGTAGCTCTTCAATTTTTTGTTTGTCGGTCCGCATATCATCTACGCGGGTGGTTTTAAAAGCTTTATCATCTTGCCAGATTTCAGGATAAAGTTCAGCCGCGAGATTGCTGGCTATCCCTTTAGCTCTCAGTTGGTCGTTGATCTTAATATCATCCCAGTCCTTGTCGTGCTCCTTTTTTATTTTAGAAACAAAACTATCTAGCTTCCCATCCTTCTGAAGCATTTGCTCAAGATTCGCTAATTGACTATCTGTTGAATATCCCGCAACTTGATTTACCTTAGCAATTAACAATTCTAATATTGGAGGCAATGCTCCTCCTTTTATTTGTTCTGTGGCACAATCCAATAGAATTACAGCTGGATCATAAGTAGATACAATTTTCTTAAAGACCTGTGTTGTAGGTCCAGAATCAATTCTATTGGAAAGTCGTTCTAGAAACAACTGCCCATCAACCTTAAAATCTTTTTGAAGTCCGTATGCTAAATATTTAGCAAATGAACTTTTCCCAGAGCCATAGAAACCTGAAACCCAGATGCCAATTTCACTCGACCCATCTTGCATGCCATCATGAAGCGCATCAAGTATTTTGTCAAAGTTTTCTTTTAACTTTTCAGTTACGACGTATTCAGAAACCTCATTTTTTAAGTTGATTTCTGATGCATTCCCAAAAGTCACAACTTTCTCTATCGACCGATAGATATCTTTATCTGAACCAAATATTTCTTTAATTTTCGTCATAATCTTCTATTCTAAAAATGTTTTGATCTATAATTGCCGTCTTCCGGGTAAAAACCAAGAAACTTAAGAGCTGAACCAGACATTTCTCCAGGATATAATACCACTATTGGAACATCTACTTTTCCATAAATTTTCTGCTCGATTGGGCCAAACCTAGTAAACGGATGAATCGCTTCTATATCGGTGATTAATAAAACACTGTTTTTTTCTTTTTTCACTTCTTCTTGTTTGCTTAAAATAGCTTCTTCAAGTACTTCCTGGTTTTTTAGGTTCTCTCCTAAGCTATCATAAACTTCCTTCATCTCAAATTCATCTTCAACAGCATCTTCTCCCGCCTCAACTCTATAATCATCTTGCTTAAAGAATTCTTTTAATACTTCGTGAAGAGACAATACCATAAGATTAATCCCTTTATGTTTTGCAATGTCAATCCAACCTTCATTCAAACTCCGTTTAACCTGTTGAATCTTGTCTGAATCAAAAGTTAAATAACATATCGTTTTATCGCCACTATGATCATGGCCTTTTGGTTGGACCAAATAATCCAATAAGTCTGTATATCTTTTATCTACATTCATTTTCTAAAAATTCTTCCATATTATCATAATTCCACCCTATTTTTAAAATTTCTCCAGAGAATTGAAATATAAACGTCCCTCGAAAGGAAATTCTTTCAGCAATTGAAGCCAATGAACTCGAGTCAAGATCAAAAATTTGCCAATCACGGTGATGCAGAATTTCCATATCAGAATAACCCTGAAAATGAAGTTCATGCAACAAGTAGTTCACAGTAAGGTCGATCGCCCGGAAAGGCAATATCTGTTTTGACTTATCAACTAAACCAAAATCTATCAAACAAGCGTTGATGTGTTCTGAAACTTTTTCAATTGTTGAACTAGACCAGGATGTTTTAATACGTCCATCACCAATTGCAGATCGGATAAATACTTTTGGATCCTCAGCTGTTATTTTTGGCTTACTGCTCTTGATTTGTGCATAATAAACTTGAGAAATGAAATCTGCTAAAATTGGATTTGCTCTGCAGGTGTAAATTAAAAACAGCTGAGTAATTACTTCCATGCTGACGTATTCATCTCGCATAGATTTAATGTAGGCGGTAACATCAAGTTTTTGATCTAAAAACCTCGTTTTAAATATGTTTCTGACAACATCAATTGTTCTATTATCAGTACTCTTTGATAGAATGCCTTGCTCCAAAACTCGTTTTTGAAAATTCTGAGCCGATTCACCTTGGTTATACGCTTCTGTCAAAACAAGCATCTCTTGAATTAGCCCAGTCCCTTTTAGCAGGTTCGAATTATATGTTATTTCATTTTCTATCACCATTAATTTAAATATGGGTGCACTTGGTAATCATTATCAAAGGCATTCAGATATTCTGCAGCGAACACCTGTAAAAGTTCATTGTCCAGTTGATCTGAGGAACCTATGTTTTTTGGTCCACTTTTACCATCTGATGAAAGATTTGTTGCTAATTCCTTTAAGGATTGCTTGGCATTTTCTTCAGAATCAAAAGAATGAATAGATCTGTTTTTTTCATTCTTATTAACTAATTCTTCAACAGACATAGGAAGTCTAAAAAGATGGTAGTAATTAGCTCCAACTTCAGTATCGGTGAAATGCCTGGATGAGACATTCGAACATGAAAATTGAGTGTTTTCCGATTTGGGAAAAATATACGCTAAGAATTCCTTTGAGCTTGAATCATGAAATCTTGAATTCCACCAAGATTTCTTTTCACCCAAAAAAGAAACTGCTGCACGTAGGTCGATAATACTATTAATTAATTCAATTTTCATATCTCACTTTTATTTGAAACAAAGGCTTATTGACTTAGTGCGCAAGGTAGTAAATAGATTACGTAGTAGCCATTTTTCTTCGTTGAAAACTACGCAATGTTACTACCTAAGTACAAGAGTCTGATCGACTTCTCAAAGGATTTCGGCAGCAAGGAACAGTGCCTCCATTATTTGA
>Ga0208768_1000926_pt1 | contig 17240 bp, 2 predicted proteins | sample AntAceMetag02UK1_FD_184760 | JGI IMG/M metagenome (GOLD analysis project Ga0208768, IMG submission 184760) | Saline lake microbial communities from Ace Lake, Antarctica - Antarctic Ace Lake Metagenome 02UK1 (SPAdes) (version 2) | ecosystem: Environmental > Aquatic > Non-marine Saline and Alkaline...
TGTCAGTGGTGGATATCCTGTGGTGGCGACCACGAACGAAACTGAAAGGCAAGACAACTTGGAAGAGAAAATTTCAAGTTTGGCCGCTTTTGCGCAACCGAGCGCGAGGGCGGCCACACCGCCTCTATTGGGCGATGGGGGTGTCATTGGTGGGCATCCTGTGGCGGCGACCACGAATGAACCGAGTTCGAGTGCGGCCTTGCTGGCTTTGGGAAGCAATGCAGGTGCCATGTTTAGTGGAATCGATAAAATTCACGACATGCGCGAGCGGCTGGGGGCGGCGCGCTTAACCCACCGGGCGGCTGATGTTCAATACTTCAAGCTTCACCGTACAGCAGAGTGCATGGCAGCGTCGCTTGGGCGGTTACAACGTTATTCGCCGCTGATGCCGAAAGACGGCGGGGGTTCTGCCCGAGCACGGCGGCAACTTCGTCTCGCGGACACACAAGTCGCGCGCGCAGAACTCAGCCGACTTCGGGCGAGGGCGGATGGCTCAGCAGCAGCACGAAATCGGGCCCTTGTGGTAGTGCAAGCGGCGCAAGCTGATTTGACCGCGGCAAACGCTCATTGGCTCGGTGGGTTCATTGGAAGCTTGGGCCCCGCGCCGAGCCTCGAGGCTTTGCGTGCGCTCCAGTACGCCACTCGGGCGGGTACCGAGGCAGCACACGTCGACGCAGCCGTTGCGCTTTCCGACCTAGACACCGCCACTAGCGCTTATGCTGACGCTGAGGCACTGCTCAGCGTTGTTACGGCGTCCATCGAAACCGGTGACGACTCGGTGGTGCGGCTTCTGTCCGAGGGCTATTTGGCTGCTGTTCTATGTGCTTACGACGATGGTTCTCAGCGGTACGATGTATGGGACGCATGCTTGGACGTCACGGTTTTGAACGAGCACTTGCTTGCCCTTTTGACTGTTGCGGTGTGTGATGCCACCGCAAACTACAACGGGCCGCTTAGTCGACTTACGGCGGCGGCGGTCACGACGATAGAAGAGCCTCGAATGAAGGTTGTGGACGGGCAGCTTGAAGTCCTCAACGATCTTGCTGTTACGTCTTTTGATTCCCTGGGTCAGCCGATCGGCGTCGATGGTCGGGCAATGCACCGTTCGGACCCGCTTGACGATTGGGATTTGCGTAGCCGTCGGTACGCCTCGGTCCTCGAATCCGTTCCGGCGCTAGGCGCAGTTCCTGAAATGGACGCCATTTCCGGGTCGGATGACGTTAGCGAAACCACACGCGAGCGTGGGCGTGCCGAACGGGCTGGTCGTAAGCGTTGGCACAAGCAGCAAGTAGCGGAAAGGGCGCTGAAAGCGACGACTGTCCGAGCTGCTGCTGAGGCGCGTACAGCAGAGAGCGCTCGAGCAAAGGCGCAGCGCGCGGACGACGCCGAGCGGGCTACGGAAAAAAATGCAGCGGACTTAGTCCAGCGCCGTGCTGACGGTGCTCGCAAGGCTGAACACGCACGTACGGAGGCGTCACGTGCAAAGCGCGCCGAACAACTCGCTCGCCTCACGGCGTACCCACCTGATGACGACGGAGTCAGCGACGAGGCTCGGGCACGCGGGCGGGCCGAGCGACCGGCACGGATCCTTGCAGCTAAAGCAGCGAAAGCAGTCGAGAAGGCCGCCTTGGGCGAGGCTCGAGCTGAAGCCCACCGCGTTGCCATGGCCGCGGCCCACACGGCTGCGTCAAAAGCTACGGGTGTGGACAGCGTCGTCGGGACAGCGGCACGGGAGAAGGGTCGAGCCGAAAGGATCACACGGCGGTTGGAGAAGCAGCACGCAAAAGAGCAACGTCACGTCCGGGCCGCCGCGCGCGATGCCCTTTCTGCAAGCGGCGAACCAGTCGTTGGTACCATGGCCGCTAAGTCGTTGCAGCTTCTGGCTCGGCGCGCGGCGGCAGGTAAACCAGCGTTGTCGGTCCGACGAGCTCAAAACCGCGGCCTTCGTATCATGCTCGACAGCGGCGCGAGCCGCACTTTTCTAACGGTACGCACTGGCAAGTTTTGGGACGGGGAACGGTTCGAGCAATGTTTTGTGCACGACGTCCAAGGCAATGTGATTTCGGCACATGGGGGCGGGTCTCTATCGGCGCTGCTGCGAGATCGCGACGGTGTGTGGCGCAATGAGGTACTGGCTAAGGAAGCGTACGAGTCGGAGAATTTCGATGCAGATTTGTTGAGCCTTGGGGCGCTCGTAGACCTGGGTTGGGACTTTCACGTGATCGATGGCGAGGCGTCGCTACACTCACCGCTGGGCGACGTGTATCCCCTCGAGGCAGACGACGGGCACTTCTTTCTCCCACTCGACTTGGGTGCCAACAACGACGCGGGCGAAACGCTTAGCCCGTCGCCACCCGCCGGTTCGGCGGTGCATTACGGGCGCGGCAGCAACGACAATGCGCCATTTGGGGTAGCAGCGGTGGCAACGCTCCGTCCCTCGGCCGGCGCGTGGAGTAGTGGCGGTGGTGCGGTCACGGCAGTGCAATGGCCGACGCGGGTTCACGAAGCACCTGTGGGCGAAGCGGCGACGCGGGCGGCTGAGGCTACAACACAACTTGCGTGGCCAGTGCAGTTGCCGCCGACGTCGCCACTTCTTCCTCCTGAAGAAACTAACGCGATGCGGAAGGCGGAGGCGACGGCGCGTTTGGAGCATGCTTATGGGGTGTACCGCGAGCTCCACGAAGCGTGGAACCACAATACTGTTGCGCTCGACCTGGCCCTTGCGAATGGTTTGGCACCAACTGCGAAGAAACCTCCGGGGTTTACGTGCCACGCTTGCGAGCTCGGTGATCCGCTCGGCGCTTCTTTTCGTCGCAACACTAAATCGAAACAGTCGTTGCCGCTCATTCCCTATTTTCATGTCGAAGTGGACATTTGGGGCGCGGTCGACTACGGTGACCGCAACGGCTACCGCTTCATGCTTGGTATCGTTTGTCGGGCGACTGGAAAGCTTTTCCTGCAGCCTTTGCGCGCGAAGAGTGAAGCGCTTGCCGGGTTCAAACGGTTTATTGCCCTCGTTGAGGCTCAGCGCCCCGGCATCCAAGAGCACTTGCGTGTGTGGATCAAAGACGCGGAGGTGCCAGGGGTCAAGATTGTATCATCCGACCGTGGCGGCGAGTTCACGGCGTCGGGCTACAGTGGCGTGCGTAGTGCCTTCGACGAATACATGCAAAGTGTGATTCACCGTCTTAACACGCCGGCGACGCCAGAGAGCGGCACCAGCCGCATCGAACGCATGTGGCGGCTCCTCCTCAAGGTGGTACGGCGCACTCTACTCACGAGCGGTTTAAGCAAGATTTTCTTCTGGGACGCGTTTGTACTAGCGGGCGATGTGTACTGCAAGCTTCCCACCGCGGCGAATGCTTTGGGCGAAGGAGAGGCCCCGGATAAGACACTGGGGCTCGCGTACGATTTGCGGGGCATCGTTCGGCTCGGAAGCTGTGCCTACTTGCGTGTGGACGGGGCCAAGGCGGACGCTGTGATGGAAGACGTAATCGTGCTCGGCTACAACCACGACGGCGGCGGTTACCGTGTACTCAAGCGTGACGGCACCATCGTCGCGAGCATTCACGTGCGCCCTCACCCAGACATCACTAGTCTACGGGTGGAGCTCGCGGCAGCGCGCGCGAACCCAGCAGCAGCGTCGGCATTCATGAAAAAGTTTTTTGACTTGGAAGGTCGCGTGCTCGACTACGGAGACGCTAGCGGCGGCCAGCTCAAGTACATGAACGTAGTGGCCGACGCACCTGTGCAGCCTTCGCCGGCGGTGTTGGTGGGCGACGCGCCTGGGCACGGCGGCTCACGCTTCTCCCTCAACGCTCCGGCGCCGCCGCCCTCGCCGGCGCTGGTAGCGACACGAATTGCGGCTGCCAACGGCAAAGGCGTTCTCATGACCAACGAGGTTGCCGACGCACTCATTACGAGTGCACGCGCGGCGGGACACGTCCTCTGTTGGCTTCCGGGCTTCGCCAAAGTGGGCCAATCCAACGAGCGATTCCAATATTATCGCGAGGCGCGGACGTGGGCGCAGTATGAACGCATGCTAACGGAATCTTTCTTGTCGGGCATCACGGGCACCAACCGCCCGAAAGCTGTGCGCGGCGACCTGCGCAATGATGTCGTGCGCGGCATTTTGACCTTCGCCGTAGCCGACACGCCCGTCGCGGCCGCCCACGCGCATGACGATTCCCCTCGGGCCGCCATAGCCGATGCGGCCGTGGCTGATGATGGGGCTCAGGATCCGGATGTCGATGGGATGGTGCCCATTTTCTCTCTTGGTCAATCGACGGTTGATGCAATCGAAAACTCGGGCGCTACCTCCCCATGGACGGGTCGTTTGCGTGACCGACGTCTCTTTGCGGCAGCAGCGGTGGTGCCACCGAATCTGTCTGAATCGGAGTGCGCTTTTCTGCGCACGGCGCTCGGCTATCCTGCTGCGTCCATAGAGTTATCCAACAACTTCGTGCGGGCCGCGGCGGCGCGCACCACGGGACCTATGCACTTGCCCATGACTTGGCAGCAAGCTCGAAGCACGGCTCAATGGCCAGAGTGGCTCGCTGCTATGCGCAAGGAAATTGGCGGGCTCAAGCGGGAAGGTGTTTGGGAGGAAATCGAGCGCGAGCAGATGCCCGAGGATACCCGGGCGGCGCCGACTCAAATGCTTTTCAACCAGAAGGCCAACGGCGATCTCAAGTGCCGGTTCGTCGTTCGCGGTGACCTCACCGTGAAGGGTGTCCACTGGATCGAAAACAAGTCTACCATGGCGGCTCTGGAGGCAGTGCGTATGCTCACCAGCTTCGCTGCCGGTTCTGGGTGGAAGATTTACGCGTGCGACTGGAGCCAAGCCTTCGTCCAAGCGCCGGCGACAAATCCTAACATGTACTGCGAGCTGCCAGACCTGCCGCCGGAGCTACACGACCTCGGTCACTCCAAGAAAGACAAGCGTTTCGTTGCGTGGATGAAACGGAATTTATACGGGGAGGTTTCTGGTAGTCGGGTATGGCAACAGTTCCTTCAAACGTGGATGCAGTCTGAGGCAATGGGTTGTGTGTTCTCGGTCAACGATCGCAACGTGCTATCGTGGGATTGGACGGACGCCGCCGGCGTTACCCACTACCTAAAGGGCGCGCTGCATGTCGACGACTTACTGTTTATCGTTAGCTCGGAGGCTATTCGGGCGGAGTTCATGCGGCGTTTACACGCCCGCTTCACTTTGACCGGCGGGGAGGACGAGGCTACGGACTACTGCGGGATGCAAATTCGACGGGATTGGGTCGCACAGTCGGTGACGCTGCACCAGTCGAAATTTGCACACAAGCTCATGGAAAAGTACGACCTTATCGGTAAACGCGTCGAGCCCATGCCCTTCAAGGCCGGCCCGCACGCTCTCGTGCCGTGGGATGGCAACCCCACCGACCGCGACGTTTTTGACTATTGCGGTTGTGTCGGCGATTTGATGTGGCTGAGTCGCACGCACCCGGACATTGCGTGGCGGGTTGCAGACCTCGCGCAGCACATGCAGTCGCCCGGCCCTCTACACGTCGAGGCCGCACTTCACGTCCTTCGGTACCTTTCCGGGCACCTCGACGAAGGCCTCACGTACCACGGGTCCAAAAACGTGCTCATGCAGCCGTATGATCACCGGAACAAGCTTATCCTTGCCACTGACTCTACCTTTTCGCACGCCGGCGTTAAGGCCACGGGAGGCGCGGCTGTGTTCATGAACGGTGCGGCCATCGCCTGGAAAATACGGCGGCAGACTACCGTCTCTTTGGTGTCCGCAGAGGCTGAGGTCAAAGCGTGCACCATGGGCGTCGAAATGATTTTGGCACTGCGCGATTTGCACGGCGAGTTTGTTCGCGCGGAACACGGTGCCATTCGGGTCCTCGTAGACAACAAAGCGGCCATTGCACAGATGTCGCGGGGAGTCGACGGAGCTGTGTGTGCTGCCTACAAACGCGCACAACAGTACTGCGAGGACGCTTTCGCGCGCGGTATTGTTTGGTACGATTACGTGCCCGGGACCTTAAATCCTGCCGATCCGCTCACCAAGCAAGTGCGGAATATTGGCGAATTTCAAGACAAGTACGGCATTCTCTGCGGTTCGCGGCCTTCCGTGTACAGGGGCGATTTGGTTGACGAAGCTTTGGCGTCGCTCTCCGCGGGAGGCGCAAAACGCTAGATCACGGGTCTGAATGGTGAAGATTTTATGTTTTCAATTTTCTACGACGGAAAAGGGGGAAATGTGAATGTTTGGGTATGGAGTTTCGTATCGGGGGACATGCGAGTGTGGAGTTTCGTGTCGGGGGACATGCGAGGTGGCTTTGGCCGCCCATCGTTGTTGATAAAAGTATTTCGGCGAGGATTGTGTTAGCTAGAGGTAGCACGTTTGGGGTTTCAGTAGTCATCTGGAGATCGAGGAAACGTCTTTTCTTTTACGGTTTGGGCCCAGATTGTACGCTAGTAAGTTTGTGTACGGTTTGAAGTATGGAGCGTGGAGTAGACGGAAAGTTTAAATCGAGTGCTCCGCCTGGTGCCTTAACGTCGGGTGAGGATGCAAGCGGAGCCGGCGAAACTAGGTACGAGGAGCCGGCTGAATCACTGACAATTCCGGTCGCGTCCATCAAGAACGACGAGTCTACGGAGGTTCAGACAAGGGGCGCCGGACAAGGCGGGGGCGGCACTAACGACGGAGCGGAAAAATTTGCATCTATGTTGGCTGCTTTCAAACGCCAAATCAGGGAGGAATATGAAGAACGTTTGGACGTCCAGCAACGCAAAATTGACGACTTCCAGCGGCGCTATGTCGAGGACCGGGAGGACCACCGTGTCCAGCAGTGCCAAACGGACGACTTCCTGCGGCACCATGACGAGGACCGGGAGGACCGGCTGCGCCAACGGGAGACTAAGGCGCGTCAACAGGAGGCAACGGAACGAGACATTGAGGAGGAACGGGTGCGTTTACGTATCGACGGCATGCGTCTCAACAGAGCTATGGCTACGTTGAGCAAAAACATACCACTTCACAAGCTCAAGCTGACGACTCTCTCGGGAGTCCCGGCGCAAGTCTATGACCAGATCACATCTAGCATGGAAAGTCAGTTTTTGGGCTCGTTCACTGGCCAAGTTGCCGCGGCATACGCCAAAGCGTGTGCCACCATTGCGGAGGCTGCGGAAAGTTTAGACGATCTTAACCCTCAGTTCGACGCTTATTCTCCTTCTTTCCACCGGCGGCTGGCTACTGCCGATTCCAAGGACAACGTGTGGATGGTCCCGGAGGCGGCGGCTGCGCACAAAGCGGTGTCTGAACAGTACAGCATCATCGGCGGTACTTTTCGCTCCCAACGCCACAGCAGCTTAGCGTTCGGCACTGCCGTTACTCAGGCGGAGAAAGCACCGGAGACGCACACTTCAAGATTTGTACAAGACGTTTTGGAAATGATGAAACTGCAGGCCCCATGGCACGACACAGACAAGGATCCGGCCATGGCAGCCGAGGCGGCACTGACAGACGAGTATAACTTCATTACTGGGGAGGGACTCTACGCCAAGTTTCAAAACATCACGCCGGGCCAGCGCGGGTACCCTGGCAGCAATGCCGGAGCTCTTGAATTCTGGCTAGCGAACCAAAGAGCTGTAAGCGCAAAAGCGCCAGGAAATGACTCGGCGTCGAAACAGCTGATCCTCCAAATGCTTCTACGCGCGCTGCCCGCGGCAATTAAAAAAAAGGGTAACGACGAGCGCGAACGGCAACAAGAGAATGGCGTGCTCGAGGATCTCGACACCTTCCTTGTTCGCGTCAAGCGCATGGCTGCGTTTGCCGACACCAAGAACCAGGAGCGTGGCGACAACGGCGCCGAGGAAGCACGCACTGCCGATGCAAAGAAGAAGACAGCTGCGGAGGCGAAGCTCAAGGCCAACATGGCGCGCAGGGCTCCTGGTAGGGTTGTTGTGTGTTACAGCTGCGGCAGCAAGGACGGCCACATGGCTTCCGACTGCCCGTTTCCCACGCGGCCTGGAGAAACCCGGTGCTACAGCTGCAAGGAACTCGGCCACAAGGCCACTGACTGTCCTTCAAAAAACTAAAATGCCCGGGTGGAAGCGGGCAGGCTGCGGAAGGCGGCGGAAGTGTGTGGGGCAATCGGAGTGTGTGGAAGTGGTACAATGAGAGATGGCAGGAAGTGGAAAGTATCGAAAGTCATGTGGGTGGGCGGGAGAAGATGTGGGAAACGATTGAGAAGAGAAAGCAGGGGTGGGAAGCACCGGACGGTACTACCTACTTCAACAAACACGACAACTTGAGAAGGCGATTTTCAAGTTTGGCCGCTTTTGCGCAACCGAGCGCGAGGGCGGCCACACCGCCTCTACGGGGCGACGAGGGTGTCAGTGGTGGATATCCTGTGGTGGCGACCACGAACGAAACTGAAAGGCAAGACAACTTGGAAGAGAAAATTTCAAGTTTGGCCGCTTTTGCGCAACCGAGCGCGAGGGCGGCCACACCGCCTCTACGGGGCGACGAGGGTGTCATTGGTGGATATCCTGTGGTGGCGACCACGAACGAAACTGAAAGGCAAGACAACTTGAAAGACAAAATTTCAAGTTTGGCCGCTTTTGCGCATCCGAGCGCGAGGGCGGCCACACCGCCTCTACGGGGCGACGAGGGTGTCAGTGGTGGATATCCTGTGGTGGCGACCACGAACGAAACTGAAAGGCAAGACAACTTGGAAGAGAAAATTTCAAGTTTGGCCGCTTTTGCGCAACCGAGCGCGAGGGCGGCCACACCGCCTCTACGGGGCGACGAGGGTGTCAGTGGTGGATATCCTGTGGTGGCGACCACGAACGAAACTGAAAGGCAAGACAACTTGGAAGAGAAAATTTCAAGTTTGGCCGCTTTTGCGCAACCGAGCGCGAGGGCGGCCACACCGCCTCTATTGGGCGATGGGGGTGTCATTGGTGGGCATCCTGTGGCGGCGACCACGAATGAACCGAGTTCGAGTGCGGCCTTGCTGGCTTTGGGAAGCAATGCAGGTGCCATGTTTAGTGGAATCGATAAAATTCACGACATGCGCGAGCGGCTGGGGGCGGCGCGCTTAACCCACCGGGCGGCTGATGTTCAATACTTCAAGCTTCACCGTACAGCAGAGTGCATGGCAGCGTCGCTTGGGCGGTTACAACGTTATTCGCCGCTGATGCCGAAAGACGGCGGGGGTTCTGCCCGAGCACGGCGGCAACTTCGTCTCGCGGACACACAAGTCGCGCGCGCAGAACTCAGCCGACTTCGGGCGAGGGCGGATGGCTCAGCAGCAGCACGAAATCGGGCCCTTGTGGTAGTGCAAGCGGCGCAAGCTGATTTGACCGCGGCAAACGCTCATTGGCTCGGTGGGTTCATTGGAAGCTTGGGCCCCGCGCCGAGCCTCGAGGCTTTGCGTGCGCTCCAGTACGCCACTCGGGCGGGTACCGAGGCAGCACACGTCGACGCAGCCGTTGCGCTTTCCGACCTAGACACCGCCACTAGCGCTTATGCTGACGCTGAGGCACTGCTCAGCGTTGTTACGGCGTCCATCGAAACCGGTGACGACTCGGTGGTGCGGCTTCTGTCCGAGGGCTATTTGGCTGCTGTTCTATGTGCTTACGACGATGGTTCTCAGCGGTACGATGTATGGGACGCATGCTTGGACGTCACGGTTTTGAACGAGCACTTGCTTGCCCTTTTGACTGTTGCGGTGTGTGATGCCACCGCAAACTACAACGGGCCGCTTAGTCGACTTACGGCGGCGGCGGTCACGACGATAGAAGAGCCTCGAATGAAGGTTGTGGACGGGCAGCTTGAAGTCCTCAACGATCTTGCTGTTACGTCTTTTGATTCCCTGGGTCAGCCGATCGGCGTCGATGGTCGGGCAATGCACCGTTCGGACCCGCTTGACGATTGGGATTTGCGTAGCCGTCGGTACGCCTCGGTCCTCGAATCCGTTCCGGCGCTAGGCGCAGTTCCTGAAATGGACGCCATTTCCGGGTCGGATGACGTTAGCGAAACCACACGCGAGCGTGGGCGTGCCGAACGGGCTGGTCGTAAGCGTTGGCACAAGCAGCAAGTAGCGGAAAGGGCGCTGAAAGCGACGACTGTCCGAGCTGCTGCTGAGGCGCGTACAGCAGAGAGCGCTCGAGCAAAGGCGCAGCGCGCGGACGACGCCGAGCGGGCTACGGAAAAAAATGCAGCGGACTTAGTCCAGCGCCGTGCTGACGGTGCTCGCAAGGCTGAACACGCACGTACGGAGGCGTCACGTGCAAAGCGCGCCGAACAACTCGCTCGCCTCACGGCGTACCCACCTGATGACGACGGAGTCAGCGACGAGGCTCGGGCACGCGGGCGGGCCGAGCGACCGGCACGGATCCTTGCAGCTAAAGCAGCGAAAGCAGTCGAGAAGGCCGCCTTGGGCGAGGCTCGAGCTGAAGCCCACCGCGTTGCCATGGCCGCGGCCCACACGGCTGCGTCAAAAGCTACGGGTGTGGACAGCGTCGTCGGGACAGCGGCACGGGAGAAGGGTCGAGCCGAAAGGATCACACGGCGGTTGGAGAAGCAGCACGCAAAAGAGCAACGTCACGTCCGGGCCGCCGCGCGCGATGCCCTTTCTGCAAGCGGCGAACCAGTCGTTGGTACCATGGCCGCTAAGTCGTTGCAGCTTCTGGCTCGGCGCGCGGCGGCAGGTAAACCAGCGTTGTCGGTCCGACGAGCTCAAAACCGCGGCCTTCGTATCATGCTCGACAGCGGCGCGAGCCGCACTTTTCTAACGGTACGCACTGGCAAGTTTTGGGACGGGGAACGGTTCGAGCAATGTTTTGTGCACGACGTCCAAGGCAATGTGATTTCGGCACATGGGGGCGGGTCTCTATCGGCGCTGCTGCGAGATCGCGACGGTGTGTGGCGCAATGAGGTACTGGCTAAGGAAGCGTACGAGTCGGAGAATTTCGATGCAGATTTGTTGAGCCTTGGGGCGCTCGTAGACCTGGGTTGGGACTTTCACGTGATCGATGGCGAGGCGTCGCTACACTCACCGCTGGGCGACGTGTATCCCCTCGAGGCAGACGACGGGCACTTCTTTCTCCCACTCGACTTGGGTGCCAACAACGACGCGGGCGAAACGCTTAGCCCGTCGCCACCCGCCGGTTCGGCGGTGCATTACGGGCGCGGCAGCAACGACAATGCGCCATTTGGGGTAGCAGCGGTGGCAACGCTCCGTCCCTCGGCCGGCGCGTGGAGTAGTGGCGGTGGTGCGGTCACGGCAGTGCAATGGCCGACGCGGGTTCACGAAGCACCTGTGGGCGAAGCGGCGACGCGGGCGGCTGAGGCTACAACACAACTTGCGTGGCCAGTGCAGTTGCCGCCGACGTCGCCACTTCTTCCTCCTGAAGAAACTAACGCGATGCGGAAGGCGGAGGCGACGGCGCGTTTGGAGCATGCTTATGGGGTGTACCGCGAGCTCCACGAAGCGTGGAACCACAATACTGTTGCGCTCGACCTGGCCCTTGCGAATGGTTTGGCACCAACTGCGAAGAAACCTCCGGGGTTTACGTGCCACGCTTGCGAGCTCGGTGATCCGCTCGGCGCTTCTTTTCGTCGCAACACTAAATCGAAACAGTCGTTGCCGCTCATTCCCTATTTTCATGTCGAAGTGGACATTTGGGGCGCGGTCGACTACGGTGACCGCAACGGCTACCGCTTCATGCTTGGTATCGTTTGTCGGGCGACTGGAAAGCTTTTCCTGCAGCCTTTGCGCGCGAAGAGTGAAGCGCTTGCCGGGTTCAAACGGTTTATTGCCCTCGTTGAGGCTCAGCGCCCCGGCATCCAAGAGCACTTGCGTGTGTGGATCAAAGACGCGGAGGTGCCAGGGGTCAAGATTGTATCATCCGACCGTGGCGGCGAGTTCACGGCGTCGGGCTACAGTGGCGTGCGTAGTGCCTTCGACGAATACATGCAAAGTGTGATTCACCGTCTTAACACGCCGGCGACGCCAGAGAGCGGCACCAGCCGCATCGAACGCATGTGGCGGCTCCTCCTCAAGGTGGTACGGCGCACTCTACTCACGAGCGGTTTAAGCAAGATTTTCTTCTGGGACGCGTTTGTACTAGCGGGCGATGTGTACTGCAAGCTTCCCACCGCGGCGAATGCTTTGGGCGAAGGAGAGGCCCCGGATAAGACACTGGGGCTCGCGTACGATTTGCGGGGCATCGTTCGGCTCGGAAGCTGTGCCTACTTGCGTGTGGACGGGGCCAAGGCGGACGCTGTGATGGAAGACGTAATCGTGCTCGGCTACAACCACGACGGCGGCGGTTACCGTGTACTCAAGCGTGACGGCACCATCGTCGCGAGCATTCACGTGCGCCCTCACCCAGACATCACTAGTCTACGGGTGGAGCTCGCGGCAGCGCGCGCGAACCCAGCAGCAGCGTCGGCATTCATGAAAAAGTTTTTTGACTTGGAAGGTCGCGTGCTCGACTACGGAGACGCTAGCGGCGGCCAGCTCAAGTACATGAACGTAGTGGCCGACGCACCTGTGCAGCCTTCGCCGGCGGTGTTGGTGGGCGACGCGCCTGGGCACGGCGGCTCACGCTTCTCCCTCAACGCTCCGGCGCCGCCGCCCTCGCCGGCGCTGGTAGCGACACGAATTGCGGCTGCCAACGGCAAAGGCGTTCTCATGACCAACGAGGTTGCCGACGCACTCATTACGAGTGCACGCGCGGCGGGACACGTCCTCTGTTGGCTTCCGGGCTTCGCCAAAGTGGGCCAATCCAACGAGCGATTCCAATATTATCGCGAGGCGCGGACGTGGGCGCAGTATGAACGCATGCTAACGGAATCTTTCTTGTCGGGCATCACGGGCACCAACCGCCCGAAAGCTGTGCGCGGCGACCTGCGCAATGATGTCGTGCGCGGCATTTTGACCTTCGCCGTAGCCGACACGCCCGTCGCGGCCGCCCACGCGCATGACGATTCCCCTCGGGCCGCCATAGCCGATGCGGCCGTGGCTGATGATGGGGCTCAGGATCCGGATGTCGATGGGATGGTGCCCATTTTCTCTCTTGGTCAATCGACGGTTGATGCAATCGAAAACTCGGGCGCTACCTCCCCATGGACGGGTCGTTTGCGTGACCGACGTCTCTTTGCGGCAGCAGCGGTGGTGCCACCGAATCTGTCTGAATCGGAGTGCGCTTTTCTGCGCACGGCGCTCGGCTATCCTGCTGCGTCCATAGAGTTATCCAACAACTTCGTGCGGGCCGCGGCGGCGCGCACCACGGGACCTATGCACTTGCCCATGACTTGGCAGCAAGCTCGAAGCACGGCTCAATGGCCAGAGTGGCTCGCTGCTATGCGCAAGGAAATTGGCGGGCTCAAGCGGGAAGGTGTTTGGGAGGAAATCGAGCGCGAGCAGATGCCCGAGGATACCCGGGCGGCGCCGACTCAAATGCTTTTCAACCAGAAGGCCAACGGCGATCTCAAGTGCCGGTTCGTCGTTCGCGGTGACCTCACCGTGAAGGGTGTCCACTGGATCGAAAACAAGTCTACCATGGCGGCTCTGGAGGCAGTGCGTATGCTCACCAGCTTCGCTGCCGGTTCTGGGTGGAAGATTTACGCGTGCGACTGGAGCCAAGCCTTCGTCCAAGCGCCGGCGACAAATCCTAACATGTACTGCGAGCTGCCAGACCTGCCGCCGGAGCTACACGACCTCGGTCACTCCAAGAAAGACAAGCGTTTCGTTGCGTGGATGAAACGGAATTTATACGGGGAGGTTTCTGGTAGTCGGGTATGGCAACAGTTCCTTCAAACGTGGATGCAGTCTGAGGCAATGGGTTGTGTGTTCTCGGTCAACGATCGCAACGTGCTATCGTGGGATTGGACGGACGCCGCCGGCGTTACCCACTACCTAAAGGGCGCGCTGCATGTCGACGACTTACTGTTTATCGTTAGCTCGGAGGCTATTCGGGCGGAGTTCATGCGGCGTTTACACGCCCGCTTCACTTTGACCGGCGGGGAGGACGAGGCTACGGACTACTGCGGGATGCAAATTCGACGGGATTGGGTCGCACAGTCGGTGACGCTGCACCAGTCGAAATTTGCACACAAGCTCATGGAAAAGTACGACCTTATCGGTAAACGCGTCGAGCCCATGCCCTTCAAGGCCGGCCCGCACGCTCTCGTGCCGTGGGATGGCAACCCCACCGACCGCGACGTTTTTGACTATTGCGGTTGTGTCGGCGATTTGATGTGGCTGAGTCGCACGCACCCGGACATTGCGTGGCGGGTTGCAGACCTCGCGCAGCACATGCAGTCGCCCGGCCCTCTACACGTCGAGGCCGCACTTCACGTCCTTCGGTACCTTTCCGGGCACCTCGACGAAGGCCTCACGTACCACGGGTCCAAAAACGTGCTCATGCAGCCGTATGATCACCGGAACAAGCTTATCCTTGCCACTGACTCTACCTTTTCGCACGCCGGCGTTAAGGCCACGGGAGGCGCGGCTGTGTTCATGAACGGTGCGGCCATCGCCTGGAAAATACGGCGGCAGACTACCGTCTCTTTGGTGTCCGCAGAGGCTGAGGTCAAAGCGTGCACCATGGGCGTCGAAATGATTTTGGCACTGCGCGATTTGCACGGCGAGTTTGTTCGCGCGGAACACGGTGCCATTCGGGTCCTCGTAGACAACAAAGCGGCCATTGCACAGATGTCGCGGGGAGTCGACGGAGCTGTGTGTGCTGCCTACAAACGCGCACAACAGTACTGCGAGGACGCTTTCGCGCGCGGTATTGTTTGGTACGATTACGTGCCCGGGACCTTAAATCCTGCCGATCCGCTCACCAAGCAAGTGCGGAATATTGGCGAATTTCAAGACAAGTACGGCATTCTCTGCGGTTCGCGGCCTTCCGTGTACAGGGGCGATTTGGTTGACGAAGCTTTGGCGTCGCTCTCCGCGGGAGGCGCAAAACGCTAGATCACGGGTCTGAATGGTGAAGATTTTATGTTTTCAATTTTCTACGACGGAAAAGGGGGAAATGTGAATGTTTGGGTATGGAGTTTCGTATCGGGGGACATGCGAGTGTGGAGTTTCGTGTCGGGGGACATGCGAGGTGGCTTTGGCCGCCCATCGTTGTTGATAAAAGTATTTCGGCGAGGATTGTGTTAGCTAGAGGTAGCACGTTTGGGGTTTCAGTAGTCATCTGGAGATCGAGGAAACGTCTTTTCTTTTACGGTTTGGGCCCAGATTGTACGCTAGTAAGTTTGTGTACGGTTTGAAGTATGGAGCGTGGAGTAGACGGAAAGTTTAAATCGAGTGCTCCGCCTGGTGCCTTAACGTCGGGTGAGGATGCAAGCGGAGCCGGCGAAACTAGGTACGAGGAGCCGGCTGAATCACTGACAATTCCGGTCGCGTCCATCAAGAACGACGAGTCTACGGAGGTTCAGACAAGGGGCGCCGGACAAGGCGGGGGCGGCACTAACGACGGAGCGGAAAAATTTGCATCTATGTTGGCTGCTTTCAAACGCCAAATCAGGGAGGAATATGAAGAACGTTTGGACGTCCAGCAACGCAAAATTGACGACTTCCAGCGGCGCTATGTCGAGGACCGGGAGGACCACCGTGTCCAGCAGTGCCAAACGGACGACTTCCTGCGGCACCATGACGAGGACCGGGAGGACCGGCTGCGCCAACGGGAGACTAAGGCGCGTCAACAGGAGGCAACGGAACGAGACATTGAGGAGGAACGGGTGCGTTTACGTATCGACGGCATGCGTCTCAACAGAGCTATGGCTACGTTGAGCAAAAACATACCACTTCACAAGCTCAAGCTGACGACTCTCTCGGGAGTCCCGGCGCAAGTCTATGACCAGATCACATCTAGCATGGAAAGTCAGTTTTTGGGCTCGTTCACTGGCCAAGTTGCCGCGGCATACGCCAAAGCGTGTGCCACCATTGCGGAGGCTGCGGAAAGTTTAGACGATCTTAACCCTCAGTTCGACGCTTATTCTCCTTCTTTCCACCGGCGGCTGGCTACTGCCGATTCCAAGGACAACGTGTGGATGGTCCCGGAGGCGGCGGCTGCGCACAAAGCGGTGTCTGAACAGTACAGCATCATCGGCGGTACTTTTCGCTCCCAACGCCACAGCAGCTTAGCGTTCGGCACTGCCGTTACTCAGGCGGAGAAAGCACCGGAGACGCACACTTCAAGATTTGTACAAGACGTTTTGGAAATGATGAAACTGCAGGCCCCATGGCACGACACAGACAAGGATCCGGCCATGGCAGCCGAGGCGGCACTGACAGACGAGTATAACTTCATTACTGGGGAGGGACTCTACGCCAAGTTTCAAAACATCACGCCGGGCCAGCGCGGGTACCCTGGCAGCAATGCCGGAGCTCTTGAATTCTGGCTAGCGAACCAAAGAGCTGTAAGCGCAAAAGCGCCAGGAAATGACTCGGCGTCGAAACAGCTGATCCTCCAAATGCTTCTACGCGCGCTGCCCGCGGCAATTAAAAAAAAGGGTAACGACGAGCGCGAACGGCAACAAGAGAATGGCGTGCTCGAGGATCTCGACACCTTCCTTGTTCGCGTCAAGCGCATGGCTGCGTTTGCCGACACCAAGAACCAGGAGCGTGGCGACAACGGCGCCGAGGAAGCACGCACTGCCGATGCAAAGAAGAAGACAGCTGCGGAGGCGAAGCTCAAGGCCAACATGGCGCGCAGGGCTCCTGGTAGGGTTGTTGTGTGTTACAGCTGCGGCAGCAAGGACGGCCACATGGCTTCCGACTGCCCGTTTCCCACGCGGCCTGGAGAAACCCGGTGCTACAGCTGCAAGGAACTCGGCCACAAGGCCACTGACTGTCCTTCAAAAAACTAAAATGCCCGGGTGGAAGCGGGCAGGCTGCGGAAGGCGGCGGAAGTGTGTGGGGCAATCGGAGTGTGTGGAAGTGGTACAATGAGAGATGGCAGGAAGTGGAAAGTATCGAAAGTCATGTGGGTGGGCGGGAGAAGATGTGGGAAACGATTGAGAAGAGAAAGCAGGGGTGGGAAGCACCGGACGGTACTACCTACTTCAACAAACACGACAACTTGAGAAGGCGATTTTCAAGTTTGGCCGCTTTTGCGCAACCGAGCGCGAGGGCGGCCACACCGCCTCTACGGGGCGACGAGGGTGTCAGTGGTGGATATCCTGTGGTGGCGACCACGAACGAAACTGAAAGGCAAGACAA
>Ga0208768_1000929_pt1 | contig 17211 bp, 13 predicted proteins | sample AntAceMetag02UK1_FD_184760 | JGI IMG/M metagenome (GOLD analysis project Ga0208768, IMG submission 184760) | Saline lake microbial communities from Ace Lake, Antarctica - Antarctic Ace Lake Metagenome 02UK1 (SPAdes) (version 2) | ecosystem: Environmental > Aquatic > Non-marine Saline and...
GTAGGCTACAACGTTTTGGGGAATACATTGGCGAAAGCGAGTATCGCTTTTTTAATATGAGAGATAAAATTCACATTTCTGGAAATAGAAGGGGCACCTCATTGGGTACCCTTTTTAGTTTCATTCAACGATAACTTGCTGGGTGGCTTTTTCATAGCTCGTTTCGATGGTTAGAATGTAAGCCGTGCTGCGCGAAAAACGTTTAATGCGCTTCGCATAGGTATGTTCGCCCGGGGCCATATTGGTGAACGTGAAGTTTTCAATCTCCTTGCCTTCAAGATTGTAAATCGAAATCTTCACATCTGTTGACTTGGTGAGCGTATAGTCTAACATAAAGTAACCTTGATTCGGATTGGGATATACCACCGGTTTCAAACTGCCCACGCTTTGCTCATTTAGATTGTGCATGCCGGCAGGGTCCTTATTTAAATACACCTCGAAGATTTGGCTACTTGCGCTGCTCTGGTTACCGTCATTAACAAAAAAGATGTTGGCGTCGGTGCTGTTGATGCCGCCATAGATGTAACCAACTAACGTTGGGCCTTCTGGCAGTTCGTCCAATTTCAAAACGCCGTTTGCATAGGCAGGGATTGATTCAATAGGAATGAATTCTGAACCAGCTCCAAGTAAGGAGGGCATTTGAGTTGGGAGTAAATACTCGGCCATAACACCATCTCCCGTCCTTTCAACGCGTGCGATGGTATTCACAAATGGGACATTGTCATCCTGTATCAACGTTCCTGCGTTGTCATAAAACTGTGCTATTCCCCCGAAGAATACAGTGTTCATTTCGTTGGCATCTTCAGCATAGATGGGGATGTTTGCACAATGGTAGTGGTTGTAATACTGTGAGAAATCATTATTAACCTCATAACCTTCGCTGTTTATATTTACACAGTTCAAAAAGGGAATGTCTGCATCTTGTTGAAAAACACCTGAGAAAGCAGTCAGTCCTTCTTCGCCATTAGGCAGAATTTGAGGCGTAACATTGTAGTCTCTGCGGTGCAGATTGGCAGCGTCATTCATGGGTGGTTGGTGTGTGATGGTGATATTAACGCCATCATCAGACAACTCAAATGGACGAATCTCATCAGTGTATTCTTGAATAAAACCTGGACCGGAATCAGGACCCATCGGGTTGTAGCGGCCAATGAATTTTTGTCCACCTACAAGGTAGAAAGTGCCCTCGAGTTGATTTAAATGTCCGCCGGTTACCTGAAATACATCATCAGTGAGCTGTCTGAAAAACGCATCAATTGGAGCATTTCCCATAATCGCGTTGATTGTTTCAGACACATTAATGGCAGTGAGGTTATTGAAGGTGGTATGATCACCCAATGATTCGCTGAAGCCATATCCACCTATGATATATAGGAAGTCTCCTTCTTGATGAAACTCCATGTTTGTTGACTTCAACTGCTCCTGTATGCTAGAAGAAAGAGTTGAGGTGGAAGCTGACCAGAATTGTTCTGCAATAGGGTCAACCACGAAGAGTTGGGCATTGTTTCCCGCCACATCAAATGCTGCGAAAGGTTGTCTTTGGTGCAGCCCATCTAAGCGTCCTCCAACAATCAGCCATTTCCCCTGATGCTGCGCGAAGGCAAATGAGTGCATTCCGCCTAAGTTTTCAATGTTCACGGGTTCAAGCGTGACATTAAAAGGCGCTGCTTGGGCGAAGGAATTTGCAGCGTCAAAAAGAAAAAGAAGAAGGATGAATCCTTTAAAGGAGGAAGTCATTGATTTGTTGTTGAGGTAGGACGCTAAGTAACTAAAAACAAAGAATTCAAAACGTAACAAATGTTACCCAAGTGGCAGGTTTTGGCTAATTTCCGTACTTAGTGGAGCTGAACTACGGTGGTGTCAAAGTATTTGAATGGATTAGCAGAAATTCGGAGTGAGGTCGTTTCGCCAAATGTCAGCGGTTTACATCACCGAATACCGTCTAAGGGGGGATGCAATAAGGTATTTGGAATGGGTTACATCAAGCAATTTTCAACAGAGTTTTTCCAATTGCTTCGCGAAGCGGAAGATCAATATTAACATCCTTGGCGAACCGTTCCCATTGATTGACAGTAGCTTGAATGTGATCAATGATTTCACTTGCTTTTTTGCATTTGATGGAGGCGCCAATGACAAGAAGATCTGCTTTGGTATGGCCTTTTCGCTTGCCATTTAGACTCAGGGCGTGTTGACTAACCCATTGACTATTTGGGCGATAGGCATGGCACACATCATACGCAGGTGCCAATTCCCATTTGCCGCCTTGTTTCAATAGAAAACCGAAGTTTTTAGTGTGGTCATCACAGTTTCGGGCAATCACGTTGAACACCATGCGTTTGAACATCTGCTCTGCATCTTGATAGTCCAGTTTCAATTCACGCATGGCTTGAAAGAGCTGCTCATAGCTAAAGCTATTGACCAAGTTGAAATCGAAATGTTTCATAGCACAGAAGGTCTGAACATGGTGCTTTACATTTCCATCTTCACGGTCGTAGCGCTTCGTCATAAAATGAGCGCGGTTGTTTTCTTCCAGTAACCGGGAAGGCATCATGTGAATGCCGCATGCCAGTGCCATGGTGTAATAGGCCATTTCTAAGCGGCCGTAGCCTTTACTGGCTCCCAATTGTACATCGCTAACGCCGTCTAGCTTGATGAGCCAATGCTCAAAACCTTTCGGTACGCTGGTTTGGCCAGATTTCACTTCGCCCGTTTTCGGGTTGAATGCGATCACTGCTTTCGGACGGGCACCCCCAGCTGATGTACCAATTTTGAGGATGTCCAAAAGGGCCTTTTCTTCATCTTTCTGAAGGTTTGTGACGAAGTCTTCCCGTTGAGACAGCATGCGTTGTGCGATGTGTACCAATCCGTCCATCTCAATAGAGAAAGTGCGTTTATTCTCCTTCATGGCGGTGGGAAGAAACTCCAAGGCACCCATTCCTCTTCGTCCCATAAAGCAGAGCATTTCAATGGGGTTCATGCTGTCTTGTGCACGACCTTGTTGGGCCAACCAGATGTTCATCAATTGATTTCCGTACTTATCTGGGAGCGCATCTGCAATGAGTCCGGGCAACCCCTTGAACGTATCGTATTCCACCTGGTCTTTTTCGCGCAGCTCAGGAAAAGCATAGAGGTTTTTGGCATTGGACACCGGCATTTTAAGCGGCGCCAATTCCCAGTTGAGCTGTTTAAAACGGTGTGCATACTCAAATGTAGCGTAGCCCCGCGTAGGATCCCATGCGATGGCACCTACTAGTTTTCCCCAGATGTGTACTTCAGCTACATCCATGTGCTACCAATTGGAATCATTAGATTGATCTTTCTTCTTGCCACTAGCACGTTGGCGTTTCTCTTTTTGCATTTTCGCCAATGCCAACGGACTTATTTGTTCTTGGGTGGAAAAAGAATTGAGCACCTGCAGTTGGTCTAACACCCGCAAAAGCTGAATGAGCGTAGAGAGGTTAACAGATTCACCTTGCTCTAACAAACTCAGCGTAGACCTACTGATCCCAGCTTTTGAGGCAAGGTCATGCTGGGTCGTATTTTGCGAAATGCGGTGATGTTTGATAAATGCCCCGATGTGCGTTATGAGGGCATCATCACTCATTGAATTCAATTCTATGTATGAAATATCAGTCATAATGATTAAATATACATATAATGAATGATAAATGATGCGTTATGGTGTTTTAAATGAAAGGAGTAGGGACGAACTGATGTCTGCCATCACAAATGTCTGTTCAACATGCTTTCCTTATGTATAGCCTGAGTCTATATCTATATAAAATATATAAATAAAGATGATTAATAACTTTATGCTAATTTGGCATCAGAATTAAATCTAGAATTTAGAACAATGAGCGATAACACACACTCTAGCAAATCATCATACAACACCAATAGTGAAAGCAAATGCCCCTTTAGTGGCGGAGCTGTAAAAAACAGTGCTGGTGGAGGAACCTCTAATAAAGACTGGTGGCCAAATCAGTTGAACCTAGATATTCTTCGTCAAAATACAGCGAAATCAAACCCACTAGGAGAAGATTTTGACTACACAGAGGAGTTCAATAAATTGGACTTGAAGGCTTTGAAGCAAGACCTCTATGGTTTGATGACCGATTCTCAGGATTTCTGGCCAGCAGATTACGGACATTACGGTCCGTTCTTTATTCGCATGGCATGGCACAGTGCTGGAACCTATCGCATCGCTGATGGCAGAGGTGGAGGTGGAACAGGGACGCAACGTTTCGCTCCATTGAATAGCTGGCCTGACAACGTGAACTTAGATAAGGCACGTTTGCTTCTGTGGCCGATCAAGCAAAAGTACGGACAGAAAATTTCATGGGCTGACCTCATGATCCTTGCCGGAAACTGCGCACTTGAATCAATGGGTTTCGAAACTTTCGGCTTCGCCGGAGGCAGACCAGATGTATGGGAGTCTGAAAAAGACATCTACTGGGGTGCTGAAGGAGAATGGCTAGATGATAAGCGCTACACGGGTGACCGCGAATTGGAGAATCCACTTGGAGCAGTTCAAATGGGATTGATTTATGTAAATCCAGAAGGACCAAACGGAAATCCAGATCCGCTTTTGGCAGCAAATGACATTCGTGAAACCTTCGGCCGCATGGCCATGAACGATGAAGAGACGGTAGCTTTGATTGCTGGCGGACATACATTTGGGAAAACACACGGAGCTGCTGATCCATCCAAGCACATTGCTGCTGAACCGGCTGGTGCAGGAATTGAAGAGCAAGGATTGGGCTGGAGAAACAACCTCGGAAGCGGGAGTGGTGTGAATACCATCTCTAGTGGATTGGAAGGCGCATGGACCACCACACCTACAAGGTGGAGCAACAACTACTTCGAAAATCTTTTCGGATTTGAGTGGGAATTGACGAAAAGTCCGGCTGGAGCTCAGCAATGGACACCAAAAGACAATGGCGGTGCAGGAACGGTTCCTGATGCACATGATCCAACAAAGAAGCATGCACCTTTCATGCTAACCACTGACCTTTCAATGCGTTTCGACCCCGCTTACGAAAAGATTTCTCGTCGTTTCTATGAGAATCCTGATCAGTTCGCTGATGCTTTCGCTAGAGCATGGTACAAGTTGACACACAGAGATATGGGCCCAATTGCAAGGTACCTAGGCCCTGAAGTGCCGAAAGAAGTGTTGAGCTGGCAAGATCCAATTCCGGCAGCAACAACTGAGGTCATCAACAACCAAGACATTGCAAGTCTGAAAGGAAAAATAGCCGCTACAGGTCTTTCTGTATCTGAATTGGTTTCTACAGCGTGGGCTTCGGCTTCAACGTTTCGTGGATCAGACATGCGCGGTGGAGCAAATGGAGCTCGCATTCGTTTGGCGCCGCAAAAAGACTGGGAAGTGAACAACCCTGCCCAACTTTCTAAAGTGCTTGCAGCGCTTGATGGGGTGCAGAAAGAGTTCAACGCAGCCCAAGGTGCGAAGATGGTTTCTATGGCTGACGTGATTGTGTTGGCAGGATGCGTAGGAGTGGAGCATGCAGCAAAGAATGCAGGCCATTCTGTAACCGTGCCATTCACACCGGGAAGAGCTGATGCCACTGCTGAACATACAGACGTAGATTCGTTTGCAGCACTTGAGCCAGCAGCTGATGGTTTCCGTAACTATTACAAGCCAAAACACAAGGCGTCTTCTGAGGAGATGTTGATTGACAGAGCGCAGCTTCTAACGTTGACCGTGCCTGAAATGACGGTGCTTCTTGGCGGAATGCGTGTGATTGGAACCAACTATGACGGTTCAAGACATGGTGTTTACACAAGTAAGCCCGGAGCATTGACCAATGACTATTTCTTGAATCTGCTAGACCTGAACACAACATGGCAAGGGACTACAGAATCGCAAGATGTTTTTGTGGGAACTGATCGCAAGACAGGAACTCCAAAATGGTCAGGTACGCGCGCTGATTTGATCTTTGGATCGAATGCTGAACTTCGTGCATTAGCTGAAGTATATGGAAGCAATGACGCTGAGCATAAGTTCGTGAATGATTTCGTTCAAGCATGGGACAAGGTGATGAACCTTGATCGTTTTGATTTGAACTAATTTATTGGCCTACGGGCCGAAGCATACAATTTAGAAAAGGTGGTCTGGAAACAGTCCGCCTTTTTTTTGGACATTTTTTCACACTTGAACCCGGCCATTTGCATGGTATGAACCGCTTGAGAACGTCAATTGTTAAGGCGACTGTGGTTTAGATTACTGGAAAAAATCAGCACTCCATAAGTCGTGCCTGTTTCATTGTTCACCGCATGAATCATAGAGCTACTGCTTTCGCGGGGTAGGCATGCTTTCTGAGCATAAATTTTAAGCTAAACCGTTGGTGATGAATTGAGTCGCTTCAATGTGAATTTACGCTTTGGATAAACATTTGAAGTGGGAACAGTTAAAAAGAGGAGTGCATTCTGAGCATCAAAACGCGTTCAAAGTTTGGTGCTGTGGCACTAGTGGTCTTTTCGTCAAAGGCAATGAGTGGAATAAGAAAAGTGCTGGCACACCCTTTAAAAAGGAGTATTTACCAAATCTCCAACTCTAAAAAAGCTTTATAGCGGGTGTAACATCTGAGGTGATGGCAGGTTATGATGCTGCCGTTTGGACGAACAGAAAGATTAATCAATTTGGGCATATTCACTTGAATAGGAAGTGATTTGAGTATCGTTCTCACCTGTTCGGCATCACCGTTGTAGTTGCAGCCAAGTGAAGTATTCCCATATTCCGTGGGTTCAAGGTGAACAGAGAACGGTCCAACGTCAAAGGTTTTGTTCAGGACGAAATCGTTCTCATTGTAAAAGATGAAGAATTGGTAATTGTCTATTTCGGTTTCTTGAGCGCTGTTTGACCGATTCCAGTAAAACTCAAATTCTTCACTGCCAATGGCCGGCGCTACTAGGCAGATGTTTACGTGTTTTTGCGGCGGCGTAGGAAGCGTTTCATTGTTTTGATTGAAGAGGATGTTGGAAGCCACCTTCGCACCCAAACTATGGCATAAAATAGTGAGTGTAGGCGTTTCTATGAATGACAGCACTCTGCGCAATCCTTCGCCCACCTTTTCTGCATTAGGAAGGGCTTGTTCTTCCAGTAAACGGAAGCCGCGGTATTTGTAACCGCGAATTGGAGAGATGTAAGTTCCATCCCAATAGACTTCAATCACCAGCACATTTTTTTCCTTCACTTTCATGTCGCTCTCCAATATGCGGTAATCAACTGAAGAGTGGAATCCTGTTCGTCCGTAGGCCTTCTTTCTAAAGCCGTGAATTAATGTGATAACGGAAGTGTATTCTGGAACTTTTGCGTTGATCTCATTGATTTTATCAACCGCGATGCTTTCTAGCAACCAGGCTATTTTGGCCTGTTGGTCCATTTCACGTCCCAATTCGTGGGAAGCACAAAGTTCATTGAGCTCATTTTCATTCTTCGTGAAATAAGAACGAAGTGAGCTGCTTGCTTTTCTGAGCTTTCGGTCTTTGATGAGCATTTCAGGATAGAGGTATCCTTCTTTATCAATGAAAATGCGCACCACATGCTCTGGAGCGGGAGCAATCTCTAAAGATTCTTCGCCAAAAAGTACTGAATGGTGATTCCAATTTTGGGCCGAAGCATTGAGTGATCCAAATAGGATAAGGAGAGAGAGAAGGCGAATGATCATGGACCTGGATGAAATTTCTAGAACGCAAAATTAGTGATAACCAGTGGCTTTACTCCCAATATTCGATGGCGTAATTGAAAACATACAACTGCCCGCCGTAATTGATTTTTTCTTCAATGATATTCTCATACGCATCATAGAATAGTTCCGTATCCAACCAGAACTCTTGGTACGTCTCATGTCGCTTGTACTGTGTCTCTTTGATGATCTTACCAGCTTCATCATACTCCCATTCAGCCTTGAAACTATCAAAAGGGACATTGCGCGTGCGCAAGCAGTAGCAGGTGTAACCGATACGTCTTCTTTCAGAATCGTATGAAAACAGTTCTCTTGTGGGAGTGGTGCCTGATTGCCTCCAGAAATAAGGAATGAGCGTTTCTATATCGAACGTTTCATCTTTCGCAGCCTTCGCAATTCGGGTGGCAGAGTCATCTTTGCTGTAAGAGATTTCAATGGTGTCATATTCTCGTCGCTCAATCATGTTATTGGCTGAATCTCTTTCGTAAGCTATGCGGTAACTGCTGTCCATGTTATTATCATGGTGCTGGAAATCAATCAATCCGCCCAACTCATTGTATTTAAAGAGAGTAACTGTGGTTATGGTGTCAGTGAAGGTGTAAGTTGGTTCAGCATGATACATACTGTTCCATGCACGCGTTTGAGTTTGAAATGCGTGTGTTTTACTGATCAAAATGTTCCCTTCTTCATCAAAGAGATTTGTGAGCAACGAATTCTGGGATTTTCGTTCCAAGACTTGACCGCTTTCGTTCAGTGCATAGACGAAGAGCGAAGAGCTTAGCAGGTCTGATTTATTCACAATTGCTTCCAGTTCTTTCTTCACCAATAGGGGCATGTTTTGTTTAGAAGAGGAAGATCCGCTGGAATTACTTGAATTGTCTTCAATCAACTTACCTTCCTTGGAATACGACTGTGAGCGAAGCACTCCTTTTTCACCTGTCAGCACCCATTTTTTTACTGGGCCTTTTAAGGAGTACGGGTAATTTGCAGAATACGGCCATGTTTTACCGAGCTGCGCGAAGAGCGAACCACTTACTAGGAGCAATAGCGCCATCATTCCAATCTTGAAAAGTGTGTACATAGCTTTAGTTAATCCACGGTGATAGTGTATTCAATGAACGGAATGCCTTTTTGAAATTTTAAGAGGTACTCGCTTTGATCTGTTTGTTCTATTGCTGGGGGTGAAGTGGTTTGTGCTGAGGTATCTACGCTCAAAGTCAGACTTAGCAAGCTTGTTACACCTGCGGCCACCCACTTCGAACTTGAAGGTGCTTGAACGTCCAGTTGATCTTCAACTATTTTTCCGCAGACTGTTCCTTGGGCTCGTGAAAGGACCTCGTTCAGTTCACGCTTACTCAAGTGCGTATAGTCATGAACAAATTCCTTACAACTAGCGCAGTTTTCTTTCGCCCCATCAGAGGTAAACGAAGAAGATTTCTCAGTGCAATTGAAGGAGAGTGACAGTTCAGGGTACTTCATTGATGTAATGAACGCATTTGTTAGATGGAGTGTTGCTTTTGTGTTTCGAATTGACCTAATAGGAGCGCACAAATGAATCACCATTGAATTGATAAACGCCGCCGTCATCAGCTCCAAACAACAATTTGCCATTGGGAAGCATGTAAATGTCCCAAATCATGGCTTGCGGGAGTCCGTCTGCTGTGCCATAATTCTTCATCTGTGTTCCATCGAAACGCCAAACCCCTGTATCACGATCTCCGAACCAGATATTTCCTTGTTGGTCTTCGCCAATGGAGAAAACGTGCTCTAGGGTTCCTTCTGGAGAGTCATTTCCTCCAGGGAATCCATTTGGGCTTTTGAGACTGTATTCTTCTGTGAAATTGTAGATCCCACTTCCTTCGTCAACCAAAACACCAATGCCGTTGTTGCCAATCCACAATCTACCTTTGCTGTCTTCCAGGATGCTGCGAACGTGCATTATTCCTTTCTGTGCGTCCAAGCCCAGGCTTTCATTATTGATTAAGTTTAAAACTCCGTTGCTGAAACTATAGACTCCTGAATAGGTGGCAAACCAGATTGCGCTTTTTCCTTTGGAAATACCGGTAATGAGATAGCTACTTCCATCGGTTTTGTCTTTTGAAGCAGGGAAAGGTAGAAATTCAAGTTGCTTGCCATTGTAGCGGTAAGCTCCTTTTCTATCTTCTGTGTGAAACCAAAGATCTGTTGGGTAATTGGACCATGTCACGTTTAAGTATGCATCTCCCAGCATCTTCTGGGTTTCATTCTTGAGGACGCCATTGCGGAAACTGGAAATGCCGTTTCCTGTTCCAAACCAAAGACTTCCATCTGCATGTTCTTGGATGGTGCGCACTTGGTTGTTACTGAGTCCGTCTTTTTTGGTGTAATAGGTATGCGACTTGCCATCCCATTTGCAGACTCCGTCTTGGTGACTTCCAAACCACATGTTTCCTTTACTGTCTAATAGGATAGAGCGGATACCCGAGTTAAAGAGCAAATGAGGAATGCTTTCAGTTGGAACAATAGTGTTGCTCCCTTTTGATTCATGAACCACTAGCTGTTCAATGATTTCTGTTTCGACCAACGGCGAATTGGAGCAGGAAATGAGTGTTCCGGAAAATAGGAATAAGCTGAGAGTGAGGTGAGATAAGCGCTTTTTCATTTGCCAATTTGTTTGCAAGCTGTAAAGTACTGCTTCCTTTCTTTGATTGAATTGGGTTTGGCTCGCGTGGTTATTCTATAGGAATAAGATTAGCCCTTTCCCCACGGCGAAGCTCGGTACAATTCCAACACCCTCAACAACAACTTTGTAGACGTGTGGAAGTAGTTTGTATTCGCAGGCCACCGGGATCCATCATCTATCTATTCACTGATCAAATCTCTCAACTCGATATCTTCTTAAGGATCTACTGACTGTTCCTTAAAGGAATTCGCCGAAGCTTTAGCGCATGATTCGAAACAAGCATTAAAATGCAGGAAGACAAAAAAAGGGCCCATCTTTCGACAGGCCCTTCTTCAATAAAAAATTACTTATGTGTATTAAACAACTTTTACATTTACTGCATTCATTCCTTTTTTACCTTCTTTGAGATCAAACTCAACCGCATCTTCATCTCGAATTTCATCGATCAATCCTGATACGTGCACAAAGTGCTCTGTTTCTGAGTTTTCTTCTTGAATGAAACCAAATCCTTTGGTCTCGTTGAAAAATTTTACTTTTCCCTTAATCATATAACTGTATTAAATAGTGCCGAACTAACGTGTTTGACAACTACAACAGTCCAAGAGTCGCGCCAAAAATAGAGAAAGACTACATTGTTGCAATAAATAGTGCTAATTCGGTTCTTAAATAGCTCGTGTCATGGTTGAAGACGTGGTTTTTCGGTTTTAGGCGAAAGGCTTTAACACCACGTTTCCTGTCTTGTGGCCTTTATCAATGTATCTGTGGGCATCGGCAACTTGGTCTAAAGCATAAGTTCGGTCAACAACTCCTTTTAAATGACCCGCTTCAACAAGCTCAATGAGTAATCTGAGCAATCTTTTGATCTCTTTTTCTGGTAATGCGCCTGTAGCTGAGAATTTTGCTTTCTTGTTTCCAAATATGGAAGAGGAGATAACATGGCCAAACAAAGGCATTCCCAAAACAGGCGAAGCATAGATACCATTCTCTGTGAGCGCATTGCGGCAATCAGTAAAAGAGTGCAGGCCAACCGTATCATAAATAAGGTCGTAGCTATTTGTATTTGCGGTGAAGTCAGACTGGGTATAATCGATTACATCATCAGCCCCCAATTCCCGCACAAGCGAAATGTTTTTGGTGCTGCAAACACCCGTTACTTCTGCTCCGAAATGCTTCGCAATTTGAACGGCTGCTGTTCCTAGGGCCCCAGAAGCACCATTAATTAGCACCTTTTGACCCGCCTTAATGTTCCCTAGGTTGCATAGGAAATTGAGCGAAGTAATGCCGCCATCACACATTCCTGCGGCTTCTTCAAAACTTAAACATTTGGGTAAATGCGCTACAATGCCATCTTCAGCAACCGTTACATATTCGGCATAAGTTCCAAACGTTGTGATGTTTTCTCCAAAGACCTTGTCGCCTACTTTAAATTGGGTAACTGCTGAGCCAACAGCGTCAATAACGCCAGCAAAACCAGTTCCTCCAATGTCGTTCTTTGGCTTCGTTAAACCCATGAAAAGTCTTCCGATATATGGCTTCCCGGTGCGCATCATGGCATCTGCTTTCGTGACAGATGATGCGTGAATTCTGACAAGAAGTTCGTTTGACTTTGCTGTTGGCTTAGCCACAACATCAAGTTTGAAAATTTCTGGTGAGCCGTAGCCGGTAGTGATAATTGCTTTCATAATTTCTTGCTTCTTTCGTCTGATTGTCTGGGACAAAAGTGCAGATGTTGTTTTCTGCTAAGGTTCGGAATCCTAAGTATGCGTGCGGATTTACATATCAGAACGTTGAAGAACGTTCGTAGGATTATTCTTGAACTCACACAGAGCTAAAAAATGAAAATGAATTGTAAAACAGAAGAAGGAAATAAGAAAGGGCTTAAGCTCTCTGACGAAAAATGAAGATCGCTTCAAGTTGAGCAATGGTCAGCCCTGGTATTTAGCTGATTTGGTCACACAGATGTGCTGTGAACCGTTTGGTGGACTGGTCATTCAAAAAGCGCAGATGAGACCTTCCAGAGCCTCAAACAAATCTTTCTATCTGAAGATTCAAAACACAATCAGAATCAAGAAGACAATAAGATTATGGAGCGGGTTAAATTGGCTAATTGAATTCAGTTTTATCCTTATTTGCGTGAGTTACCCCTTCAAAAATTGCTTTGGAGTTTTGCCTACTTCCTTCTTGAAATAGGTATTGAATACCGTTTTTGAATTAAAGCCACAATCATAAGCCATAGCCATTATGGTGAGGTTGGCATTGGAAGGGGCTTTTGCTAATTTCTTAAATGCTTCAATCCGATAGTAATTGATGAATTCGTTGAAGTTTTTCCCAAATCTGTCATTCAATAACCATGAAAGTTGATTGGGATGAATTCCCAGTTGATTGGCCAATGAACGCAATGAAAGATCAGGTTTGAGGTAGGGTTTCTCCTGATCTAGAAGTTCTATCAAACGTGCTTTGTAGTTTGCACCTGCGGCCTCATCAAGTAGTGCTTTCTTTTGTTTTCCAGCTGTTTTTGAATTGAAAAGATCTTCAGGAAACAACTGCTTCTGGAAAGACGCATATCGTTGATCGGCCTTTATAGGGTTAACAAGTGGGTCAGCATAGCGAAGAAGCAATAACGGAGAACTGCTTGTTATTGCGCCTTCTACCCATTCAAATGCGCGGTCATTTTTTGCGGTGGCCCCAGCGAGTAAGAACAAGTATGAATCAGCTGTAAATCCTCCATCTGCCTTGGCTTGAGCGTTCAGCAGTTCAAAGTGTTCTGCCGCTTTGGGTTGGTCCCCTTTAAGAGCATAACCTAATGCTTGCACTCCAGCTTTCTCGCCAAGCACTATGATTGAAGAGGGCAGGAAATCAAAATAATTGATGGCCTCATCATATCTTTCTGTTTTGAGGAGACAAATCGTTTTAACTGAGTGCACAGGAATATTTAAGGGGTTGGCTTCCAGACAGACATCCAACTGTTTTAATGACTGGTCGTAATCCTCCAACATATAATCGATGTAACCACTGAAGAACTGGGTTTCCTGGGAGAGCGGATCAATGCTGAGCGCGATGTTCAGATGGTTTCGCGCTTCAACCTTCTTGCCTGCGAGTATATAAAGAAACGCCATGAACTGTTGTGATTCCACATGGTTCGGATTCAGTCCGATTGCTTTACGGGCATGCTCAAAAGAGGTTCTGTAATCACAAGCGGTGAAAAACGCCAAGTTGGCTAATTGGTAATAAGCAGCAGGCAATTCACTGTTGATGCTTAGCGCCTGCTGTGTAAGCTGTCTGCATTTACCCCAGCCTTCTTCATAAGAAATGACAGCGATGGTAGCCAAAAAGCTATAGGCATCTGCCAATCCAACCATTGATTCTGCATGATTGGGGTCTAGTTTCAATGCCATTTCATAGAACGTCATGGCTTGTTTCACGTCCTCAGAATTCCACTTGTTAAAATAATAACGGCCTTTAAGGAAAAGCGTGTAGGCGTCTAAACTAGCCGTCTTATTCTTAACTAAACGTTCTTGAATTTCGAAGTGTCCGAAATGCTCTCGCAGTCTTTCAGCAATTAACAGACTAACTTCACCTTGTACCTCAAATATATTGTCTAGTTGTCGGTCCCACGTTTCTGACCAAAAATGAAAGTCGTCTGAAGCATCTATCAGCTGTGCTGTAATGCGCATGGAATTTCCAGAGAGCCTTACGCTTCCTTCAAGAAGGGTTGATACGCCAAGTTTCTTGCCAATTTCTGTTAGGGGAATGTTTTTTCTTTTAAAGAAAAAGGAAGATGTTCTGGAGGTAACCTTAAGCCCCTTAATCTTTGCTAGGGCATTAATTATTTCTTCGGTAATGCCATCGCTGAAATATTCGTTTTCTTCACTCGTGCTCATGTTCACGAACGGAAGAACGGCGATGGTTTTATCAGATATGTTGGGAGCTGCTTGCAATTTATGAATTACTAAAATACTCATTTTGTTTTGGAAAGTGCTGCACTCTCTAGTAAGTTTTAAGTTAAGAAATGTGGTTAAACTTGATGGTGAAAAGCAGCTTTAAAGCCCATTGACTAGTCTAATCGTGAAAATAGTGGAATCAGAATGTACGATTCAATTTTCATAGATAGAATAATGCTGTTAGGAGGAATACTGTTTATTTAGCGGCCTTGTTTATAGGAGTAGGCCAACTTGAGTTGGAAAACGGTCTGTGCATGATTTAGATATGCCAAACATCTTGAAACGAGTCATAACAAATGGCAGGTGCCACCTTGGTTCCTGTCACGGTGAAGATCAGCTGTTCTGTTCCTGGAATGAAGTAGGGGAGTTAATCGCTGTGCATCAGCTGTTTGGAGTAGGTTTTAGGTGAAATGTTGGATTGAAAGATGAGCATGCTGATGCGCACGTCGTGTTCTTGTTTGGTGGGAACACCCTCACAAATGGTTAGATTATATGCACCGCTCATTTGCAGGAATACTTCAAATCGGTTATCATCGCGAGTGGCAGCCAATACAGATCCAAATTAAACCTTTTGTTCTCTCCACAGTCCAATCAAAAATAAATCAATTATGAAGAAGACAAACAATCATTCATCTCAGGCGATTGGCATTCTCTTTTTAGTCATGTTATTTTCAGCTGTTGGTTGTGATAAATCAGATGATGCTGAGGAAATTTCAGAACCAACCGCGTCTGAAACTGCGAACCTCACTCATTTACCATTTGGAGGACCTAATGTTTTGATTGCAAATCAGGGCGACATGCAACCAGACTTTATGTCCTTGTGGCTTTGTGGTCTTCCTGCTGATGGCGCTGGAAATGCAGACGCAAGTGATTGGACAAACCCTGATGGCACTTGGAACTACACCTTAAAACCTCAGGTAGAAGGAAATGTTACTTGGTTCAGTGAGTTTATTGTGTCGCTTGATGGCAACGGAAATCGCTTGATAACAGGAAATGCTTTGCCAAGCCATCCTACAGGTGTTTTCCCAATTGACCCTTCTAGTATTGCCTATCAATATGATGGCAACCCCAATATTATTACCAGCCATGAAGTGGAATATGTGTTCCCTGAAATCCCTGAAGTAGCAGCTATGCCGAGTTGTGTTCCCTTCGGCCCATCGGGCATTTCCCTTAGTGGAAGTGCCATATATCATGGAGCATCTACACTTGGGAATGATGCTGCGGCACATGAGCTTTTGGATAGATTTGGTGGACATACAGACGGTACCGAAAGGTATCATTACCACTTCCCATCTGAGGATCTTCAAAATCACATTCACACCCACGTTTCGGGTCACTCAGCTCTTATGGGATACATGTTAGATGGTTTCGGTATTTATGGCCCTCATGGAGAAGACGGAGAAATACTTTCGTCTGAAGACCTAGACGAATGCCATGGTCATACGCATCAAGTGCTTTGGGACGGAGTCATGATTGAATTGTACCATTACCATTGGACGTATGATTTCCCGTATAACATTGGTTGCTTTAAAGGGACACCGCAATAGTTTAGCTTGCAAAATGAAATACATGAAATCCATTCTAGTTTTAGCATCTCTTTCTGTTGTAATTGTGCTCGCATCCTGCTCCAAAGACGAACCCATTGGTCTTTGTTTGCCAAGTTCGGGACCGCCAAATATTCTGCTGATTATTGCTGATGATTTGGGGAAAGACGCGATTAATGGTTTCATAGAAGGAAGCATAAAGCCAAGCACCCCTCATATAGATGTGTTTCGAAACAATGGACTTTCCTTTAGTAATCTGTGGGTTTATCCTACATGTTCGCCTACGAGGGCTTCAATAATAACGGGCAGATACGGTTATAGAACGGGCGTAAAAGGGGCAGGTGATGTGCTTGGACAATCAGAAATGGTCTTGCAAGAGCACATTAGCATTGAAACGAATAATGCGTATACCTCTGCTGTAGTAGGAAAATGGCACTTGTCAGGGAATGATCCAATTGCCAATCCAGAAATTTTCGGAATAGATTATTATGCAGGATTAATTCGCGGCACCGTTGATGATTATTACCAATGGCAACTTACCGAGGATGGTGTTGGCAGCTTGCAAACCGAATACACCACAGAGGTGTTCACTGATTTAGCTATTGATTGGGTGAATGAGCAATCTAAACCTTGGTTCTTATGGCTGGCCTACAATGCACCGCACACTCCATTTCATGTTCCCCCCTCCAATATGCACAACCAAGGTGGCTTGCCTGCATACGTAGAAGGATCTGACCCCATCCCATACTATATGGCGGCTATTGAGGCTATGGACTATCAAATTGGTAGGTTTTTAGATAGCATTCCTGCTGATGAAGTAGAAAACACGGTGATCATTTTTATTGGAGACAATGGCACACCAGGTCAAGTGGCCCAAAGCCCTTATTCTGGCACTACCGTGAAAAACACACTGTACCAAGGAGGTATAAATACGCCCATGTTTATTTCAGGGAAAGGTGTTTCGAGAACAGGAATTGACGCTAATTTGATAACAAGCACAGATCTATTTTCAACCATCTCTGAAATAGCGGGAGGTTCGTCCAATGCCATTCACGACAGCAAAAGTTTCAAGTCTCTCTTCACGCAATCTTCAGTGCATAGAGAATATCAATATTCAGAATTGAATGATGGTGTTAATGATCAATGGGCCATAAGCAACGGTGCCTATAAGCTCATGGTAGATTCCAATGAAGAGGAGGAGATGTATTACCTGGTAGATGATTCATATGAAAGCACAAATCTACTCAATGGTAGTTTATCTTCAGTGGAGCAAGATGTTAAAGTAGAGTTAGAGAATGTATTGGATTCTATTCGGGATTGAAAAGCGTGTTGCACTAGCAGCCCCATCACCCTGTTGA
>Ga0208768_1000941_pt1 | contig 17176 bp, 21 predicted proteins | sample AntAceMetag02UK1_FD_184760 | JGI IMG/M metagenome (GOLD analysis project Ga0208768, IMG submission 184760) | Saline lake microbial communities from Ace Lake, Antarctica - Antarctic Ace Lake Metagenome 02UK1 (SPAdes) (version 2) | ecosystem: Environmental > Aquatic > Non-marine Saline and...
AACGAATCAATTACTGATGAAAAAATGATGGAATTATACAAGGCCTATAAAGGTAGTGAATAATGAAATCATTAGACGAGTATCTTAAGGAAACTGCTAGACGGCAAGTAAATCCAGTAACAGGCGATCAGGTTGATTTTATTATCAACCAAGATACTGTCATTGAGTCATTGGTTCTCGAACACGACGATGAAAGCATCACTCTCCACTTAGACGAAGAATGTCAAACAATGTTAGAACATTGTGGCTGTGAATTTACAGGCGTAAAATTCTTTGATGTGTTTGATGAAGCAGAATACAAAGGGAAAAAAGTAAAACTAAACGACCCGATACGTACTTCTGAAAACCCTAAGAAAAAATTCAAAGTATATGTTAAAGATCCTAAAACAAGTAATGTAAAAATTATTCGTTTTGGTGATCCTAACTTATCAATCAAAAGAGACGACCCTAAAAGACGTAAGAGCTTTCGTGCTAGACACGGATGTGATAAAGCTAAAGGTAAAGATAAATCTACAGCTAGGTACTGGTCATGCTACCAATGGCGTTCAGGTGCTAAGGTAAACAACTAATGAGAGCTAACGATTTTTTAACAGAAAAAAAACAAGGTAAAGTGAGTCAAGAACTCAAAGCGGCTAGTCCAGGTAGTTACAGTAATCCTCTAGATAGGTATTACGGACTATATCGTGCATCAATGATAATGGCAAGAAGCCCAGGTAATACTGATGACATTGACACAGAGTCACATATGGGAGTAAGACCATATATGGGTGCATATACAGAAGTAGATAAACAAAAAATTGAAGCGGCTAATAAAGCACTAGGTGTTAAAACAACTGTTACTGCTCGTGGTCCTAGTGAAGAATTAGAAGGTGGCAACACAGTTTCTCCAATGACAGGCGCCAAATGGCAAAGAAAAAAATAATAAACAGATGCTCACATTGTGGGTGTAACGCACATTGCGGACAAAGCTGTACAGACTGTTGGGAGTGTCCTGACTGTGCGTGTGTAGAATGCTCTCCAATAAAAACACAAATAGATAATGAAGGGTTTCCATACCCAACCGGAGATGATTAATATGTTTGAATACGCAGTAAAAATTGTAAGAGTAATTGACGGCGACACCGTTGATGTAGATATAGATTTAGGATTCGGAGTAGTACTTAAAAAAGAACGTGTCCGTATAATGGGTATTGATACTCCAGAATCAAGAACAAGAGATAAAGTTGAAGACTTATTTGGTGAAAAAGCTAAGTCAAGAATGAAAGAACTCTTAGGAGAGTCGGCAGTATTAGTTTGTAAAAAATACGATGCTAAAGGTAAGTTTGGTCGTGTACTAGGTGACCTTAGTACTGAAGATGGGCGTATGGTAACTGACATTCTAATAGAAGAAGGACATGCTGTTGCTTACTTTGGTGGTAGCAAAGAAGAAGTAGCGGCAAAACATTTAGTTAACAGAGAAAAGCTATTGCGTGAGGGTGTTATAACACAAGAAGACTACGCCGCCGCAGTTAAGTTAATGGAAGATAAGTAATGAGATTTGTTGAAATTAAAGAAGCAAGTTGCCCACCAGCTACACAAGATCTTGCTATCAATACAAAAAACAGAGATGCTTGCCATAAAGAATATAACTATGGCCCTTTAAACTTTGATCACCCTGGTGACTATTGGGAAAAAGTAGCTGACCATTGGGACACTACAGAAGAAGCCGCAAAAGAAAGTTTATGTGGTACTTGTGTAGCATTTGATATAAGTCCAAGAATGGAAGAATGTATGCCTGGACAAACATCAGATGACTACGGTAAACTTGGCTACTGTTGGATGCACCATTTTAAATGTCATTCAGCACGTACTTGTCACACATGGGCTAAAGGCGGACCAATTACAGATGACAAAGTAAGTTTAGATTGGGGCAAGCGTGCTAACATGAACGAAGGTGAGTACAGAGACAATGACGTAGAAGAATTTGTTCCTAATGATGCTGAGCTTGATAAAATTAAAAATAAGTTTCTTCCTGATTGGGAAATGTTAGATCACAGAGAAATACAAACAATGTACGTTTGTCAAGATCATCAACAAGCAGTAGAAATGATAATGTTTATCAATGAACTCTCAGGGGACTTAGATCACTTTGCAGAAGTCACACAAGACGTTACTGAAGTAAAAGTAAAGACATCTACCTTTGATGTTAAGGGCCTAACAATATTAGATTTTCAGCTAGCAATAGCAATAGACACTTATGCAGAAGAAAACGATATTAAACAAGTATCTACATCAGGTAACTTTGGTATGCACGAAGCCAAGAAACAAAAAGGTGTTGATAGTAAAGTGTGTTAGGATGGCTATAAATGAATGGGTACTAAAATGAAAGCTAGCAAACAAGTAGACAACTGTATACTAATTAAAAATAATACCTCTAAGAGATAAATATTATTATGGCACTTACACTATCAACAGCAAATCCAGATCAATCGGCCTTAAACAGACCAACAGACCAATACGATCCTAACGGAATAGCTCACGCGACCAATACCGGCACACCAGCTAATACTAAAGCAGATCGAGCTACAGCTAAACTAGCATATTCTCTTTTTGTTCAAGACGTTAAAATTGCATTAACAGTCGGCGACAGTGCAGGCCCATCTGAATTCCCTGTAACAGGATCTGGGATTGCATACGCAGACGATTAATAATGTGTTGCTTGAATTAATGTTCCTTTAATCAAATATCCTCCCAGTATTACAACAAAGACTGCCTCTGATCTTACCTAAGTACGACAACGTTACTACGAAGCGGAAAACCGCCCTCTTGACTGCAATATACTTACTCATAGACAGTAGAAAGAGTGTAGTACATCAGACTAGTATGAAGTCAGACTTATTAAAGGGTAAAAAATCAGAGTACACAGAAAAAGCTCTATAAGTAAGTAGAACAACTAATTACTAGGAAGTACCCGATGTTTGATGCAATAAAATTAAAATTATATTATGACCATGCTCTAAATACTATTAAAGATGAGGGAGAGGATCCGGTTCATAATGAAATTACAGGGCAAGTAGTTGATCAATTTATAGTTCCTTTAAAGTTAAAAAAAGATGCAAAAATATTAGATATCGGATCTGGTGTTGGCTACTTTACTGATCACATGAAGGCCTTAGGATATACAGACATCACAAGTACTACCTGGACAATCGGTGACGAAACTGCATTAAAAAATAAAGGCTACAAACACATCAGAACTGATATTAACTTTATCAAAGAGCCTGACAATATATATGATTTTATTTTTTGTCGACATGCACTTGAACATAGTCCCTTCCCTTACTTTGCTCTATTAGAATATAACAGACTACTTAAAAAAGGTGGACAGATGTATGTAGAAATGCCAGCACCTGTCGGCCCACGTGGATATGAAACATGGCCACAACACTATACATTATTAGGTGAGGTGGCATTGCAAAGTCTAATAGCTAGAGCCGGGTTTACAATAGAATGGTACCGCAATGCACAGATTCCTGTTACTAATAATGAAACAAAGAAAAAAGAACAAGAAACATATAACTGTGTATTAGCTAAGAAAATAGGCAATATTGAAGTTAAATAAACGTATGGACATCAACGATTTAAAAAAACTAGCAGGTGTTACTGATAATCACGGTAATTCAATGGGCGAAAACATAAGTCACACTGCGTCAGAGAAATCATCGTATCAAAGAACACACAATGTACGCCCCGGAACTGAAGAATGGTTTAAATTATGGTTTGCACAACCTTATTTAACAGGTGAAGCCCCAATGCCTAACAATAAGGAATGAAAATCTTATACAATAAAAAACCTGCTAGGTTGTTTACATTTGGTTGTAGTTTTACAAAATTTTGGCAATGGGGGACATGGGCAAATATATTAGCATACGATCTAGACATTCCTTTTTATAATCTTGGTCGTGGAGGAGCTGGAAATTCTTATATTGCTAATCGTATAACTCAAGCAGATACTCACTACAAATTTACCAAAGATGATCTTGTATTAGTGTGCTGGTCAACGTATGCCAGAGAGGACAGATGGACCAGACATGGATGGATCGGCAACGGCAACGTACATAATGATGAAACATACCCTAAAGACTTTGTTATGAACTTTTGTTCTGATGAGCATTTCTTTTTAAAAGATATGTCATTGATTAAACTTGTCGACGGGTATTTAGAAAATAAAACAACTTGTCATATGTTTAGTGTTGATCGGTTAGTGCCATATGGGTTAGAGAATTTCTTAAAGAGTCAACAGACAATTTTTAATAAAATTAGCCCAAGTTATGCCGATATGATATATGGCGGAAATTTACGCAACGCTATCACTCCCGTTGATCAAGATCTTAAAGATAGCAAAATCGACAACCATCCGACACTAATACAACATCTAGAATATTTAGAAAAGATATTTGCTACCCCTGTTTCTACAGCTACCCGTAAACATGTTGTAAATACATATAACAAATGGAAGGAATGGATTTTATCTAACAGTATCCCTGAATCCGAGGTCGACATTCCTGAGGAATTTTATATAAAACACCCAGATGACCTGGACCAGGATATAGTATAATGGCTAATAAAAGTTTAGACGGTGTCCTAATCAAAAAGGCCCATAAAAAAACTACATATACACAAGAACAAGTAAATGAATTCGCGATGTGTGCAGATCCCACATCTGGAGCTATGCACTTTATGGAGAACTTCTTTCATATCCAACATCCAACTCGAGGCGGTATACAGTACAAACCATTTGAGTACCAAGAACGATTAATAAACACATATCATAACTATAGGTATTCAATATCAATGATGCCAAGGCAAACTGGTAAGAGTACATCAGCCGCAGGCTATTTGTTATGGTACGCTATGTTTGTTCCTGATAGTACTATTCTAGTGGCCGCCCACAAATATGCTGGTGCTCAGGAGATTATGCAACGAGTACGTTATGCGTATGAAGCATGTCCCGATCACATTAGAGCTGGAGCAGTTAGTTATAACAAAGGTAGTATAGAGTTTGATAACGGTAGCCGTATAGTAGCACAAACAACAACTGAAAATACTGGTCGTGGTATGAGTATATCAATGCTGTATTGTGATGAGTTTGCTTTTGTACGCCCTACTATTGCTCGTGAGTTTTGGACTTCAATATCACCTACATTAGCAACTGGTGGTAAAGCAATTATTACATCAACACCAAACTCAGATGAAGATCAATTTGCCTTGTTATGGAAAGGTGCTAACAAAACAGAAGATACACACGGTAACGAAACTAAACTTGGAATCAACGGATTTAAAGCATTTAGATCATATTGGAAAGAACATCCGGATAGAGATGAGAAATGGGCAGACGAAGAACGTGCTAAACTAGGCGATGAACGTTTTAGACGAGAGATGGATTGTGAATTTATTATCAATGATGAGACACTGATAGCCCCAATATATTTAATGGGATTAGAAGGTGCGGAACCCTCTGAAAGAACAGGACAAGTACGTTGGTTTGGTACTGTACACCCTGATCATTTATATGTAGTTTCCTGGGATCCAAGTTTGGGTACAGGCGGCGACTATGCGGCCATGGAAGTATTTGATGCTACAACATTTACACAAGTTGCTGAATGGAAACACAATAAAACAACAATACCTGAACAAGTCAGAATATTTGCTGAAATGATCAAAGTGTTAGAAGAGAAGGTTGGCGAACAAAACAATATCTATTACTCAGTAGAGAACAATACTATCGGTGAGGCTGCCTTAATATCTATTGCAGATTACGGAGAAGATAATATTAAAGGTGTGTTCTTAAGTGAAGACAAGAAAGCTGGAGTAGGTCGTCGATATCGTAAAGGATTTAACACAACAAATAAAAGCAAGTTGGCAGCCTGTAGTAAATTTAAAACTTTACTAGAACAAAATCGATTAACAGTTAAATCAAAACCGTTGATCAGTGAGCTTAAAAACTTTGTTGCAAGTGGTACTGGTTATGCGGCTAAACCTGGAGAACACGACGATTTAGTTATGGCTACAGTGCTAGCAGTCAGAATGCTACAACAAATACAGAATTACCACAAGAGTATTGGGGAGTCAATGACAGACCACAGCGACAACAAAATTGACCCGATGCCGTTTATAATGTTTTAAGATAAATACTGACATGATATCCACAGAAGACATTAACCAAAATTTATTCGATCTCTTAACTACTAAGAATTTTGAACTAGTAACCAGAGACAATAAAGGAAAAGAAACTGCAAATCCAAAAGAAGCAGAACTGTTTAGCTTTGACTACACTGTTGATGATACTAACTACGGTACTGTTGTAGTTACTATTACCGGCGACGGTAGTTTAGAAGTATTTTACGGTGACTCGCTTGGCAAAGGTATGGAGTTAGACCACAAATCTGAATGGTACGATTTCCTTTATCAACTAAGACATTTTGCCAGACGCAATATGTTAGGATTTGATTTAAAAAATATGAATAAACTAAAATATGCAATGCAGTCAAGAAGCCAAGTAGAAGAATCTAAATACTATGGTTACAAGAATACAAGTTATACTAAACCTACTAAAGAAGCAAAACTTAAAATAGTACACTCTAAACCAATCGACGAAGAAGCGGGTGATCAACGTTATAGAAATATAAAAGCTCTATATGTTGAAAATGCAGACGGAGAACGTTTTAAGTTACCCTTTACAAAATTGTTTGCTGGACGTGCAATGGCCCGCCACGTAAGCGAAGGTGGCTCACCACATGATCACTTTGGTCAATACATTTGTGAATTAGTATCTGATATTGGAGTACTAGCTAACTTTGTAAGAGCAAGTAGAGGAAAAGAGTTTACAGATGCAGGTACAAGTGTAATGGCAGAAGCAGGTGTTAGACATTATGCTGATCTTAAAAAGAAAGTAAAACGAATGATAGGCCGTAGAGGATATAAAGAACAATTTGATTCATTTGACCCTACACAAACAGAGGAACATGTTGAAATTACAGATCAATTACGTGACATGTTTACAGAAACATTACTAGATACTAGGATAGAAGAAGCTATTCCGGTACTAAATAGACTTGAATCAAGGAACTCAGTTATGAAAGAAATTACAGAATTTAACGATTGGGCAGAAGGTATTGCTACACCTGAGGACGCAACGTGTCCAGATTGTGTACAAGACCCATGTATATGTACTAACGATTTAGAAGAAGGATTTGATCCTGATGAATTTGACGGTGAAATTACTGTCGGTGACGGTGAAGAAGTTTATTATCATGCTGAAGTAGATAAAGAACAAAACACTGTACATGTAACTAAATGTTCAGATGAACAATATGCTGATGAATGTCAAGCAGATGCTGAAGCAGAGTGGGACGCAAGGGACAATGACGTACCGGCGTACGAAGGTGAAGAACTTGATGAAGGTGCAATGAAAGAACTACATTATGACTTGGAAAATGCCTCTGACGAAGAGTTTGAAGCAACATGGAAATCTAAAAAGTCAGATTGGCAAGAAGTTAAAACACCTGGACTAGCAAAAGACCCAAACAAACCAGCGTACATTAGCAAAATGAAAAAACATGATAAAAACGAGCGTCCAAGTGATTGGGCATCAGCAATGGCATCCGAGGATAAAGACATGGAAGTATATGAAGGCCCTACTAGAAAAGACTTTCAAATGGTAGCAGACTTACTAAAAGCAAATCCAGATCAAGCTAAGAAAAAAGAGTTAGCTAATCACCATGCTGATATGTTTGCTAAACAAAATCCACGTTTTGATAAAGAAAGATTCCTTAAAGCGGCTGGTATTGAAGAAGGTAATGACTTTACTGAAAAATTAGCTCAAGCAAGACAACGAGGTGAAGCAGAATTTGAAGTGGATGGTAAAACGTACAAAGTACAAGAAGATGAATTAAAAGCAATACTCAGGTTGGCTAGATAGTTCCTTAAAAAAGAACTGTAGAAGAGGAGCATACCGTATATAAGTTATGCTCTTTTTTTACGACTTTGGTAAAATATACCAACATAACTGTTGCAATGCTAAATAAAGTATCATATAATGTAACTGTTGTATGATTTATACACATTAAAAACTAAACATTATGGCACATTTAAGGAGAAATACATTATGGCATCTTTAGCAGATATTCGAGCTAAACTCACGCAAGCAGAAGCAAGAACTTCAAATAACTCACATGGTGGCGGTGATAACGCTATCTATCCACACTGGAATATCAATGAGGGCTCAACAGCTACTTTAAGATTTTTACCAGATTCAGATCCAAACAATTCATTCTTTTGGGTAGAACGTAACATGATTCGTTTACCGTTTAACGGTGTTAAAGGCGAAATGGACACTAAACAGATCCAAGTTCAAATTCCATGTATTGAAATGTGGGGTGAATCATGCCCAATTCTAGCAGAAGTTAGAACTTGGTTTAAGGATCAATCACTAGAAGAAATGGGACGTAAGTATTGGAAAAAACGTTCTTATATTTTCCAAGGCTATGTAAGAGAAAATCCATTAGACGGTGATACTACACCTGATAATCCAATCCGTAGATTTGTAATGAGTCCGCAGATTTTTAACATTATTAAAACAGCGTTAATGGATCCAGAAATGGAAGAACTACCAACAGACTACTTACGTGGTATTGATTTCCGTGTTGTTAAAACACAAAAAGGTGGATATGCTGACTATACAACGTCAACATGGGCACGTAAAGAAACTGCACTAACAGAAGTAGAACAAGCGGCTATTGAAACACATGGCTTACATAATTTAAATGACTATCTTCCTAAGAAACCAAGCGAAGTTGAACTTAAAGTTATGAAAGAAATGTTTGAAGCATCAGTAGACGGTAGACCATATGATGCAGAGAAATGGGGCGCATATTTCCGTCCATACGGAATGCAGGCTCCAGAATCAAGTAGTTCGTCAGATGCATTTAGCACACCGCAAGCAACACCGGTAGTAGCGGCACCAGTAGTAGCGGCGCCAGTAGCTGACGCAACACCAGTAGCTGAAGCGGCACCAGTGGCTGAAGCACCAAAAGCAACAGGATCAAAAGCAGAAGATATCCTAGCGATGATCCGTTCAAGACAATCACAGTCTTAATCTAGATAGATTATCGGGCGGTGGGAACATCGACCCGATAACTACTGATATGAAGATTGCTATTACAGGACATAGTTAATGACTACTGAATTCGCATTAAAATTTAATTCAACCAACGACTGCATACCGTTTGAAGTTATTCAAAATCATCAACTTTTTGAATACTTTGTAGCAAAAACAAATGTCGATAATGAGAATCAATTTTTTAATAACTATCTACTTGCTAACAAAGTTAACACTTTGGTACCTGAATTAAAATTAAATCTTGACACAATTAATGAGTTAATGGTAATCTTAGGAATAAACAGTTTAGAGTGTGCGTCTTTTCCGGAAGGATTTCTAAATCAAGACTATTTAAACAGATTGCACGCAGATTGGGTGTTTTCTCAAGAAAATAAAGTAGATATTAACGAGTTAAGAGTTTCAAAAAATAAGTCTACTGCTACCATTGGTAACCAATTACATGAAATGTATCCCGACGAAATAAGAGTAATACGCCTCGCAGAACTATTTGCAAAATTGGGCGTTGTCGACAAATACGAACGTATCAATATGGGAATACATGAATTAGAATCTTCGTTTGATAACAAGACTGCTATATTCGATGCACCAGGAAAGTATAATATATTTGACAATCCTTTTAAAGATAGTATAATAACTAATAATAGTATTACAAATTTTAATTTTGGGTATACGTATCTGGGTAGACAGCGATATGATAAGTTTATAAATTTTGATAACGATCTAAAGTATCAAGATCATTATAATTTTGAGCAATTAGAATTTTCATTTAATATAAATTTATCTAAACCGCAGACTGTACCATTTAACATTGAGTTTTTAGAATGGTGTAATAAACACAACATAACGCCAATCGGCCAACAAATTCCGATAGGTAATATTTTAGATTTGGATAAAAATTTAACGTTATATAGAGAAATACTGTATAGAAATTCTAAAGAAAATAACAAAGCATCAATAGTATTACATTAAACAAGGAAAAATATTATGGCAAAACCCTTTGACGCAAGTAAATTTAGAAAAAGCATTACTAAAAGCATTCCAGGGATGAGTTTAGGATTCAATGACCCAACAGATTGGGTGTCGACGGGGAACTACGCCTTGAACTATTTAATTAGTGGCGACTTTACTAAAGGCATTCCGTTAGGTAAGGTAACAGTGTTTGCTGGAGAGTCTGGAGCAGGTAAGAGTTACATCTGTTCAGGTAACATTGTTAAAAATGCACAAGATCAAGGTATATTTGTTATCTTGATTGACAGTGAGAATGCACTTGATGAGAAATGGCTACATGCCTTAGGTGTTGACACAACAGAAGAGAAACTACTTAAATTGAACATGGCCATGATCGATGACGTAGCTAAAACTATTTCTGAATTTGTAAAAGAATATAGAGACATGCCATCTGAAAATAGAGCTAAGGTATTATTTGTTATTGATTCGTTAGGTATGTTACTAACTCCTACAGACGTTAACCAGTTTGAAGCAGGTGATATGAAAGGTGATATGGGACGTAAACCTAAAGCATTAACATCACTGGTACGTAATACTGTTAACATGATCGGCGCACTTAATATTGGGATAGTATGTACTAATCACACATACGCTTCACAAGATATGTTTGATCCAGATGATAAAATATCAGGTGGTCAAGGTTTTATTTACGCATCAAGTATTGTAGTTGCTATGAAGAAACTTAAACTGAAAGAAGACGAAGGTGGCAATAAGATATCTGATGTTAGAGGTATTAGGGCTGGGTGTAAGGTAATGAAAACACGTTATGCAAAACCATTCGAAGGTGTACAAGTTAAAATTCCTTATTCAACAGGTATGAGCCCTTACAGTGGACTAGTTGACATGGCTGAAAAAGCAGGCTTACTAGTTAAAGACGGCAACAGATTACGCTTTGGTGTTGCTGATAGTGCTGACGAAATTAAAATGTTCCGTAAAGCCTGGGAACTAAACGAAGATGGCTGTTTAGATAAGATTATGGCAAGTTACGGAAAGATAGCAGAAGAGATAAGTATTGAAGAAATAGAAACTATGGACGATACTGCTGTTGAACAGCAAGCACCGGATACCGTAGTAGAAACTTTATCTACAGAGGAAAAATAACATGGCAGAATCATTGGTATCAGCCGCTGAAGTATGGTTAGCAGTTAAAGATCACGTAACAGATGAAAAACAAGCCGCAATGGATGTTGTTAATGCACTAATTGATAATTTAGGGGTTGACGGCGAAGCCATTAAATCTAGCGACCTTGGTCAGGATAAAGATATCAAACATGCGTTGACAGCCTATGTGTTAGATGAGGTTGAGGAAGATGACGGTTTAGACACCTGGGGTGACGAACAAGACGATAGTGACGAAGAGGACGATGATTACTAATGTGGTACAATAAGGTAGTTGAAAACATTGGTAACTTACCAGACTTCCTAATGCACTATCGGAATGAATTACTAGGTGCCAAAAAAGATGTTAGTATCTACGGTTATGTAGAACGTAATATAGCAGACTTGCCAGGTATTACAGAACATCGTTTCCATCAACTACAAGAAATAGAAGCAGTATTAAATTTCTTAAACATACAATTGCGTAAGATTCGACGCAAGCACTTTCAAAAATATCTAGAAGCATATCAACGAGCATTAACAAGTCGTGATGCTGAAAAATATGTAGACGGTGAGGATGAAGTTATTGAATATGAAACACTAATTAATGATATCGCTCTACTTAGGAACCAATGGTTAGGTATAATGAAGGGTCTCGAAAGCAAAAACTTTATGTTAGGTCATGTAGTTAGATTGAGAGCAAGTGGAATGGAAGACATACAACTATAATGTTTGGGTCCCCACAAGAAAGTCACGCTCACTCACGTGAAGTATTAGATGTTATTGAATCCTTTTATGAGTTTATGATATCTGTTGGTACTGTTGCTGATATGGGTGGAGGCCAAGGCCTAGATGCAGAATGGTGGGCCAATAGAAAAACAGACCCTGAGGTTGAATCTTCTGGCATTGCTCAACCGTTGAATATTAAAAGTTTTGTAATTGATGACGGAGACAAATTCAATGTCAAACACGACAATGTTACTCACTTAACATTAGATATGGAAAGCACTGGATTAGATCCAGACCAGTATGACGTTATTACTAGCCATAACAGTTTTCAGTACGCAATTAATCCTATGGCCACATTACGCCATTGGTGGGAATTAGCTAATCCAAATGGTATGCTAATACTACAAGTACCACAAACTACAAATATCAAATATAATAAACATGATATTTCAAATTTAAATAATGAATACCACCATTACACTTTAGTTAACCTAATACATATGCTTGCATGCAATGGATGGGACTGCAAATCAGGAATGTTTAATAAAGGACTACGTGATCCCTGGATTAAGGCAATAGTTTATAAAGGTAAAGTACCACCACAAAATCCTCGTACTACTTCCTGGAGAGACTTAGTTGAACTAGATCTATTACCCGACTCGGCTGTGAATAGTATTAATCGATGGGGATATGTTAAACAAGAAGATTTAGTGTTGGAATGGTTTGCCGGCCGCAACAACTCATATAATACTCACTGATAAACTACGTAGATAAATATCTGCATGGACAAACAAGAAACTATACCAGTATTCATAGGGTACGATCCTAGAGAAGCGATAGCATTTCATACTTGCGTAAACTCAATTATAAGACATGCCACACAGCCGGTAAGTATACACCCGCTAGCACTTAATCTGCTGTCAGGATATGAAGAAACACACACCGACGGATCCAATCATTTCATATATTCTAGATTTCTAGTGCCACACATGGCAGGTTATATTGGGCAAGCAATTTATATTGATGGCGACATGATAGTCAAAGATGATATAGCAAAATTATGGAATGAAACAAAAAAATTCCTGGGTTGGGATGTCGCTGTTGTTAAACATGACTATAAGACCAAAATGCCTGTTAAATATTTAGGATCTAGAAACGACGACTATCCTAGAAAGAACTGGTCTAGCGTAATGATTTTTAATTGTGGTATGATGCCTTGTAAGAAGCTAACACCTGAATATATACAAAACTCAAAAGGAGCTCACTTACATAGATTCGAATGGACTCGAGATGAGAGAATAGCCGAACTGCCCAAGGAATGGAATTGGTTAGCCACAGAGTATGATGATAATCCAGATGCTAAACTAGTACACTATACTCTAGGCACTCCTTGTTTCCATGAGTTTGCTGACACTGGCATGGCCAACGATTGGCACCAAGAAAGATTGTTTACTGATTACTGCCAACAAAGGATTGATCTACTAGATGACGATCACTAGCACTGATATACTTTGTGTTAATAGAAAGACACATGATCAACTACCTAGAAATCATGAAAAGATATTAACAACCGCTATGTATAACTTTACTCAAGGGTGTAACGGAACACCTACTAGTTGGGAAGAGGCAAGAGACTACCATGATAATATCATAATATTGTATGGTGCACAAATGATTAAAGCGGTTAAACATTGTTGGGAAAATGACATTAACTTCTTCTATATTGATAACGGTTATATAGGCAATGTACAAAATAAAAAACAATATCATCGTGTAATACAAAATCATGTACATGACCTCCGTCCGATTATTGAAAGACCAGGAGATCGACTGCAATCAGTTATATGGTTTATAGAATGGATACGAAGTAAAAGTGATCGTAAAGCTAACCTAGTTAAACCAGCTCTATTACAACCTAAGCCATTTGCTCCGGGACGTAGTATACTAGTTGCACCACCTAGCCCAAAAAGTTTTACATTGTGGGACATTGATCAAGAACAATGGATTGAAGAAACTGTAAATGAAATAAAAAAACATACCGATCGACCTATTAGGATTAGATTAAAGCGGGCCAGAGATGAAAGATTTGCTGAGAACACAATGGAAGAAGATCTTAAAGAATGTCATTGTTTAGTTACATATAATTCAGTGTCTGCTGTTGAAGCATTAATAAACGGCAAGCCAGCATTTACATTAGGTCCTAATGCCGCACAACATCTTTGTTATGATGACCTAGCTAAAATAGAAAATCCATACATACCACACAGTGACGAAGTTGATGCACTTCTTAGGCATTTAAGTTACAGTCAGTTTACAAGAAAAGAAATGGCAAGTGGAGCCGCTTGGGACATATTAAATGGCTAACTATACTATTATTAATGATGATGACTTATCTGAATTTATAGCAGGGGAATTAATAGCTAAGAGGTTCAGACAAGGCCCACACTGGCATTTCTGTCAGAAAGTATATACCAAACACTTTGATGGAACTAAATTGGCAACTAAAGACAGGATTAACAAGGCTGTCTTGGCAGATATAGATAAATGGCGCAAGCTAATAAAATTAGAAGTACGATCAATATGGAAATTTAAAAGAAGAAAGTTAGTACATTTTGTTTTAGATAATTTAGATAGAATATGTAGTGCGTATGGTAATGGAAATGTGCCGAAAGGTAAGAGACTATTATTAAACCAATATCTAAAATCTACAACCAACACCCACATGAAGAAATTGTCGGCGGGTATATTTGAAAACAGTAAATTTCGTAATCCTGATACGTATAGTCATTCAGAACAAGACTGTTTAATTAGGAATATTTTAAACAATGAAGAGCTGTTACACAATAAAATAACAAACAATTTTCCACTGTGGTTTGTCGACTCAGGATATACTAACTTTGTTAGAGACAGTGAAAGTAAAGAATGGCATAGGTTATGTCGTAACGATATCCATACAGACTTACCTAAACATATCTTTCCAATGGACCGACTGCTAAGAATGGTTTTAGATAATCGAAACAGGTTAGACGGGTTTAGATTCCCTAGACATTGGAGAACTGGCGGAGACACAATATTAATAATACCGCCTAGCGAATACATATGTAAAGTCTATGGATTGAATCAGGAAAAATGGACAAAAGCACAAGAAAAAGAATTAACAAACCTTACTGATAAAAAGATAATAGTCAGAACAAAAGATGGCACTAGAAAAACTCGGACTAGCTTATACAACGATCTATTAAACGATCAATCAGTTTATTGTGTAGTTGGATACAGTTCAAATGCACTAACTGAATCAGTGTGGGCCGGCGTACCTATAATTACATTAGGCAAGCACATAACAAATCCTGTTAGCAGAAATAGTTTAGATAAAATTAATAACCTGTACAGAGATGACGTCAGTCAGTGGTTATGTTATTTGAGTTACAGTCAGTTTACCAATGAAGAGTTATTAGACGGAACAGCTAAGAAGATTATGGAGATATGGCATGTATGATGTAGTAGTCTATCTCTCAAGTTTGCCTAGAATAGCAGACCATGATCGTAAAGCACAAATATTAAAAGCATTTGCTGAAGGTTGCCAACGTGCCGGTGCTAATGTATTTGTTCAGACCAAATGCGAAGTAATTCCTGCACGACTAGGTGTATTCATTGGGTGGTACGGACAAACATTTTCGGGTCCGCATATTCATTTGCGTAAAGCAGTAATAGACTGGGCACGTGATAATAAACAGCATTGTATGCCCATAGACGGAAGTTGTTTTAAGTTTGCTGACCCGACCAGTCACTATGTTCGTTATAGTCTCGACGGGGTTTATTACAATGAAAATGAATATGCTAATAAAGGCAGTAGCAATCAAAAGTGGAATCAGATTAGATATGATTTACGTATGACTAACATGAAGCCTTGGAAAACCTTAGGTCAAGGTAGTCATATTTTAATTTGCCTACAGCGTGACGGCGGCTGGAACATGAAAGGTACTAATTTAGATCAATGGTTAGCTAACACCGTAACTAGTATTAGAAAACATACAGCCATGCCGATACTGGTTAGGCCCCATCCAAAACGCAAGTATGACCTGTCAGGATATAGTCAACAACCTAACGTATATGAAAGTGTAAAAGGTAGCACATTAGATCAAGACCTAGCCGGAGCTCACGCTAGTGTATTTTATAATAGTTCAAGTGCTGTTGCTAGTATATTAGCAGGCGTGCCTGCATTTGTGACTGATGACGATGCCGTAACTTGGGAAGTGTCTAATCATGACATAAACAATATACTAACTCCGGACTGTCCGGAACGTAGTCAATGGTTATATGATTTAGCCGCGTGCCATTGGAGTGATAGTGAACTTCTTAATGGAAGTGTTTGGAAACACTTTAAACCTTACTTAGAAGATTGAGCTATTTCCATTAGTTCTTGGTGTGTGTAACAACCAGAATAACTAGCGTACAACTCAGAACTTTGAGTTATTTCGTTTATATTCCATTGATGAAAGTGTGCGGTTAACAAGGCATGTATGTTGCAGGTGTATTCAGTTTTAAAATCTAAAATATAAAGTTCAGGTACGCATACGTTTGTTACGCTAATGCAAGTGCCTAACACATATCCCCAGAGACCTACGCCCATCCTAGTACAATGTCGTTACGAACACGACACAGTTCTCGAGCACCCCACACTTCTAAAAGACTTTTGGCTTCGTATTTGGAATAAAATCCTACATCAGCATGGCCTTTTTGTTCAATGACCATAATGGGTTTATATTTTTTAAATGTTTCTTCACCGCCCAATAGGATATTTTCTTCATAGCCTTCGCAATCTACTTTGCAGTAGTCAAACTTGGGTAAGTCTAAATCGTCTATCTTAAACATATCTATAGTACCGTCACCCATTGTGGTAACATCTACGTGACTATGACCTGTGTTCTCAGGTGTAATAACCATGTTAATTTTAGTAGTTTCGTTGCCTAACGCATGAGCACGCATATCAACTTTAGTCATGTCAACATTCTTTTCATAACACGCACGAAAGTCAGCAACGGGCTCAAACGCTATAACTTGTTCAAACTGTTCAGCCATGTCACGACTCCATAAGCCTACATTGGCACCTATATCCAACGCTAGACCTTTGTGTTGCACAAACTCAAATGACTTAGTTCTAACGGGTTCTTGGTAAACAGG
>Ga0208768_1000946_pt1 | contig 17100 bp, 17 predicted proteins | sample AntAceMetag02UK1_FD_184760 | JGI IMG/M metagenome (GOLD analysis project Ga0208768, IMG submission 184760) | Saline lake microbial communities from Ace Lake, Antarctica - Antarctic Ace Lake Metagenome 02UK1 (SPAdes) (version 2) | ecosystem: Environmental > Aquatic > Non-marine Saline and...
GGTCGAATTATTCTTCTAAGTTACTGAAAATCAATGCTTTATCCTATGTATTTAACATATAAATCGCTGATTTTCAGCAGGTTGTATTTTTGTCATGTACTAAACGAGCTACTACATTTCAATAAGCGAAGTTTACCGTGCTTTATAAGAGATAAAACAATCTAATCCATAAAAAAAACAATTCTAAAACACCAAGTAATCGCTTTGTTTCTGTTTGCCATTTTATTTGGTTGCTCCAAAACCGAGGTAGAAAATTTTGAGATTGATTTTGACCGTGAAAAGATGAACCAACTTTTTTCGACCATAGAAGAAAAAAAATTGGGCATGGGTAGTGTTTCCATTTTTAAAGATGGAAAAGAGGATTATCAAACCACTTTTGGTTGCCTGGCTGGTTTTAAATCCCTTACCATTTACTTTCTATCAGACGATGTAAGCATTTCCTATGTCGGCAATGCAGTATCTATGACTTCTAACGATATTGTCATTGGTGCTTTAAGTAGCTATTCTAATTTTTCTTATAATTTACCGTAGTGCAGTAATCAAATGGTTTGGAAATGGAGTTGCATAGTGCGTTTCGGAAAGACCTTAAAATACTCCTTGAATAATATATTGAAAATAAGTGACTTAATCCATTGTTTGTTGAAAAAATGGCATCATCTTTGCCTACTAATAAGTATTATAAATTTAATTACATTACAATGGGTAAAGGAACAGTAAAATTTTTCAACGAAACAAAAGGTTTTGGATTCATCACTGAAGAAGGAGTTGAAAAAGATCACTTTGTACACATTTCAGGATTAGTTGACGAGATTCGCGAAGGCGATGAAGTTGAATTCGATCTCCAAGAAGGCAACAAAGGATTAAATGCAGTGAACGTAAAAGTTATCTAATACATATACTTTAAAGTTTAGCAAGCCCCACCGGTAACGGTGGGGTTTTTTTGTTTTAAAAAATAGGGTGTATGAACTGTGTCTTATCTTCAAACTCACAACATAAAAGCCTAGAGCTAGTAGTTGTGTAAAATTAAAGATGTAGTTTTGCGCCTTCAAAAAAAAGTATATGAAACGTATCGGTCAATATAAAAAGCTCTTTGGTATCGAAAAGGAAATCGACCTAAAGACATTAAAATCAACCTATCGCAACTTGGTAAAGGAATGGCACCCAGATAAATTCCAGGAGGGTGATGCCAAACGCGAAGAAGCAGAAGTACAAAGCCGTGAGATTATTGATGGGTACCACTTTTTGGTAAGTATTGCTCCAGAAACTATTGAAGCCAACCTAGGGGCCTATACCGAAACAATTACTAATTCTGGAATAGCAGATTATATACACAATGGTTTGGTATTGGAAATCACTTTTTTGGACGGTACCACATATGAATATTTTGGAGTGACCAAGCCAACATATATTAAAATGGTCAATTCTAACAAGCTGAATCGTTTTGCCAAACGTGCAATCTATCCAAACTACTTGTATAGAAAATCTAAGCGCACGCTGCAAGAGGCGTAAGGGAGTTGACAGGTTTTTTTGCTGCTCTGTGGGGCTTGTAATTAGGAATGCTTGTCTATATAGCTAATTAGCAATTTGACCTAAGACTAAAGGACTTAGGCCGTGTGGCTACATTGATAATCTCAAAGTTTGCGATCGGCATAAAAACTTTAGGCTGAGGCTAGCCTTCCTAAGGCATATTAGTTTCTAAGTGCTCAGGTAAATAAAAAGATAAGAGCATCAATCTACACGGTTGTAGGGCTTCATCTGCCTATCTTTACATCAAATTTAAGTTATGTCAAATCCGTTTTCCGTTTTAGGAATAAATCAACAGCTAGTACAAAGTCTTACTGATTTGAATATTCTGGTTCCGACGGATATTCAACAAAAAACAATTCCTATACTATTAAATCAGAAAGAAGATGTCGTAGCCTTGGCAAAGACGGGAACGGGCAAAACCGTAGCCTTCGGTTTGCCGTTGTTGCAATTAATAGACACAACTAATAACCACGTACAAGCAGTTATACTGGCTCCTACAAGAGAATTAGGACAGCAAATTTATGTGAATTTAGTATCGTTTGCCGCACATAGTCCAGCGGTATCCATTGCTTCCGTATGTGGTGGCATTCCCATAAAACCTCAAATAGAGCGTTTGAAGGAACCTACCCATATTGTCGTAGCAACCCCAGGTAGACTAATAGATTTGGTACAGCGTGAGGCTGTCAACATCAAAAAAATCAAATATTTGGTCTTGGACGAAGCCGATGAAATGGTAAGCGCCCTGCAAAAGGACTTGGATACCTTGGCCAAGGAAATACCGAAATCCAGAAGAACGCTATTATTTACCGCAACTATGCCGGGTGCCGTAAAACAATTGGTTCAAAATTATATGTCCAAACATGTGGTGTACCTAGAAGCGGATATGGCCCAGATGGGACATCAAGGTATAGATCACAAGTATGTGGTGGTAGATGCCATAGAAAAACTAGAGGTATTACTTCACTTCCTAAATTCTAAAGAAGGGGAACGTGGTATTATTTTTTGTAAAACCAAGGCGGCCGTAAATAAATTAGCCAAGAAATTGGTGATAAACAAGTTTTCATCCGGTGCTATTCATGGGAGCTTATCCCAAGGCATTCGCGACCGTATTATGGGCCAGTTCCGAGAGGGCCATATAGATATTTTGGTGGCGACCGATTTGGCTGCACGTGGGATTGATGTAAAAGAAACCTCCTATGTGGTTAATTACCATTTACCAGATACCTACGAAGCCTATGTGCATAGGAGCGGTAGAACAGCTAGGGCAGGGGCAAAGGGACTTTCCTTAAGCATCATACAGCAAGAAGAGCGTGTGGAAATTCCGGAATTTGAAAAAGAACTGGGTCTTGTTTTCAACGAAGTTAAAAAGCAAGATGCTGAAAATAGGGAAGAAATCAATTTGGTACTATGGGCTAAAAAAATATTCAAGACTAAGCCAAACCGTGCTGTTTCTACTGACACCAAGGAAAAAATAAAAACCATATTTCATCATTTAACAAAGGAAGAATTGATCGAAAAGGTGCTGGCCAATCATGTTGGGCAGGAAGTGAGAAGTGAGTAATTAGTATGGAGGGGTGAGATTTTAGATATGAGATTTGAGAACTCAGATTTTATTTTTGAACTTGAACTTTGCATTTGAACTTTGTTCCCTGTAAGGCAGCCCTTTGACTGCACTTTTCCTAGAGGTTCAAATAATCAGTACCCGAGGCCTTAGTTATTTCAGGTTTCTATTGTTTCAAATTAAAAAGGAGCGGAATGCCAACAGTGTATGGCAATTCTTTTATTTGATTTTTGTATTTGTATTTGAACTTGACACTTGAACTTGACGCTTGAACTTGACACTTGAACTTAAAATAGCCCCCTATGGCCAATACCATCCGCAACCAACAGGATATTTTAGAAAAATTGAACATAGTTGCATTAAATCCAATGCAGGAGGAGGCTCTTGAGGTGATAGGCAAATCGGTAAATACTGTTTTGCTTTCTCCAACAGGCACAGGCAAGACCTTGGCTTTTCTCTTGCCGCTTATTGAGCGCTTGGATTCCGAATCTATAGAAGTACAAGCACTGATTTTAGTACCTTCTCGTGAACTAGCCATACAAATTGAACAAGTGGTTCGCAATATGGGTTCTGGTTTTAAAGTGAACGCTGTCTATGGTGGCAGGGCAATGTCCAAGGATAAAATAGAACTAAAACACCTACCGGCTATTCTTATCGGGACACCGGGCAGGATTCTAGATCATTTTGATGCGGAACGATTTTCCAAAAACTATATTACAACCCTTGTTTTGGACGAGTTCGATAAATCGCTCGAAACTGGTTTTGAGGTGGAAATGAATGCAATCATAACTGAACTGACCCATTTGGATAAGCGGATTCTCACTTCAGCTACCCAAGGTGTTAAAATTCCCAGTTTTGTGGGATTGGAAACGCCGAACATCATAAATTATTTAACCGATAAAACAACGTCCCGACTTAGCATTAAAACGGTTAGGGCAACGGACAAGGACAAGTTGACAACCTTGGTAGACTTGTTGTGTCATATTGGTAATGAACCCGGGATCATTTTTTGTAATTATAAGGACAGTATAGAACAGGTTAGTGCCTATTTAGATAAAAACGGCATCCAATATGGCTGTTTTTCCGGAGGGATGGAACAAAGGGACCGCGAGCGTTCCTTGCTAAAATTTAGAAATGGCACCTGTCAAATATTGATTGCTACCGATTTGGCGGCGAGGGGCATCGATATACCTGAAATGAAATATATCATTCATTATGAGCTTCCGCGAGCGGTAGAAGAATTTACCCATAGAAACGGCAGAACGGCACGCGTAAACGAAAAAGGAACGGCCTACGTGCTACACGGCGAAAAAGAGCGTTTGCCCGATTTTATCGAAAAAGATAATCCCTTGGATATTTCCAAAAAAGCAGCTCACAAAGCACAACCGAATCCTCGGTATTGGGAAACCTTGTTTATTTCGGGAGGAAGAAAGGATAAAATATCAAAAGGGGATATCGCCGGTCTGTTCTTAAAACAAGGCGGAATCAACAAAGACCAGTTGGGCGTCATTGAACTCAAACAGGATTGTGCCTTTGTTGCAGTGCCACTCACGCTAGCCGATGAACTGGTAAATAAACTCAATAATTCTCGCCTGAAAAAGAAAAAGGTTCGGGTTAGCGCGGTGTAGGTTTGAGCGGCTACATACCGTCAAATAGCATTAAATTAGTGATGGAACGCCAGCATAGCATCGACCTTCAAAAAAGTGCTTTTCAGTGCTGTGTACCGAAAATGAGTAAGGCTATTTAGTATTCCTTAGCGCAATAGGTTTCAATTGTATAACGCCAACTGCATCCAACAGTCTCATAATCAGATACGTCATATCAATTTCATGCCATTTTACTCCAAAATTGGGGCTACTGGCGTACTTATGGTGATTGTTGTGGTATCCTTCGCCCATCATTAGAAAATCGAACGGAAAGAGATTTTTACTCGTATTTTTCATTTTGAAATTCACGTAACCATAAATATGTCCGAACCAGTTGATAATAACCCCGTGAATTGGAGCCATTAAAAAGGTTATTGGCAATAAAAGCCATTGCCACCAAGCGGTTACAAAGTAGACGAAGAACAAGATATAAAGGGCTATCCACAGCACGCGAGAAAGACGGGAGCTGGCAAATTTATCGAATCCTTTCCACTGCGGAACATTTTTGGTAAAACGCGCATCTACCTTAATACGTTCCCTGTTTATGTCTTGATAAATACTTTTGGTTTTCCACATCATCGCGAATAAATTAGCATCGTGCGAGGGCGAGTGCGGGTCCTTTTCGGTATCTGTATAGGCATGGTGCATTCTGTGCATAACACCGTAACCATAAGCGCTCAAGTAACTGGAACCTTGAAAAACCCAAGTCAAAACAAAGGTGATGCGTTCCATGGGTTTGGACATAGTAAACACTTGGTGTGCTGCATATCTATGTAAAAAGAACGACTGAAAAAACAAGCCTCCATACCAGAGTATCAAAACGAATAAAACAATTATCATAACTTTTTTTACAAAGGTAATATCCTGTTTTGGGCGAAACAATGAACCCAAATCAATTAATTGATCTTGCTGATATTTTAGCTTATAGCACTAATGCAGCTAATTACAAGCGCTTTCGGATTCTGCTCAAGGCCTGGGCGGTTACACCGATATAGGAACTGATGTATTTTAAGGGAATTACTTTTAAAAGTTCTGGACGTTCCTTGAACAATTTCATGTAGCGTTCTTCCGCGCTAAGATTCAATAAGTCTTGTTCCCGTTTCGATTTTAATAAAAAAAGACGTTCAGCCGTTAATCTGCCGATAAGGTTTCCTATTTGCGTGTTGTTGTACACTTCCTGCAAATCAACATAATTGATGCTTAAAATGCTCGTTTCGGTAAGTGCCTGCAATTCATAGGCAGAAGGTTGTTGTGTCAGAAATGAATCATAGGCACTTATGAACTGGTTTTTAAAACTAAAGCCAAACGTAATCTCCTTTTCTGGATTTTCTTTGGGAATATACACCCGTACCACACCAGATTCTATAAAGGAAATATGATTTTCTACGGTCTGGCAGGATAGAAAAACAGCTTTTTTAGGAATGGTACGTCGCTGTAATTTTGACATAAAGAAATCCCAGTCGGCAGTCGTTATAGTCGCTATTTGATTTAAGTATTCCTTTATCTGATCCAAAACTACGTGTGCTATGTTATGTTGTAATGAAGGGGTAAGCATAGCTAATCACGCAGTCATCAAAACCGATGAATCTATACCTCCAATCCTAAATTTTGCCTTTGTTGAATGCAATGCAAATTTAAGGGGGTTGACCAAACCTAGCACTAATTTGTTTAATCTTGTGTTAAATTTATTAAACAAATATAAATAGCTCGTATCTTTATAAAAACAATAAACTAAGAATAATATGAAAACTATTAAAACATTAAGCCTTTTCGCCTTCGCGGCTCTTTTATTTGTGTCCTGTGGAGAAAAGAAAAAAGAAATGAACGAAGAAGCTACGGAAGTTGTAGCGGAGGTAGAACCTGTCGATGTAGAAGAAGTAGCCCCAAATTTAGTTGCGGTTGCAGCTGGTAACGATAATTTTACCACCTTGGTTGCGGCGGTACAAGCAGCAGGTTTGGTTGAAACATTGAGTGGTGCAGGTCCGTTTACGGTTTTCGCCCCAACTAATGACGCTTTTGCAAAGTTACCGGCTGGAACTGTAGAAGGTCTATTAAAGCCAGAAAGTAAGGATGCGCTTACCGGAATATTGACCTATCATGTTGTTTCTGGCAAGTTCGAAGCAGCGGCTGTGATAGAAGCAATAAATGCCAATAATGGCAAATTTACGGTTACCACCGTACAAGGTGGTAGTATTGACTTGAGTTTAAAAAATGGCAATGTTATATTGACAGATGCCAATGGCGGAACCTCGACTGTTGTCATTGCCGACGTAGCGGCATCTAACGGAGTAATCCATGCCTTGGATACCGTAGTGATGCCAAAATAAGATTAGATTATGAAAAAGAAGAGGAGAGCCATCACACTAATGTGATGGCTTTTTTTTATCTGATGCCCTTTGGGCAAACATGAAATAAGTTAACTGGTTTTTACGTTCTTAACCATGGTGCTAGTTGTTTGATAGTTCCAAAAGGTTCGTTGACCATGAGAAATACTTTGCTTTATCTCTTTTTGCTTATAGGTCTTTTGGTTTCTGCTCAAGAGACTATAAGGGAACAAAACCTATTCTTAAGGTTGTATTCCTTAGAGAACAAAAAATTTACCAAGGGATACCTTCAATCGGTTAGCGATGACTCGTTAGAAATAGAGGTAAAGGACAGCCTTGTTAGCATTCCCATAACAAGCATAGGAAAAGTAAGGACCAAAAGATCGCTCGGTGGAAATGTAATTATTGGGGCCATATTAGGAGGAAGCCTTGGATTCGGTTTAATTGCAGACGATCCGGAAACCTCCCAGTCTTCGGTCTACTCTGGAGAAGAACGAATTGTTGCCGTGGTTGGGGGTCTCATTTTTGGGGGTGCCATTGGCGCGGCAGCGGTCTTTAAAAAGTCTAAAGTTTACCTTGTTAATGGCAACAGGGAAGATTGGAAGAAATTTATAGATTCGTTAAACTAGCGAGACAGCCTGTAAGTTGGGAATTACTATGTTCTAGTTCTACCAAAAATAAAGACGATGTGCTTGATTCCGATGCCATAAAAACCTTTGGGTTATTGTTGCTTGAATACCGTAGTATACCAAAATAAGATTATAATGTGAGAAAAAAAAAAAGGAAAAGCTATCACATTACTGTGATGGCTTTTCCTTTTACTATTAGTATTTTTCAAGTTGTGAAACTTAAAACTACAGATAGCTTTGCAGTACTTGGTTATGCGATTTACTGCGTAATTTCCGTATTGCTTTTTCCCTAATCTGTCTTACCCTTTCCCTGGTAAGATCAAAAAGCTCTCCAATTTCGCTTAGGCTTTTGGGATTACGTTCGCCAAGTCCATAATAAAGTCGGATCACTTCCCTTTCCCTACTAGGAAGGCCTTTTAGGGCTTGGTTCATATCCATGGTCAGCGAATCCATCATCAGATTGGCATCTGGACTTGTAGCATCCTTGGATGGTGTGACGTTGTATAAGTTAGAGGATTCGCCAACCTCAAAAGGGGCATCCATAGATACATGTTTCCCGGAATTTTTCATCGCCAATCTTACCTGATCACTGTTCATATCCAATTCCCCCGCAATTTCCATTACATTGGGTTGTCGTTGATACACTTGTTCCAAGGAAGAAGCAGCTTTTTTTATTTTACTTAAGTCCCCGATCTTATTCAAAGGCAAACGCACCATACGCGATTGTTCCGAGATGGCCTGCAGTATAGATTGCCTGATCCACCATACGGCATAGGAAATAAATTTAAATCCCCGTGTTTCATCAAAACGTTTGGCCGCTTTTACCAAGCCAATATTTCCTTCATTAATTAAGTCGGAGAGGCGCAAACCGCTTCCTTGGTATTGTTTTGCTGTAGACACCACAAACCTTAAATTGGCGTTGACTAAGTTGTTTAAGGCGAGCTGATCTCCTTCACGAATCCTTCTTGCCAGTTCTACTTCCTCATCTGCGGTAATCAAATCTAACTTTGATATTTCCTGAAAGTACTTTTCTAATGATTTGGTATCTCTGTTGGTGATTTGCTTCGTGATCTTCAGTTGCCTCATATATTTATTTTAGTTCATATTTATTTCTATGAATAAGTTAGCATTATTTAGGAGAAATCCTAATAAAACGGCAGTTATTATGGGTTGGGGCACTCATAAAATGATATTGATGGACTGATGGCAAAAGAATTTCGATAATTATACTGCTTTTCGAAGTCGCAGGGAGTTCCTATCCTCATTCCAAACGGAGTATTGCGTTGATTTAAAGCAATATGATGTCGGTATTCCTGAAATTACACTATCTTTTTGGTGTTTTAACAACCAGATAAACCATTTCATGAAAACATCACTACACCTATTGCTCCTTGCACTTTTCGTCACATCCTGCCTCTATGCGCAACGTAACGAGAAGACTACGGCCCCTGCCATTTCAGAAAACCTTTATGAATCTATGGAATATCGTATGATAGGACCTTTTCGTGGTGGTCGTTCTACTACGGTCTCGGGAGTGCCTAACGATATTTTTACGTATTATATGGGCGCCACTGGTGGTGGTGTTTGGAAAACTACGGATGGCGGCACTACTTGGAACAATATTTCCGATGGTTTTTTTAATACTACTGGAATTGGGGACATCACCCCAGCACCCTCAAACCCCAATATTATTTATGTAGGTACTGGGGAATCCCCGGTTCGTGGTGTAAAGACTTCCCACGGAGACGGACTCTATAAATCTACCGATGCCGGGAAAACTTGGACGCATATGGGCCTCAAGGAAACACGGCATATTAGTGATGTTTATGTGCATCCGGATAATCCGGATAAAGTGTATGTTGCCGCTCAAGGAAACCCCTGGGGACCTAATGAGGAACGTGGTATCTATCTTTCTGAAGATGGTGGGCTTACTTGGGAAAAAATCCTATATATTAATGAAGATTCCGGAATTGTTGATATGACCGTTGACCCTAACAATCCCGATTTTATGATGGTTGCCTCTTGGGAATTTTGGCGTAAACCATGGGTGGTGCACAGTGGTGGTCCGGGAAGTAAAATATTCAAGACTACGGACGGTGGTAAAAATTGGAAGGAAATCAACAAAGGCCTTCCAGAACTAAAGGGTAAGATGGGCGTCGCCATCTCGCCTGCCAACCCTAATATTGTGTACATCGCCATTGATGCCTTGGGGGAGAAAGCGGGTGTTTATCGTTCCGATGATGCCGGGGAAAGCTTCAAACAAATGACCAATGATGCCACCACCTATGCGCGCTCTTGGTATTATATGCATATCATTGCCGATCCTAACGACGAAGACGAACTTTGGGTCATGAACAGTTTTGCCATGAAATCTATTGATGGCGGCAAATCCTTTAAGGGCATCATGGGAAGTCATGTAGACCATCACGATCTGTGGATCAATCCGGACAATAGCAATATCATGGTGAATGCCAATGACGGCGGCGGTTCCGTTACGTATAATGGAGGGGAAACATGGTCTACCATGTACAACCAACCTACAGGTCAGTTTTATCGATTGATTACCGATAACGGCCATCCGTATCGCATCTATTCTGGTCAGCAAGACAATAGTACCATTGCTATAGATAGCCGCGTGATGGATGAAGGAATTGGAGAAATGCATTGGGAAATTATGCGGGCGGGAGAATCCTCAACAGTTGCCGTGGATCCCGATAATCCCAGATTTGTATATTCCACCTATTTCGCAAGCAATTTTGTAGAGTGGGACCGGGACATTGATAATACCCGTATGGTAATGCCGTATCCGACCAGGGTAACTGGCGAACAGCCCAAGAATTTAAAGTACAGGGCCAATTGGAACGGTCCTGTAATCGTTTCGCCCCACAACCCGAATGTTATTTATTACGGTTCGCAGTATGTCATGAAGTCGACCGATAGGGGCACCACATGGGAAGAAATCAGCGAAGATTTAACCCGAAACGATAAAGAACACCAAGGAAAGGGTGGCGAACCCATAAGCAATGAGCAGATTACCGCCGAGAGTTACAACAATTTGTTCAATATAGAAGAATCTCCATTACGGGAAGGTGTAATTTGGGCAGGTTCCGATGACGGATTGGTACATGTTACCCAAGATGGCGGGAAAACCTGGTCCAATGTTACGCCCAAGGGTCTCAAAGAAAGTATCATCAATGTGGTAGAACCGTCGCCACATGATGCTGCAACCGCATATATCGCTGTTACGGGTTTTAAAATGAACGATTTTACCCCTTATATTTTTAAGACCAACGATTATGGTGCCACTTGGACAAAAATTGTAAACGGATTACCGGGAGATACTTTTGCACGCACCGTTCGGGAAGATCCGGACCGCGAAGGTCTTTTATATGCAGGTACGGAAACCGGTGTTTTTGTCTCTTTTGATGATGGTGCCCAATGGCTTTCGCTGCAAAATAACCTTCCAGAAGTTCCCATAACCGATCTACGTGTAAAAAGAAAAGATTTGGTAGTCGCCACGCAGGGCAGGGCCTTATGGATTTTGGATGACCTTACGCCTCTGCACCAAGTATCGGATGCGGTAGCTAAGGCCGACTACTACCTATACGAACCCAAGGACGTGAACACAGAACTTTCCGTAGCATACAGTATAGATGGCGGATTAGGTAAGAATCCGCCTTCGGGGGCGCAAGTTCACTATGTCGTAAATAAAGAAGTTCCAGAGAACACACCCATGTCCTTGGAAATTTTGGACAGTACGGGCGCAGTGGTCCATTCCGAAGTTACAAACCTTCCAAAAGTGGCCTGTGATACCTTGGTAAAATCGCAGTTAAGAAAAACAAAGGGAACCCATCGCTATGCATGGAATATGAAAGTAGGGCAGTTTGATTGTCTGACGGAATTGTACACTACTAACCGAGATCTTTCTGCCTACAACGCAAAGCCAGGATCGTATACAGCACGGTTAACAGTGGGGGAATTTTCCCAAACACAAGATTTTGAGATACTAATTGATCCCCGTATTGCCAATAGCATCGAAAATGCAGCCGAAGCATATACGGAAAGAGACAAAATATCAAAATCCATTTACGAAGCTGCTACAGAAATGGCGAAAGGGGTGAGGGATCTTCAGAAAATAAAACAACAGTTAGAATTTGTTATGGAAGTCACGGAGGATGAAACCATAAAAACCGCTGGGTCGGAATTAAATACCACCGTAGACAACTGGATAGCGGAAATTTTACAAAAGGAAATGCGTACGTATCAAAGCAACTATATGTTCGAAGCACGGCTACTGATCAAGTTCAAGGATTTCTTAGATTCCATCGGAAAAGGAAATTTACCCGTAACACAGGGAACCCGCGAAGTAACAATCGACTATCTAGAGCAATGGGAACTCTTAAAGGCAAGTCTTCAAAATATCAAGACCAAGGACGTTTCAAAGTACAACCAACTTCTTTCGGATGCGGGTTTACCACAATTGTATTGGCCATAAAGCAAGGTATTGGATGGTATCGAAGTGAGGCAACCTTAGCTTCTCTAGTACTTCATTGGTTTAATTGAATAAGCCCGTCCAAAACCATTTTGGACGGGCTTATATTTTTGGCATGTTTGAGACATTTAAACATCAGATGTGCATAAAGAATGTGTTCGGAATTCAATGCTCTTGTTTTAAACTACTGCATTGCATGGTTTAATACCATTTTTTTTCAGACCTAACTCTAGTCAAATCCGACCATAAGGGCATCAAACCTGTTAGTCTGCTTCGGCTGAAAGTACATCGGCCATTTCCAAAGCTTCATCCATAGCGTGGCTTACCGGAACGGAGTTTTTCAATTCCGTAAACTTCTCTAAACGGCCCAAATCGTCCTCTTCCCCAGAAAAATATGGAAATACGTCCATGATAGGGGATTCGGAGATTGCGGGTATGGTGTAATCTCCCAAGGTATCTTTCATTATACTATTTGTATTATCAAAAGCTTCCTTTACGTCATTGGCCTGTACCAGTAGGTATTGATTTGTTTTGCGCTCCTTACCACTTTCCTCATCAAAAGCGATTAGGGACACCCGAGATTTAAACCATCTGTCGGAATTCTCGAACGGATGAATTTCTGCGTAATTGGCCACTTTAATATTGGTGATCTTAATTTCGTCACTATCATTCAAATAGGCCGCCATCTCCTCCGTAATCCTACTTTCGGCTTCGGTATAGGAAATGGCATCTACCAAAAAGGGTTCTGTTTTTACCTTATGGGTGCCCGAGGCTTCATCCAATTTTCTATATTTTACTTTACACTCGTACCAAGTTGCACTCATATCTATATGTTTTAGGGGTCGCAAATATAGGGGTATGTTGTGGGCAAGAACGTCAAAAAACAGAATAGATATTCACAATTTCAATACTGTTTTTATATCGCTTTTAGCATGAGGGAGTTGGGGGTTTTAATTGGATACAACCTCTTCAAATAATGTGCAGTTGAAACCCAAGAAGAAAACGATAAAATCTTTGTATTGAAATTGTTCTTCCAATACAAATCCTGTATTTTTTGTTTTGTACTCCTGATAGGCCATAATACATGCGCACCAGAGACTTTGATTATAGCTTCAACCTTTAGGCTGCACCTATATTATAAAATGTACTTTAATGTCTTGCGTTATGTAACTTTGCTTGGACGGCACAAAACATAAAGATTGAGAATCTTTATGTTTTTGAGCGGGTAGAAGCGCTGGCCTTATTTGGTACTGCTCTTTCTTAAATTTTTCTTCTAAAAGATTCTTCAACAAGGGTAATGAAACCGAGGTACGAGGTTCATGAATTCCATTAGAAAACAATAAACAAGCAATGAATAAACACTTATTAAATGAGCCGACGGTAGGAGGGGAGTGTAATGTTTGTGGAATGGAAAGCCTATTATATATTCATTATCTGCCATCCACTGAATTTTCAGTAAGGAATTTTGATTTGTAAGTTACAAAATGTAATTTTAATGTAATTACAACGTTTTAATATTGTAAATGCAATTGCTATGGGTGAAAAAATTTCGTACTCGAAAAAGAAGGCAAGCGATAAAGTCGGAAAGACTAGAGCAGAAAGCACAACTAAACCATACGCAAGACATAGAACTGCTGTTGTGGGTGCATCACTCCAAGCCAAGGCCATAATCAAGGAGACCAAATATATAGATGTCCGAGTAACTTTTGCGGTACCTTCCTTTCATTTTCTGCCGATATTAAAAAAAGAAAGACCCACATATAAATATAATCAAATAAAACCTTTATTAAATTTTCTAGGTTACAATCAAGGTGATTCATCTGAACTTTTAGAAACTAATGTAAGTACATTGTCTCGGTGGAAAAACTCCGATAAACCAGTTGACATTGGAAAACTTAGGTCAAAAATAGTATTGGATATTGATGAGATAATTTCAAAAGGCGTTCGAATCTTTGGTGATGAACAGCTTTTTCAGGAATGGTTGAATACATCGAACTATTCTTTAGGGGATGTAAAACCTGTTGACCTTTTAAAAGATGTGTATTCTATTGAACTTGTTGAAGAGGATATTGATGCCCTGTCTTGGGGTAGTTATGTATGAAGTATTTTAGGTTGTTTGAGGATATACCCGCAAGATCACCATTAGGATTCGGCTTAGGTGGCGCAAGATGGAACCATAATGGAGTTCCGATGATTTATTTATCCAATTTTTCCTCAATCGCCATTACTGAGATTATTAGCATCAAAGGAACTACGGTAGCCAGATCAAATTGGAAAATCTGTACTTTGCAAATAGAAGATTCAATAGCAGAACTTAGTCTTTCTGACGTGCCAAAAGACTGGAACATAAGGCCGACAAGTAAATCAACAAAAGACTTAGGTATGCAATGGGCTAATAGTATGAATATTGTTTGCCTGAAAGTTCCTTCTGCAAGACTTAACCTAAGCGCTTATCCAAATGAGCATAATCTCTTGGTAAACCCGCTACATCCTGATTTCAGAAAAGTTGTAAGTTATCTGAGCTCGGAAGATTTTAATTTTCAACTTAACGATGTAATTTGACTCAAAGTAGCGTAGGACTATAGTATAGTTGGAATACCGAAAATGAACTACTTTTAATTCAAACCTCAAAAAATCAAATGCAAAAACAATATAAAGGTGATACATCTAAAGGTTCAGAAAATATGGAGGGTGATGCGGTAACCGATTTTGAGCAGTTGGAAAAAGATAAAATCATTGAAAGGCAACTGCGATTTCAGGACTTATTAATAAGTATTTCGACCACCTATATTAATTCAGATTTAACAGATATTGATACGCTAATTCGTCAATCTTTAAAACAAATTGGAGAATTTGTTGAATCGGACAGAAGTTATATTTTTTCCTATGATTTTATAAGTAATACAATGTCAAACACTTACGAATGGTGTGCTGAAGGTATTGCGCCCGAAATAGATAACTTACAAAACATAACTACAGATTTCATCACCTATTGGCTTGATGCGCACAGAAATGGCGAGGCTTTTTATGTTCAAGATGTGAGTTTGCTACCAGAAGATGGTGAGCATGGTCTCCGCGCTATTTTAGAACCTCAAGGAATTAAAAGTTTGATAACCATACCAAAAATTAAAAACCAAGAATTAATTGGCTTTATTGGCTTCGACTCAGTTCATAAAATTAATAAATACGAAGAAAACGAAAAAGACATTCTTTTTGTGTTTGCGAACATGCTTGTTAATGTTATTCAAAGAAAAGAGAATGAAGAACAAATAAGGGTACAGGAAAAGAAAAAAGAAGAATTGTTAAATAATTTATCACTTCAAAATGAGGAATTAAATGAATATGCCCATGTAGTGTCGCATGATTTAAAAGCACCACTAATAAATATTCACTCATTGGTAAGTTGGTTTATGGAAGACAATAGGGAAGCACTAGATGAAAACATCATGAAACCTTTACATCAAGTATTGTTTAATGTAGAAAAAATGGATTTTTTGATAAAGGGAATTTTAGATTATTCTAGTATCGATAAATTGCCAACAGAAGACAAACTAATTGACTTTAATGTGCTCATTGCCGAGATTTTGCAAACGCTTTTAATTCCAAGTCATACAAAAATCACGGTTCAAAAAAAACTACCAACTTTATTTGGAAATGCTTGGAGGTTTAAGCAAGTATTTCAAAACTTAATTCAAAATGCCATAAAATATAATGATAAAGAATTCGGATTAATTGAAGTTGGCTGTACTGAAAAAAGCGGCTATTTTGAGTTTTTTGTAATAGACAACGGAATAGGAATTAAATCAGACTATTTCGAAAGAATATTTAAAGTATTCACCAAACTAGAAAGCACTGGATTGTCCTCCGGAATAGGGCTTTCTATTGTTCAAAAAATCATTACATTTTACAAGGGCACAATCCGGTTAAAAAGTGAAGAGGGTATAGGCACCACGTTTTACTTTACGTTCGGAAAAAAATAAAGGGATGTAATTGTCTAGGGATATTTCTAGCTTAAAAGAAGAAAGTATGGCAAGTGAAAGGTATTTGGAATGCGCTATTGTGAACGAAAGCTAATTATGTGTAAAATCTCGAATATAATCACTGTATTACAGCATTAGTACGACGATTCAAACATTCCTATGGCAACAATTCGTAAAACAGTAACTTTTACCGAACAACAGGACAACTGGATAAAAGCCCAAATTAAAGCGGGTGAATACACAAATGATAGTGAATATTTACGAAATCTCGTGCGGAAAGATCAGGCAAACAATGCTAAATTTATTTCGCTTAAAACGAAATTAATTGAAGGTCTCGAAAGTGGTGTAGTACTAAATCGTTACCGGAAACCATGAAAGAAGTCGAAGCACGTATGTGAGAAGATGGCGGCTATAAACTCTCCAGAAAAGCCCAAATTGATTTAGCCGAGATGTACGAATTTGGACTGCTGCAGGCACAAAAGTATTTCTTAGGAATGCACGATGTTTTTCAAGTGCTTGGTGAAAACCCTAATTTAGGAAGAGATGCATCGGAATTTATAGAAAATCTAAAAAGGTTTACCTACGAAGCTCATACTTTATTTTACCTTCAAGTAACTGGCGGATTATTTATTGTTCGCGTATTAAGCCAACGCATGGTCTATGAGAGCAATCTGAATATAGTCTAGATATTCCTTTAAATTACTTATAACTGATAGCTATTTGATATAATGACGGATTATGGGACAAATGAAAATATGCGTCGCAGACACCGCTTAAAACAAGTTGATGATCCTGTTGTGAGTTTTAATCAATTCCCAAAGCGTGAGGGATATTTTACATAATAGAATATGCTTATCCGTTTTCTTCCCCAAGATAATTCCATCTATTGGATACCGCTGCGACCATCAGTCTATCAAAAACATTGTCAAAATATCTTCGGT
>Ga0208768_1000949_pt1 | contig 17006 bp, 13 predicted proteins | sample AntAceMetag02UK1_FD_184760 | JGI IMG/M metagenome (GOLD analysis project Ga0208768, IMG submission 184760) | Saline lake microbial communities from Ace Lake, Antarctica - Antarctic Ace Lake Metagenome 02UK1 (SPAdes) (version 2) | ecosystem: Environmental > Aquatic > Non-marine Saline and...
AAAGTAAAATAAAGAAGCGCTAAAAGCAAAAAAGCCGGCTGAGATATCTCAAACCGGCTTCTTCTCTAATATGGCTCCGCCTGGAGGGCTCGAACCTCCGACCCAATGATTAACAGTCCAGTTTGATTGATGAGACTGAGTAAGATTAGCTGCATTTTCAATGAGTTGCAATTAGTTCAACTGGGCCAAGTATTGCCATGTTTAGTGGCAAAATGTGCTCTGAGTGTGCTCAGCGTCAGGGATCGCGCCTTGTGCATTACACTTACAGTCACTTCAGGGCATTCGCTCGTAGCAATTCTTTTATCCCAGCAGCCTTCATTTCAAATTCACTGTCGCTGATTATTCCGGCCTCTCGTAACTTTATTAGTCTATCCAGCTCATGTTCCGCTTTGCGTATGTCCCATACCTCTTTTACTTTCCTAGATTGTTCTACGACGATGCCTTTCGTTGAACGCGATATCTGGGCAGCTTTCTTTTGATATCGGAAGTACCACTGCCTTAATACCGAGAATAGGAAGAGGATCGCTAGTGCAGCCATCACCACAAGGGCAAACATCTGAACCAGATGTAACATATCGTTATCGGACATTTTTTGACCTTTTAAGAGTACCTAGGCACTCTGAAATTTTTTGAAATTCTCAGCCTGTTCGAAGATCTCTTTATAGACCTCATCCCGGTCAACCGGGGGATAGCCAAACTTTGCCAGTACCAGGATCAGCCCCACCTTCAGCTCCGCTTTGATGTCTTCGCGGTGACTCCAGTCGGTATACTTCACTTTGTCCTCGACCACTACCTTCACGGCTTTGGATAATTCCAGCAGTTTGTCCTCTGGATAGGTGAAGTCATATTTGACTGCCAGTGCCTTCAATATGTCGTAGAACGCTTTTTCTTCTAGGTCGATACCCAAGTCCGCAAAGGAGTCTTTCTCCTTCTTGAGGGCATGGATCAGGTCGATGATTTCATCTGAGAAGTCCTGGAGTACATTACTGACCAAGACATCGTCTTCCTTGCGTTCATTGTAGGCATCTACCAATGCCTTAAACTTCTGGGAGAAGTCCAAGCCCTTCGCTTTGTTGACCTTCTTGAAGTCCTCAATGGCCCTAGCCAGTAACTGCTGTAAGAGCTTGACCTTGGTATTGGGCAGTTTGATTTTTTCGATTTTGGCTAGATAATCAGGGTCGAACAAGTCGGCCTCACCCGACTTGTCTCCACCCATCTTGAATATCTCCTCCACACCGTCTGCTCTTAGTGCTTCCGCGATCATCTCCCGTACCTTGGCATTCATCTGTGCGGCATCGGGGGCATTGCCTTTGGTGAGCTTGAATACGATAGAACGTACTGCCAGGTAGAAGTGGATCTGGTCACGCTCATGCTGGATAAGACCGTCAGAGCCACTGCAGATGTCATAGGCAGCTTTGAGGCGTTTCACCAGGTACATGAACCGCTTCTCGATGTTGTCGGTTATCTGGGCATACTCAGCCGCCATGTTGAGGCAGTTAAGCTGCTCCAACGGAATGCCTTCATAGTAGGGTGTGGCATCGAACTTGTGGAATATCGTGTTGATGAGGTCCAGGTGGTCTTTCACCACAATTATGGACTGCTGAACCTCTTCGATGTTTTGCTGGTCTGCCTTGTTGTAATGCGCCAGCGCCAGGTTCATCTGCTTCTTGATACCGATGTAGTCAACGATCAGGCCCTTCTCTTTACCTTCAAACTTGCGGTTCACTCTGGAGATGGTCTGGATGAGACTGTGCCGCTGGATGGGCTTGTCGATGTACAGGGTATCCAGGAAGGGGACGTCGAAGCCAGTCAGCCACATATCCACTACGATTGCGATTTTGAAGTTGGATTTGGCGCTCTTGAACTGACGATCCAGTTCCTTGCGGTATTCCTGGGTGCCAAGCATGTCGTACAGTGCTTTGGGATCGTCCTTGCCGCGGGTCATTACCATCTTCAGACGTGCCATCGGTTTTATGGCTTTCTTGTCCTGTTCTGACAGCTCCGCACCTTCTTCACAGGCCAGCACCTCGGCCCATTCCGGGCGCAGCGCAATCACTTCCTGATAGAAGTCGTAGGCAATCTCCCGTTTGCTACAGACAAACATCGCCTTGCCCTTCTGGGTGGAGCCTTCTGATACCCGTCGCTCGTAATGCTTTATAAAATCCGCTGCTAGTGCTTTGAGGCGGTCAGGGTCCCCCAGGATGGCATTCATATTGGCACTGGCTTTTTTGCTTTCCTCGATCTGGTAATCACTGGTGCCATCCTCGGCACATTTGGCGTAGTAGTCTTCAATCTCTTTGAGCTTCTCGCTATCGAGCACCACCTTGGCAGCACGACCCTCATAGACGATACGCACGGTGATTTCGTCCTTCACCGACTCGGTCATAGTGTAGGCATCCACCACCTCCCCGAATACATCCAGCGTGGCGTCGATAGGAGTGCCTGTGAAGCCGACGTATGTAGCATTGGGTAATGAGTCATGCAGGTATTTGGCGAAGCCGTACGTGCGCCGTACGCCCTTCTCAGTGACCCGTACCTTCTGATCCAGATTGACCTGGCTTCGGTGGGCCTCATCCGAGATACAGATGACGTTATTCCGCTCGGTGAGTAGCTCCGTGTCTTCGGTAAATTTATGGATAGTGGTCAGGAATACGCCCCCGCTGTTGCGACCTTTAAGCAGGTCCCGAAGTTGTACGCGACTCTCAACGCTGACCACGGTCTGGTCGCCGATATAACCCTTGGCGTTGGTGAACTGGCCAGAGAGCTGGTCGTCCAGATCGGTACGGTCGGTGATGAGTAGAATGGTCGGGCTCTCAAAATCAAGGCTCTTCATCAGAAGCCGGGTCAGGAACAACATGGTAAAGCTCTTGCCGCAGCCGGTGGCCCCGAAATAGGTGCCACCCTTGCCATCACCTTCTGGCTTGCGGTGGATCTTGATGTTCTCGTAAAGCTTATTGGCCGCGTAGAACTGCGGGTAACGGCAAACCACTTTCATTTCCTGTTTGGAAACATCGGGGAAGTAGATGAAATGGCGGATCACCTCTCGCAGTCGGTCCTTGTCGAACAGCCCCTGGATCATGGTGTGCAGGGCATTGATACCATCCTGTTCAATGGTCTCGTCACCTGTCACCTTCCGCCAGGTATAGAAAAACTCGTAGGGGGCAAACAGGGAGCCCATACGGGAGTTCACGCCATCAGAGATCACACACAGGGCGTTGTACTTCATTAGCTCAGGGATGTCCCTGGCGTAGCGTGTGGTGAGTTGTACATAGGCATCGTGGATGGTTGCCTCCTCACGGATCGCACTCTTGAACTCAAACACCACTAGGGGTAAGCCATTGATGTACAGGATGGCATCCGGGATGCGCTTCTCTCTACCTTCGATTTCCATCTGGTTGACGACACGGTAGATGTTCCGGTCGGTGGCATACAGAGGGGTCTCAAGCGCGATGACAGTTTCTACTTCACCGGGCTTAGGGTAACGAACTTCAGGCAAACCAGCATAATCAATCAACTGGATGTACAGGTCCTTCTGGTTTCGGTCTTCACGCTTCAGCAGGAAGCCATCAGCCACCAGCTTCTGGATGGTTTTATTGGACTCGTACAGGTCTGCGGCTGGGAGCTTCTCCAGGCGCTGCATAACGGCCTGTATCTCCCCTGGGGTGATGTTGTCGTTCAGGTACGTCTCGGCTAGGTAGGTCTCCAAATCGGCTCGTAGGATCACTTCCTGGGGCTGTCGGGTGAAGCTGTCGCCTTTGTGATGTGGGTAGCCCTGTTCTCCCAGTAGGGCAATGATGGCCTGCTCCAGTTTCTCCTCGGTGAACTTGGCCACTGCTAGATAGCCTCGGCCAGGTGCTTCTCAGCATCGGGGATGCGGAGCTGGCCGGATAGGAGTCTCGGCAGTAGGGTGTCACGAAGTCTTTCGAGCTGCCTGATCTCCATTCGGTTTTTAATAGACCTGCTCATCAATGGCTCGAATATCACCGAACAGGTGTGTAGTATTTCAGTTGTTGGCGCTGCGCAAGTTGCCTGACTTAGATGTTCTCTCTTGATGTGACCCATAGTGACCGCTTTATCGGCGGCGATACGCTGAAACTCCTGAAGGTGAATGCATGTGTATTGGTAATAGAACCACTTTGGATACAACTCTGAGGTAACTTTGAATAGGTGTTGGTTTAGTGCAGCTCTTCCTCCACACCATATTTCTACCATTAGGGAGCCAGACCATGAAAAAACAACATCGCCGTCGTCAATGATGCACCCTGGGATAATATTTGGAGACGCCTTTTCTTGTCCGTTAGCGTATCCCGCCCTCAACTGGGCTATCTTCACTACAGGAAGATAATCATTATCATTCTCCGGCCTAAAGTTTTGGAGGGCCAGTCCATTTTTGTAGTTGGCAATTTGATCTAGGGGAGCGGGTGACCACCCCTCTGGTACCCAACCCATTTCTTCAGTAAAGACAAATCTACTGGGGAACTGCTCCCGTATGGCCTCAGGCAGCGGCCTGCGCAGGTCCACGAGAGCAGCTCTCATATCTGCCCTGGCTTGCAGTGTTTCCGGTACGGGATTGCCAGCGGCTATGGCGTTGTCTATCACAGGATCAAAATCCACAAACCAGCTCTTGAACAGTACCTGTGCCATGGACTCCAGGGTGGCGTTCATCTGACGGTTGAGTTCTATTTTGTCGTCGAGGGTGCCCAGGATGTGGGCGATGGCATTTTGTTCATCAAGGTGCGGAAGACAAATATGAAACGCCTTAACTTCTGGAAAGTAGATGGTTTGATGAGTCGTCCCGCTTGCAAATCGCAGGAAACTGCGCCCTTCGCTGAGTAGTACATATTTTAGAAATCGGAAGTCCAACTCTTCTGGGTCACAAACCCAATTTACAAAATCTTGACTGGTAGCCATGGGTATTCCCATAACGACCACATAGCCCACCGATGCAGTTCGAGACAAGCACACCGTATTCTGCGGCAATATTCGTGCGGAGGAATTTTGTATGCCCAGGTCATTGGTATATTGATTCGTATGCTGCAAAGTTTCCCCATGGCTCGAAGTCGCGTCCTTGATTCCTATCCAAGGAACATCTCCGCCCCAATATTCTGGGTGTTTTCTGCTTGGGGTATGACCGGTCTCCAGACGAGCGATGTCAGTCAGCTTCTTCCAAGCCCAGCCCTTGGGGGTCGGTGATTTCGGATTGCCAACTGAAAGGGCATAGTCTCCAGGGATAACACCGGAGGTCTCAGCTCTCCCGCCTGTCTTTGTCAGTGTCTTAGTCATTCTAGTAGCCGAGCCTTTTCAGATTCGTTCGAATCTCCCCATCAAGAGCCGCTGACTCTGACATCTGCTTGAATAGAGCCTGGGTTAGGTGAGTCATTTTTGTCTCAAACGGAACCCCGTCATCCTCAATTTTTTCTGCGCCCACATATCGGCCAGGTGTGAGCACAAAGTCGTTCATCCTAATTTCATCCGAAGTTGCGGCTTTGCATAACCCAGCTATGTCCACGTAGCTGTTGTTGGCTTCGCCCCTCCATGCGCGGTAGATGCCCGCTATCTTCGCAATATTGTCCCAAGTCAGTTCTTTTTGGGTGCGGCTGTCCTCCACCATAACGCCCATACTTCGGGCGTCTATGAAGAGTGTTTCACCTCTGCGATCTCTGTGGTTGCTGTCGGTGTGACCTTTCACCACCTGAGCCTTTTTGTTCTTGGTAAGAAACCAAAGGCAAACAGGTATTTGCGTTGTGTAGAAGAGTTGGCCGGGCAGGGCGATCATGCAGTCCACGAGGTCGTTCTCGATCATCTTTTGGCGAATAACACCCTCGCCCTTGGTGTTAGTGGACATGGAGCCATTGGCCAGTACAAAGCCTGCTACGCCGTTCTCAGAGAGCTTGGAGACCATGTGTAGTATCCAGGCGTAGTTGGCATTGCCGGTAGGCGGTACATCATAGCCGGACCATCGTGGGTCGTCTGTAAGCTCGTCTGCTGCACGCCACTGGTCAAGGTTGAAGGGTGGGTTGGCCATGATGAAGTCGGCTTTGAGGTCCGGGTGCTGGTCTTTGAAGAAGGTGTCCGCAGGCACCTCACCCAGGTTGCCGGATATACCACGGATGGCTAGGTTCATTTTAGCCAACTTGTAGGTGGTACTGGTTTGCTCCTGCCCGTAAATGGAGATGTCCTTGGTGCTGCCCTGATGGTTCTCAACGAACTTCACTGACTGGACAAACATGCCACCTGAGCCGCAGCAAGGGTCATAGATTTTGCCCTGGTAGGGCTCGATCATTTCGGCAATCAGATTGACGATACATTTCGGCGTATAGAACTCGCCCCCGCCTTTGCCCTCAGTGGCGGCGAACTTGCCCAGGAAGTATTCATACACTCGGCCAACAACATCCTCCTCCTTGTCCTCTTGGGTATCGATGTTATTAATTGAATCGATCAGTGCGGCCAGCTTGCTTTGATCCAGCCCTAAGCGGGAGAAGTAGTTGTCAGGCAGGGCACCCTTTAGTGATGGATTGTTCTTTTCCACGGTGTGCAGGGCGGTATCAATCTTGACGGCAATATCATCCTGCTTGGCTTGCTTCTGGATGTAGGACCAGCGTGACTCCTCGGGCAGGTAAAATACATTCTTCATGGCGTAGAACTCCACCATGTTAACGTAAGAGTCCTGGCCCTCGGCGATGAGCTCCAGCTTGCGCTCCTCAAACTTATCACTGATGAATTTCAGGAATATCAGGCTCAGGATCACATGCTTGTATTCGGAGGACTCCACGGAGCCACGGAGCTTGTCAGCGGTATCCCAGAGGTTTTGTTCAAAGCTTTTCTGCTTCGTATTTTTGGCAGGTGATTTTTTGGCCATTCTGGTTCCTTTTTTGACCGGGTCGCTGGAGCCTATGACCGTGACGGTCCATCGGTAAGGGCTGCGCTAATTCTCATTGACTAGATTCCATGCCGGGAGGCGTGGGTATAATTGTAAGCTTTCTTACGGCTTGAGCGGTATCTTCAAAAGAGTCGTGAACTTCGGCTTCTTGCTCGAAGTGATAGGAAACGAACCGTTGCCCATTTGGCTCAACTCTATTATAGAAGTAGCACGCGTTAGCTTCACTCTTGGGTGATGACATGACGCGGATGAAAGGGAGCAGACTCAAGCCTCGATCCGCGTTCTTGGTAAGGAGGTACAGCTGGCTTGTGTCCATGGGAACAGTTGTAGTGCGTTCTACTCGTTGGAATTGGCTGCGCGTCCCCATGAGTAGAGGAGTCTGGAAGGTATATTCACCATCTTTATACTGCATCCTATCAGCGATAATCAGCTCCTGGGCTTGCCAGTTACGCCCAAAAACCATGCGGATTTGTTCTACCAAGGTCATCAACTCTTGTTCGATTTCTTCGGCTTGACTCGTCCCCATGGCGCCACTGTGACCACTGTACTTGTTGCGAATACCATTAGCCGTTGAAATGACAGTATTTAGCTTTGGCGCGCATAGCGTTTCCAACCAGGATGCCTGATTAGCATACATTTTCTGCACAAGTAGCCGGGTCTCTTTGTCTTCGAGCATCTTGCGCGATATTGATCCTAAGAACTCAACGACAATTTTCCAGGTGCCAAAAGTGGCACGTTCGAGTGACAGGTTCTGGTTGCTTAGCTTTTTGAGGAGATCACTTTGATGTGTGCGCCAGATGGACTCGTGGAAGCAGTATGCGCTCAGGTGTATCGTCGCCACAAACTCTGCGAAGGCCTCAAAAAAGTGTAATAGGATACCAAAGCGTATGCGAGGATCATCGCCAGAGATCTTATGTCGCCATAGGACTGATGCGAGAGGATAGGGCAGAGTTTCTAGCCAGTCTTCATAGCCGTATTCTTTATTGACCGAATTGGCTTTCTCCAACAAATCTCTGCCCGAGCTTCTACCGTTGAAGAAATCTGCTTCTACTTCGTGAATCTCTGTGCGCAGCCGAATGAGCTCTCTCTGTGCATCAAGTATCTGTCTTTGATCTTCGATAGCCGGTAAGTAGCACTGCAAACTTTCCATGACAGTTGCAGTCATTGGGTTCACACCCGTCATTGAGGTCGATCCGGCAGCCTTCAATGCGAGTTTTCCTGTCTCAGTCTCAAGCCACTGTTGTAGATAGCGGGAGTCCACCTTTGTAGTGTCGAAATGTAAGCAGGTGTAGCGCTCGGTTTTTTCAGGGAGACTGGATGGATCTTGGTAAAGCCGGAGGCGCCTTTGGTCCAGGAATAGCTTATCATCCGCAGCGCTAGGTTCCTCCTGCTGACCTTCGAGCCGTTTGACCGTGATTGTTTCTCTAAGCAGATCGGAGAAGCGATATTTCTGTAGCGTGGTCTGGCTAACGATTTGGCGCAGCTGGTGTTCAGCCTCCAATGCCTCGTAACTGATAAATGAGTCTGTATTGCAGAGGCGACCAAGACTGGGGTGTTTGTCGGGCTTGGTTCCCTTGAAATTCTCCAGCAAACGTTCGTTATGCTGATTGTCTTCAGATATCTGACCAACGAAGAAGGCTTTCTGCTCCCCGGGCTGGATGATCACAATGAGGCTTGAAATGCTTGTGCACAGTCGTGTGTGTCCAGGAACGTGGAGCACTGCACTGATCTTGTAGCCGCGACTATTGACAGCCTGCTGCAGCTTATGGGGTTTAAAAAATGCGCTTTGAGTCATCACGATGGCAGCTAGGCCGCCGCTCGCTAAATGGTCACAGCACCAAACTGCTAGGTTTTGGCCAAAGTCACGAATATTGAGTACTTGTAGATCGTCAGGTAGTTGTGCTTTGTCGATACGGCTGCCAAACGGCGCATCGGCGACGATTAGATCATATTGATTGTCGTTGATCTCTTGAGCTTGAAAAACCCTTCCCTCATGGACGGTTCCCCTCTGGGCGATAACCGCGCGTGCGATAACAGCTGTAGCCACATTGTCTTCAACACCAGTTATGGAGGCGTCTGGAAGTTCTTCAGCAATCCGAGCCAGGGTCACGCCAAGGCCGCAGGTAGGGTCAAGAACGGTAGCCGGGTTGATCTGGGCCGCCAATTTTGCCATGAATGAGGACAGTAGTGGTGGTGAGCTGTTCTCGCCTTGGTAGGCATCACGACTGGGTATGCTGTTTTTGTATAGCAGGCCTTCAATAACATCAGCAGAAAGGGTGCCAGGGATGTTGCCCGAGGCTAACCCGGTAAGTGCCTTGTAAATATACTGCTCGGCAGGGCCCGCTCCTCGATCTCTTTGCGAACTAATATATTGCCATACCGAGTTGATTGTTTTAGCGGTAGCAGTCATTTCGATAGACTCTCTAATGATCGGTAGTTTGGTTAGGCGACCCTTATCTGCGGAGACTGCCTACAAAACATCGAGCGACGCAAGGATGTCAGGCACAGACCATACAATGGTAGACACCTAAGGTTCAAATAGATCTTGATCCAGGCCAGCACATTGCTATGTTGGGCGCTCAACGATAGTTGGGCCCGGATGCAGATATGCATCCATAAAAAGCCAAGCAGATTTACACATAAAATAGATTATGTGGCGACAGCGCACAGTACTTGTACTGCGCATAATCCCATTTTATGTTCAGTCTGCGACATCATTTTGGGTCGGTAACAGGAGCTACCCCTAGCACCTAAATACGATCGTTATTGTCCTGAATCTAAAGACAAAAAAAGCCCGCGCGGTGGCAGGCTCTATTCACTAATTCCTAAGGCTATGGATCGCGATAGAACCAGCCACCGAAAATTGCACTGGGGGCAGCTCCCTTACTCCATAACAGGTGAGCCATGGAATCGCCCGCAATGGAGGCAAAAGAGTCATGTATATAAGACAATCTGGTAAAGGCGGGGTCAGACTGGATTGTATGATTGGTCAAACCATAGAGACGTCTATAACTTGAATTGGAATAAGTGTGTCGCATGCCGTCTAAGAATATGCGAGGCCCCCATGTTGGGCCTGTTGCACCGGTAGTAGTCAGTATGTCACCAGGCCCAAAGACAGGAGCACCAATATAATAGTTAAAAAGCGCGTTAATATCGTCAATAGCTGCCCACGTCCAACCTGTCATATCATTGCCATTCAGCTCACCGTTGCAAGCTCCACTAGGGCATACAGCATTCATGTCATTCCATGATAGGCGTGTGAACAAATCAACCTGTGCCCATTCCCTGCCATTAATGAACACCGTATCCGTAATTGGCGTTCCAATACTGCAGTCTGGACTCGGGTCTAGTGGGCATGAGTCATGAATATCTAAAATCCCATCGTTATCATCATCATCGTCTAATTCATTTCTCACTCCATCGGAATCCGTGTCAATGCCGATATCCTTGTATATCGGCATGATGCGACCCATATCGAACATAGCCCTGACGATTGCACCAAAGGGATCGTCTGCAATGGCTACAGTACAAGTTGGAGATGTCGAATTAGCACATTGAAAGCCCCCACCATCCTGCCATTTCTCAAACTGATAGCCTGGTTTTGCTAGGGCAGTGAAGGATTCACTGTAAGGTAAGGACACCGCTGAAAGATCAAATGTACAGAACTTGCCCTCAGTCCCACCATCGCAACTGCGTGTACCGGAACTTGACTGGACTTGACCGCCAGGTGGCACCATAACGGCTAATTTACAACCAACCATCAAGCTGACTCCGATGAGCAGCGTTATGAGTTTAAGCAAGCGCAGGACCATTAGAATTTTTCCTCTAATTCCATTTGTGGGGAATGTGGCTGAGCCCGGAAGGTAGTGTCTAATTACTGGGCTATTTAAGCCATCGAGTATCGGCCTGTTTTTGTCGAGTTGCAAACCTAAACTTCATAGTGTCCATGGTTAACGCTGAAGCAGGCTGCGTTCAGATTGGACATCAGAAAAAAGCCTGCCGGGTTATTGATATAAGAATTGAGGTTTAGCGCCGCAACTGACGCTAAACCCCATGACTATACCAAGCCAGCTTCTGCCATGGAGCTGGTGCCGTCAGTACCCACTATCACATGATCCAGTACCCGGATATCGACGAGTGCCAAAGCATCGCTTAGTCGCGTAGTGATACGTTTATCAGCGGTGCTGGGGTTCGGTAAACCAGAGGGATGATTGTGGGTGAAGATCAGAGCTGCTGCATTGAGCTCTAGGGCACGTCTTACGACTACCCTAGGATAGACAGCTGCTCCGTCGACAGTGCCTCTGAAGAGCTTCTCGAAGGCCAGGAGGCGGTGCTGACTGTCCAGGAACAGACAGCAGAAGTATTCGTCTATTTCCTGGGCGATCTGGAGCTGACAGAACTGCTTTACATCGGAGGGGTTGGTGAAGGCCTTAGTAGTTTTCAGTCTGGATTCCAGTATGCCGATGGCCTCCTGAATAGTTGCTTGCTGGTTTGATGTAAACTCTACTTGCGGTGCTGTGCTGGTAGGAACGATCTCGTAGTTTTCCATGTTGGGACTCCTGAATGCGTTGTATGGGGTCGGGTTCCAACGCAAGCTGGAGACCCACCACATGGCGCCATGCGCCGTTCAGGTGGACGACATGAAGGTTGGACGAGCTCTCCTTCTATCTGAAACTGACTACCTCTCGTGTGTAATGTGTAAAAAAGGGAATCCACCCCCGAAGGGTGGATCAGGCTATGCAGCCTTCAATTGCTTTACGAGCGAGGCCTGACGAGCTTGGCGCTCGATAGTCATCTGCTCTGCCAGGCCTGCGGACTCAGCCTCTGCGATACCGACTAAGTGGTCGATGGACTTGGCGCCCTTGTCCAGGGCGGAGAACAGGGTGAACAGTGACGCGAACAGCTGTCCGATTGCTTTGAACATGATGGTATACCTCAGTGATTAGGTAGTGCGGGGGCCCACCTACCGATACACGCTGCCATGCAGCAACTACCGGGGGGGTACCTTGCTTTTGGGCGAGAAGACTACGAGTACTGCCGCCGTACCCAGATGAGGAAAATCCGCTAATGATTTTCCTCACAAAAAATTTTATATGTGACTCCATATGGTTTGACCAACGCTTCCCTGTCCTCCTGGGAGTGGCCCGGCTGCGTGGGCGTAGCCCAAAGCAGTCGAGGTCACGACCGGGACATAAAATAATTTAATATTTTCTTACTGGCTTCGTCGGCTACGGCAGCGGCCTCTGGGGCTGCGCCCCCGGCCTTGCCTCGCCCAGTTGGAGAGAGTTATCTGTGGGGATATTCATACTATTCCTTGATACCTGGGAGGGGGGAGCGGGTGGTCGCTAGGAGCCCGAAGCGCGCAGCGCGCCGCGTGACGACGGGAGCCGCCAGCGGCATCCCCCGACCAGGGATATAAAACGATCACAAAAACACTTTTCACGTGCATGTATCGGCATATCTTCTATGCAAAACATAAGTGGTTGTATTCTATTGATCCAACGGCCGCCGGGGATGCCGTTCCGAGGCTCCTTCGTCACGCGGCGCGCTGCGCGCTTCGGGCTCCTCGGACCTCGTCTCTCCCCGCGGCGTCCTTGGGCGGTGGGGCTTTGCGCTCCTGCCACCGGATATCACAGAACGCCCCGGGGATGTATTTCCCTTTAATACTCTGGCAGCGCCCACTGCTGGGTAACATCTCATATCAAGACGCAAGCCTGCTCTGAGACATAGTTTATCGGCTGTATATAGTCGCTTTACGGATTTTGCGCTTACTTGAATATCGGGTGAATGTCGGTTGTGAAAATTAGTATATCGGGGGTCTATCGGTATTGGAGAAACGCTAACTAGGATATCGGTTGTGGTCTCCTGATAGTGGGAAGTGGTAATGACCGGATAGAGAAGAGCATCCCTACACTTCACTAAAGAACAGCGCCTCACCAAATATACAGGCGGACGTGCAGCCCTCAAGCGGTTCGCGCAGCGAAGCCGCGCAGGGGGCGGGAGCGGGAGCCTGTATGTTTGGTTAATCATAATAGAAAAGAAACTCGCTCACTTGCCCGTGCAGTGACGCTTTGTGTGGAGCATGCAGGGCCTTCTCCGTTTACTTTTGCCGACTTGGCGTAGTCTTTGGTGTTAGATCGGACAGCTGCGGTCCTCGCTGAATATAGCTCTGCCTAAGTTGTCCTACTTGTCTGATATTAAGGGTAAAAGTAATAGAAACTATATGATCTGCATTGAAGATTATCTGCTCTGCAACAAGTGTTTTGTTGAAATGTCTGGGACAGGTCGGACCGATGAACAAGACCGCTGATAATAAGGGCTGCGAGCAGGTTGATGTTCAAAGGTGTCCGGGACAGTCCGGACACCTTGTATTGGGGAGGGCGATACGATGCAGCTTCAGTTGGGGTCCCAAGGCGCAGGGTGCCCAAGGGCTTCATCAATCGCTTTTCGCAAACCCTCGACGGAGGGAAGCGCATACCCGGGCGGCCTGGCTCCACAATCATCTATTGGCATCTTGCAGGGCTGAAGGCCAAACTTTTTCAATGCTGTGGTGAAGGCGCTTATACCCTCTGGTTTGCCCGTGGTTCGAGCTTGGTTGTGCCACTGAGTATAGGACTGGTGGAAGCCATGTTTGTTGATCTTGTCAGGCCATGTACCTGCCCCCGCATTTTGGATACTGGAGAGTGACCCTGAATCAGCAATCTTATACAGCCAAGTTTCGATGGGGTCCAGAGAAGCCAGCTGCTGCGAAACCCTCGCTGCGGTCTTCGGAAACTTACCAGGAGAAAATGAAGAGATGTTCCTGCTCTGGAGGTGTGCAAGAAGCGCTTCGGGGCCGCCGTTGACCATTTCTGCCGCAATATTATTAAAGTAGGTTTCGTCGCCCTTTTTCACCGAAGAGGCTTGTAGAACAAAGAAGCGTCGATCACCGAGCTCTGCAGGTATAGCCCAAGACTCATTTGAGGCGACAACAAGGTGGACGCAGTTATTTACAGCAATGGCTTCAGAGTATTTGCGCTCCATCATTCTGGTCTTTTCAGTGATTAGACCCTTCAGAATCCCAGTATCGGCTTTGCTGCCCTCCCAATGGAGTTCGTCGGCGAACACCAGAACGGCATCTTCTAACTGCCCAGTAAACTGGCCCACGAGATGTGTCTTGCTGGTAATCGTCTTGTAGTGTCTGCCCAGCAATGTGCCGATATAGCTCAGGGCAATACCTTTTCCTGCTCCTTGTTCAGAGAGTAAACAGATTGCCACCCCTGGTAACTGGTGGGGCTTTTGGATTAGCAAAGCAAGCCAGTTGATTAAGTACTCAAAGCAATCCTGATTACCGTCGCAGATCACTTCCAGAAGATGATCCAGTAGGCGTTGACACGATTTTTTAGGGTCAGGTTGAACGGCAAATCCTTTCCAGAGGTTGTACTTTTCAGGCTGCGTGTTGCGAGCAGGGTCAAAGACAAAGCCGCCTAAGTATTGTCGCCGCAACGCATGCTCAAACCAGTACTGCGCTGCGCCAATGGTGGCCTTGCCCTTACTAACCGTTTTGTTTGCGTATAGGTCAAAGAAGGTATGCTTTGTCATTCTGGAAGCACTGGAAGTGCTGTCTGCGTAATCATCAACCACAACGATCTTGTTGCCACCATTGACGACGGCATAGCGTTTATTAAATTCGTCAATGCATAGAGTAGCGTCTGTGAGATTCGCAGGGTTGAACGCTGTGTTTTGTTTCGCATTCAATACAGGATGTGGTTGTGAGCGGCGTCTTTTCGATGTTTCTTTTTGGTGGGATTTCAAGTCATCGTGTACTTCGGAGTGTTGTTTTTCTCCAGGTGTATCGGTGTTTGTGACTTGTGGATGTGTGAGTGGATCTTCGCGTTTCTTGAGTGGTTTTAGGACGGTACCCTTTACTGGCTGACCTTCCTCTTTGATACCTCCTCGACAGGATGCTTTACTCACAGATCACCTCCGCATGCTGTCCAATCCACGCGGCATAGCCTTGGATGCTGATATATCTCCGCTTTCCTATCACCTGAACGTGGCGGTGAAGACCATTACTCTTGCGAGACGTCAGCTGCCAGCGCAGTGTCTTTTCAGGAATATTGGGGAATAGGGCGCAAAAGTCCTCTGCTGTCACCCAGTCTTTAATTTTGGATATAGCCTCAGCGTTCGAGGGCTGGTGCGCGGTTTTGCTGCAGTTTGGCATGAGGTAGTCTCCGTAAACGCCAGTTGATTGTTGCTTGACTTGGCGGAGTGTCGGAGAAAGTAGTTGTGGGTACTATCCCAGTAAATAAGTCGCTTTAATTCGGCACTGTGGGGCTTCAATCTATATCTTGATTGAACTCACTTCGTATTTCCTCTTCAGCGAGAATGTCTTCAAGATGCTTTTTATAAAATTTCTCTGCGGTATTGGCTGAAATATCAAAGTCTTCACTGGCTTGGGTATAGGCGCCAAGGACCGATCCCTTAGAATTTTCAGCCTTGTGAAGACCTAGTGGTGAATAGTGAATTGAGTTTGCCACCATTCGTTCAAATTCATCGCCATGTTCACTGGGTCTTCCGCGCGGTTTACCAAGGTCAAATGCGCTTCTGGAATCACTTTGCTTCGCGATGGCGGTAAGCCCGGTGCTTATCCAAGTGGCAAGTTCTTGGGGCAGTGGAAGGCCTTTTGCCAGTAACGCTGACGCCTTGTAAAGCAGCTCTTTCGAAGCTAAGCGATCCCCGTGTCCCGACTGAGAAAGCAGTACTGATATGCTGTCGAGGTCTGTCATCAGCTTTTTGGGATCATCTGCCATGTAGTGAATTCCAAACGTCTTCGGCCATCTTCGAGGTGTGATGATGTCCCAGGTGCGCGTATCGCATGGTGGTGCTTGCCTGTTTGTGTCCCAATAGTGTGCCTGTCTCGAAGAGCGTTCTACTCGCAGAAACCATATTTGATGCTGCCGTGTGCCGCAAGTCATGAAACCTTACCCCGGTAAGTCCAGCCTCTCTTAGAGCCTTCTGCCATGCCTTCTTAAAGTCGAAAGGGTAGCGGGGATTGATGGTGGATGGGAATACCAGATCATCACTGTTCTCTCTGAAGTGCATAAGCTCCTCGATAACGGGATTTAATAGAGGAAGTAGCCGAGGCTCATTGTTTTTTGTGGTTTGGAGAATGGCCACTTTGTTGGTGAAATCCAGGTCCCTCCAGGTTAGCTTCAGTAATTCACCTCTTCGAGCTCCCGTAGTGAGAGCGAACAATACCAACAGGTAAAGTTTGTTCCAGTGTGATGTCCTGGCTGCCATTAGAAGTCTTTGTTGTTCCTCTGGGCAAAGGAAGCGATTTTTGGCGGGGTTTTCAGCAAAGCTGGAGACGAATTCGCTGCGTACCGGGTTTGAGAACTTAATTCTCTTGTAGGTAGGGTGTCGGTTAAAGGCTAGGAATACGCTGGAAAGGTTGCTCTTGTATCGGTTCACAGTAGACCCCGTCCGTCTATGAGCAATCTCCAGCAGCGCATCATCGATGAGGTCGGGAGTGATGTCTATGACCAGCATGCCAGCGAATAATTTTTTCCAGTATTGGATGCGGCCTATGGCGGACTGATCGGCTAGGCTGCTGTTGCCCAGGTATTCATCGGCCCACTCTGAGAAAAGGGGAACAAGACACCTTATTGTTCCGCCACTGGTTTCAACTTGCACAGCTTGTCGCAGACTTAAATCATCTCCGCACGTGAGTTTCCGTGCCAGAGCCGTGTCCGACTCAATGGTCTGGGCCCAGCGTTTAGCTTTGGTTTTAGTGGGGAATGTCGCGTAGAGCGGCTGTAAATTCTTCAGACGCACTATTGCCTGAAACTTGCCGCTAGGGAGCTTTCTAATTGTTGCCACAGGTCAATCTCCTGAGCTTCTCAGAACCAAGTGTGCTGAGAGTGTGCTCGTCAGTAATGAATTGAAGTGTCAAGCAACAATCAAACTGACTTTTAGGAGAATAAAGCGTTGTAATTCAATGAGTTACAGCGCGTAAATTGGCTCCGCCTGGAGGGCTCGAACCTCCGACCCAATGATTAACAGTCATTTGCTCTACCAACTGAGCTAAGGCGGAATGGCGTTTACTGAAGGTCGCGTATATTAATGATGGACCGTGTTCGGGTCA
>Ga0208768_1000951_pt1 | contig 16964 bp, 14 predicted proteins | sample AntAceMetag02UK1_FD_184760 | JGI IMG/M metagenome (GOLD analysis project Ga0208768, IMG submission 184760) | Saline lake microbial communities from Ace Lake, Antarctica - Antarctic Ace Lake Metagenome 02UK1 (SPAdes) (version 2) | ecosystem: Environmental > Aquatic > Non-marine Saline and...
TGGTGCGTCGGATGACAAAACCGGAAATATTAAATATGGGGGCGACTGGATAATGGAAAGCACCTCGGAAGATTTAGAATCCATTTACTTTAATCAAAATATCGGATATTACAACTATTTGCTGGATTTTTCGATGTTATCTTTTGCGTTTGCTGCTTTAAAAAGTGATGGAACAGTTGTTGCTTGGGGCGATGCTGCCAATGGAGGCACTGCTCCCACTTCGGTTACAAATGCTGGCAGTAATGTGGTCCATATTTATTATAACAACTATGCGTTTGCTGCTTTAAAAGGTGATGGAACAGTTGTTGCTTGGGGCTCTGGGGCCTATGGAGGCACTGCTCCCAGTGGGGTTACAAATGCTGGCAGTAATGTGGTCCGTATTTATTCTACCAGTACTGCGTTTGCTGCTTTAAAAGGCGATGGAACAGTTTTTGTTTGGGGCAATGCTACCAATGGAGGCAATGCTCCCAGTGGGGTTACAAATGCTGGTAGTAATGTAATCCATATTTATTCTACCAGTACTGCGTTTGCTGCTTTAAAAGGTGATGGAACAGTTGTTGCTTGGGGCGATACTGGCACTGGAGGCAGTGCTCCCAGTGAGGTTACAAATGCTGGCAGTAATGTGGTCCATATTTATTCTAACGGTTCTGCGTTTGCTGCTTTAAAAACTGATGGGTCAGTTGTTGCTTGGGGCACTGCTGCCTATGGAGGCACTGCTCCCTCAACTGTTACAAGTGCTGGTAGTAATGTGGTCCATATTTATTATAACCTGCGGGCGTTTGCTGCTTTAAAAGGCGATGGGTCAGTTGTTGCTTGGGGCTCTGGGGGCTATGGAGGCACTGCTCCCACTTCGGTTACAAATGCTGGCAGTAATGTGGTCCATATTTATTATAACAGGTATGCGTTTGCTGCTTTAAAAGGCGATGGGTCATTTGTTGCTTGGGGCTATGCTTTCTATGGAGGCATTGCTCCCAGTGAGGTTACAAGTGCTGGCAGTAATGTGGTCCATATTTATTCTAACAAGTTTGCGTTTGCTGCTTTAAAAGGCGATGGGTCAGTTGTTAGTTGGGGCTATGACATCTATGGAGGCACTGCTCCCAGTTCGGTTACAAATGCTGGCAGTAATGTGGTCCATATTTATTCTAACGAGTATGCGTTTGCTGCTTTAAAAGGCGATGGGTCAGTTGTTGCTTGGGGCGGTGCTGACTATGGAGGCACTGCTCCCATTGGGGTTACAAATGCTGGCAGTAATGTAATCCATATTTATTCTAACAGTTATGCGTTTGCTGCTTTAAAAAGTGATGGGTCAGTTGTTGCTTGGGGCTATGCTAACACTGGAGGCAGTTTAACTAGTCCGGTTGATGTCGCATCTCAATTGGGTGCTGGTAGTAATGTGATGCGAATATTTCCATCGTCTCCGTATTCCAGAAGTGATGTTAATCCATTACCAGTCGTAGGTAATACGATTACAGTGCCTACAACCGGCCTAGCATTAAGATTGACAAGTGGTTTAGCTGTACAAAATCGTGCGGCTAGAAAAGCATTTGTACAAGAGTTGATTACAAATAATTCTATTGCCCTAGCAACCCCGGGAGTAAAGATGGTAGTAGACGCAGATGTGTTCTTAGATTCTTCTATTACATCAACTATTATCAAGTCCAAAGTAAACATTGTAACTTCTTCTACTCTTTCTGGAGGAGAGTTTGATGTGACCACATCACTCGCATCCGACGAAGCTCTATATGCCCCCTTGGAAATTATAGGACACTTCATTGTAATAAAACTTCCCTCCGGGAATAAAATCAAGTTTGAAAAGAGTTCATTCACTGAATATAATGTATATGAAGATTCGGATAATAATACGACTCCCACGGCTACCTTACTTGAAGGTGTTGTAGGCACATTTGAAAATTTCAACTACGTAACGGGTAGTGTAACCGGTGAAATATTATTAGTTATTATTCCAGTTAAACTTGGTTTGAATTTATTTGGAGCTACAAAAACAGGAAATGTATATGATTATAGTAATATCATAAACACTATGTCTACATATAATACCGACAGTAAAAGCTATGTTAGTGTAGATCTTATAAATGGATACAGAACGCTTACCAAAGGCACTGGTTATTTTGTTGATTGTAGTCAAAATGGAAGTTTAACCCTTTATTACACCGACCGTAAAGAAAAATGAGACAAGTTTATCAACGGTAGTGTAAAATCAATAGTAAGGAGTTTCGCCTTACGATGGTCCAACTGTAAATCCAACTTAAGTATCAGCGACCCATTTCCTTAATCGCATACAGGCTTTTCTACTTTATTGGTGGAGGACGAAATGAGTAGGTATTTGATATACGATTCTTTTTGCTTTTATCGCTCACGCACATCACCTAAATCCAGTGTTGGAGAAGCAACCTCATTATTGTCATTATTACTTACTATGATTAGTGGTAATCCTTTATGTTATTTTTCAAATTAGTTTGTCTCATTTTTCTTTACGGTCGGTGTAAGATTAACAATACTGTAACAAATTGTAAATAAAAGTAAAAAGCATAACGAGAAAAATGAAAAAATACGAGAAAAAAATAAAATGATGTAAATAAAAATTATATTATCTACCTCAATATATCACTTTGGCAAATGACGTTTACAAAACAGTTCATTTTCGTTACAGTTTTTAGAACCGCATTCTTGACCAACACGTTTTCCAGATTTTAATATAGTCTTGCATAACATAATATCCGCCTTGTCTAACGCACTGTTTAAAGTGGATGATAAAACATTATTTTTCGACGTAATATTATGATGTGTAGAGCAATAACATCCAGATACACTGTAATAAGCAGGCTTTGCGCATAAATTATTTTTATTTTTACCGTTTTTAAACGTATATTCGCAAGTATGAAACTTCATACATAATTTCTCGGGTGTATTCACACCTTGACAAAATATCATTTCTTTATTTAATCGAACATGTGGTAGCAAAAAATCAAACTTTTGCCTACAGTAAGGACACTTGATTTGATTAAAAGCCAATTTATCCGTGTTTAAATAGGACATGTTTGTTTTTGCTTTCTGTTGAACAACTTCTTTATACAATGGAACAAAATTGAATGCGTGATTACACGGCAACTTGATGTTATTTTTGTCGAGCAGCATTTTTGTTATTAAACAATAATTGTTGTCTTCATCGTCTGAGTCACTATCAATATTATTTAATTCATCATAAAAATTAATATTTCCTTCCAAAATTATATTCATATATAAAGAAAATTTATAAAAACTCTTTATATATATTTAATAGAGAATGACAAAAGCTTGGGGACCATGTACGTGGTTTGTATTCCATACTTTAGCGGAAAAAATAAAAGAAGATAATTTTCCATTAATAAAAAACAGTTTGATTTCAATGATTAAGAGAATATGTAGCAATTTGCCTTGTCCTGAATGCGCTGGACACGCACAGCAAAAAATGGGAACCCTGAACGTAAATAGTATTCAAACTAAGAGAGACTTACAAATGATGTTATTATCGTTTCATAATGAAGTGAATCAGCGAGTAAAAAATCCAGTGTTTACAGAGAAACAGATGGATGATAAATATAAAACAGCAAATACGCTAAGTATAGTTCAATATTTTTTACAAACCTGGCAAAAGCCTAACCCGAACCCCAAGTTATTAACTACAAGTTTACACAAAGGTCAAGTTATTAAGGAATTTATTAGTTGGTGGAATTTAAATCATATCCACTTTTATGCTTAGACGCTTATCTGATTAGACGAATCATATGAATAAATATTTATCACAAAAATATGAATAAATATTTATCAAAAACAACAGATTACATAGTAGCTATTATTTCTCCGTTCTTGTAAACTGAACACTTGAAGCTCTGTTTTTTAGGTCTAGAACAAATAACATTATTAGATGCTTCGGCGTTAAAGAACAAGAGGTCTTTGTGGTCAGTGGAATAAAAAGCAATAAACCAAAGGATGCCGAGAACAAACCCGACCAAAGATCCTAAAGCTACCCCGCTCAATGATGTACATCCGCCCATAATTTTAGTGCCACCGTCCAATACCAATAGCGATGTAATAAACATTAAAACCGGGTAGTTAATGCCGGATATATATTGCATAGGTAGGTATAGATAGGCCAACGTAAAGGCAATAAACATGCTATTGAAGGCAGGACTGACGTATTCGTTTAAATTAAAGGGAAAGTCGATTAAATTACAAGAGGGAGGAATTAGCGTGTCTGACTTGACTTTTAATGAATTCAAAATAAACAAATTGATTAATGAAGCAATTAAAACACCTCCTAAATAGACAAGACCTTTAATGTCGGAATTGAATATAGAAATCATTACCAAACAAAAGGCTAATAATATAGGAGAGATTGCTGCGAAAAAATGTAATAGATTACTAAAATTTAATTGCATACCCATTTTAATGTATATATTATCATAGTATAATATTATTCTTCAAAAATTAGGTTCAATACTTGATGAATATTTTCCACCGAGTGAAATTTGATGCTATCCAATAGGTGTTTATCCTTGTATTTATCCAGAAATGTTTTATAGTCTTTTTCGTTTTCTTTGGGGAAAATAAATTCCGTCACACCCCCTTTTAGACCGCCCAATATTTTCAAATCTAGACCACCGATTGCGGTAATATAGCCTTGTAAATTAATTTCACCTGTAATAGCAGTCGTATTCTTAATTTTTTTACCGGTAAGCAGACTATAGAGAGTACAAGTGATGGCAGTTCCCGCACTAGGTCCATCTTTTGGGACGGCTCCTTCAGGACAATGAATATGAATTCCTTGCATTTTCGTGTCTTCAAATTCTTTTAGATTTTGTTTCATAGTTTCCTTATCTACTAAAGAGGAGGCAAGTGTTTTAGCGACATTCATACTTTCTTTCATAACATCACCTTGAAGACCAGTCAGTTTTAGTTCCATAAAAGAGGTAGATGGGAAATATTTTGCCTCGATTGGGATGATACCACCCTGACCCATAGAATTTGCCCAAAGTCCATTGATAACGCCGACTGCCGAGTGACCCGGTATTTTCTTATCTAAATTTTCGTGGCGTTCATTCAAATATTTATATTTAATATCATCATTGGATAATCTAATAGGCAATTCAATGCTATCATAGTTTTTCAAGCACGACAAATTGATTTCGCCGACAATTTCGAATAACAATTCCTTAAACTTTCGAATACCAGGTTCATTGGTGTAATTTTCTATGACATAGACTATATTTTCATCCGTGATTTCAATACAGTCTTCAACCCCCATACTTTTCATTATTTCGGGCAACAAATGTTTTCTAGTAATAACCAGTTTATCTTCGATTGTTAAATGTTCAAACTTGATTCTATGAATGCGGTCTAATAATATGCGGTCTATGAGATTTACATCGTTATAAGAAAATATAAACAATGCTTTGGATAAATCAAGGTCAATCCCATTAAAATACTTGTCTTGGAAACAATCGTTTTGTGTAGAGTCAATCAAATGAGTTAATATTCCGATGATTTCCTTACCATGTTCAGTTTTACTTACCTTGTCCAATTCATCAATAAATATAATTGGATTCATACACTTGTTTTTTATCAAAATATCTGTGAACTTACCCCATTCAGAACCGACATATGTATAATTGTGTCCATTCAATGTGCTTCCATTGTCTTGTCCTCCAATCGCAATAAAAGAAAATGGCCTGGTTTCTCCATTTTCATCGATTAAACACTTAGCTAGTCCTTTTTTCGCGAACGTTGTTTTACCAGTACCAGGTGGTCCTTCAAACCCAAAACAATAACCGCCCTGCTCTCCATTTATCCATTGGGCAATAATGCGTTCGATTTGGGTTTTCGCTTTATCGTGTCCATGAACGGCGTCATTCAATGTAGAATTAACTGTATTCATATATCGGTTAATCTCCTGCCACTTTTTTTCAATAGTAGTAATATGTTCTAATATGGACTCAGTGATCGAAATGTTTGATATATTTTTTAAAACGGACAACTGTTCAACTACAATGTGATTATCTTTAAATGTCTCAATAAATGTTTTAATCTCCTCTTTCATAAATTCCATTTTTTTCCCAGAATGAGCCAATTTATGTACTTTCAGTTTGTTTTTCTTAATGAGGTTGTTAATATTACATATGTTTACAATCAAATCATTACGTTTGTCTGGCGTATAAATGAGTGTTAATGTATCAACAAAGTTGTTATTTGTGCTGTCAATATATGTTTTTTTAATTTGTTCGCATATGTTTTTGATTTGGATATTTGTAATTTTATTAATGTCAGTCTGTATAGTAAAACTGGAATCCATTTTAGATACCTTTTCCAATAATTTTTTAAAGACGCCTTTTATGCTATCCATGACAGTCAAAATCCATTCTTGTTTGTAAATACCAAATGGAATTTTTAACAATCCATCCAAATAACTTCGTGCCTTTGAGCCGGTATCATCGGTTTTGGATTTCACTTCTTTCAACTTATTCATTGCCTTTTCTTTAACCGAATCAGGCGCCTTCATCAAGCATATTTGCTGTTCAAGAGGAATCTTGCTATTATCAAAATTGGACAAAGTATTTGTATACGTAATCGTTTGTTTCATGGCCTCTTTAAAAAAACTTTTGATTTTCCATGGTAAGCTATCAAATAATAATGTTTGTTCGCTAGTATCGATATTACCATTGTTATCGTTTGATAATAAATCATACAATAAATAGGCCAAATACTGATACTCGTGTTCATCTGATTTCAATAACAATTGAATCAATGTATTTCGTTGTCCATATAAGTCGCTATTCATAAATTCCTTTACGACTTGAGACACTGGTTTTTGTTTGATAAGGACAATTTGACTAATATATCCTTGGTATTTTTTGATAAATTCATCTGTCGAATATACGAGTAATTCTTTTAATGTAATAGAATGGATAAACCGTTGGAAAGTGTTGATCTCGTAATTTGTATGAGACGGTGATTCTTTAATTAATGATTCTAATTTAGAATTCAAGTAATCATTGTCTATACAAGTGATTAACAAGTCGTCTACTAAACCAGAGGCAACAATGGTTTTTTTCTCTTTTTGGTTATGAAATGCTACTTTGATGCCATATACCTTTGCTTGAAAAGTATCATTTGTTCTACATAAATCGAAACAATCCAAGTTGGTAGATTTATCAAGAATGACAGCATCGTCAACTATTTTATTCTTTTCAATGAAACTATTTGCGACAGAAGGGCGGTCTGTTTTCCAAGGCATAATTTTAAAATGAATAGGATGAAAGTGTTTTTCCAAAATGGCATACTTATTTCTATCCCATTGGACGGTAGATAAATAATCGTCTCCGAAGGCAACATTTAATAAATCGTGCACGTTTTCCGTTCCATATAACTTAAAAGCATTATTTAGGTCGGAACGAATTGTCTCCAAATTCATTTTAATCTTAGAATAATTGGTTTTATTTTTTAGCAAAAGTCGATTGTTTGATAATTCGAGGTAGATTTTTTCTAAGATTTGTGTAGACTGGTTTAATTCATTTGCTCCAAGGATATCCAAATGCTTGTATTTCTGAATAGACAACAAAGTGCTCTGGACTAAATTATGAAAATACTGAATTTGGTCGTCTAGCAAAGCCTTTTCATCGTCATTTGGTGATATTCCCGATTTACCTGCTGCGTCACCGGTATTTTGAGGAATAACAATATTTTTCATTAATATATTTATCGATTTTAAATTTTTCATTTAAATTAATTGACGTTTTTATCGATTTTACCTAAATGTATCGCTAAACTTAATGATTTCCAAAGTGGTTTAAAAAAACAGTGTTATAGTATGTAATGGGCATACCAGCTTACTTCTCATACATTATAAAAAATTATCCAAATATAGTAAAGAAGTTTCAAAATAATTTCATAGTAAATCAGTTATATTTGGATAGTAATTCGGTAATATATGACTCGATGCGGGAAATAGAATATAGTGGGAACAATGATGAGTTCGAACGAAAACTAATTAATGCTGTATGTAAAAAGATTGAAACTTATATAGAGCAAATTTGTCCGACACATCTGGTGTATGTAGCGTTTGATGGCGTAGCGCCCGTGGCGAAATTAAACCAACAAAAAAACAGGCGTTACAAATCGTGGTTCATGGGTCAATATGATCCGTCTGACAAGCCAATGTGGGATAGCACTGCGATTACGCCCGGGACCGATTTTATGAATAAGTTAAATCTTCAAGTGCGTTATCATTTTCGCAAACCATCGTCTTTTAATGTGAATCAAGTTATCATTAGTGGGAGCGATTTTCCGGGAGAGGGTGAGCATAAAATTTTTGACCATATTCGCGAACATACCAAGGACGTGAAGAATATGAAAAGTGTTATTTATGGTCTGGATGCGGATTTAATTATGCTCACGATAAACAATCTTCAATATTGTGAAAATATGTATTTATTTCGTGAAACACCTGATTTTATAAAAAGCATTGACAATTCACTAGATCCAAATTATATGTATGTAATAGACATACCTGAATTTAAAAACCAATTGGTATTCTACTTGAATAATGATGTGTCTCCGACAACGGATGTAGAGAGTAATCGCGTATTTGACTACATATTTTTATGCTTCATGTTAGGAAACGACTTTTTACCCCATTTTCCGTCGCTTAATTTGCGAACTGGTGGTATGGATATTTTAATGGAAACGTATCGAAATGTATTGGGAACAAGTAAGAAAAACATCATCGTTGATGGAAAAATAGTGTGGAAGAACTTTCGACTGTTAATCAAGGAATTATCTGAGCACGAGGAATCGTATATTCAAGCAGATTATGCCAAGCGGAATAAACAAGAAAAGCGACCACCTCATTTTGATGAAAATGCGAGTCGATTCGACAAAGAGATGCTTCATGCTCCATCAAAAGAACGAGAAGTGGAAAAATATATTAATCCGAATGACAAATTTTGGGAATCGCGGTATTATGATATGTTGTTTGATGTAGACATAGACGATGAATGGAGGAAGAATATTAGTTTGAATTATTTGGAAGGATTGGAGTGGACATGGAAGTATTATAGTGTGGGTTGCGTAGACTGGAGATGGGCGTATAAATATCATTATCCGCCTTTGTTGAAGGATTTACTGAAATACGTGCCTTATTTTGATACAGAGTTGCTGGAACCTAGGCTACCCAATCCGGTAACAGATGTGGTTCAGCTTAGTTATGTATTGCCCAAGAAAAGTTTATATTTATTACCCAAACGAATAGAAAATAAGTTGCTACAACAATGTGGTGAAATGTATAGTACTAATTATGAGTATAAATGGGCGTATTGTAAGTATTTTTGGGAATGTCACGTGGATTTTCCTGAGATAAATCTTGGCGAACTAGAAAAGATAGTAAATGAATGAGTAAACCTTTGGAAGAATGTATACTATTCCAAAACCGCATATACTTTAGCCGTCGGCAGACCAGGCAGACACGGTAGACAAAAAATAAAATATTATATAATTCTATAGGGTCATATGTCAGAACCGGTTGATAGTAAATTATATAGTAAAATAAAGAAGCGTGTTTACAAAGAGCAACCACAACATAGTGCTTATAGAAGCGGTAAAGTAGTAAAAGAATACAAAAAACAATTTACACAAAAATACGGTGAACGAGCGAAACCATACAAGGGAACCAAGACGAAAAAACGTGGTTTGTCTAGATGGTTTGCTGAGAAATGGACGAACCAGCGAGGTGAAGTGGGATACAAGAACAAAAATGATGTGTATAGACCATCTCTACGTATTACGAAAAAAACGCCAAAAACATTTGATGAACTGACAAAAAAACAAATAAAGCGTGCCCGAAGTGAAAAATACAGAAAAGGGCGCGTGTATAGGTTCAAACAAAAGTAGGTGTTCTAAAGACATTCATATATATTGTCATATTCTATGTTACCTACCATTTCATATGTAGACATATTAGGCAGGTCTATACTGGAAATATTAGATACATTGAAACTTGAAATACCTGTTTTCATCGCATAACAGATAATATTTTTAATATTTTGGTGATTATATTGTTTTTGTAAATGAAGACTAAATCTATTGAACTCTACGTTGTTTTTATCAAGGCGGTCAATAATATATTTGAAATCATTGAATTGTAATGAACCACACGTATCAGTTAGACATATGTCATGAATTGTATTATATTTGTGATAATAATTGACAACTTCATTTACAATCATGTCGTTGTTCAATTTACCAATGATTGGACAGTAACTAAAACATGAAACATACAGTTTTATCTTTTTTTCGTCACAACTGTTATCTATGGTATTTATCATATGTGTAATATCCTCTTTAGTTTCGTGTATGGTTTTGTTATTGATTTTTTGTTGATATGGATTGGATAATGAAGTGACAAATGAATAATTGAACACGCCGTGTTTATCAGCTAATTCAACGCTTTTTATTGTGGGTGTAACTACAAATATATCAAGTGGTTTATTGGTATACATAACAGAATTTGCTTCTCTAAATAATTCCAACGAGTTAGCTAATTGTGGGATTAGTTTTGGCGAGACAAACGAACCGATTTCAATAGCATCTGGTTTTTTTTTGATTATAATATTCTCTATCATTTGTAATTTCTCAGTTACATTGTATATTTTTGAAATAGATTGAAGTCCATCGCGTAATGTAACATCGAATAGTCGCAAAGGATTATTTTTTAATACTGATGAATACATTTGTTTTGATGTTGTTATAATACACCTTTGAAGATTTAAATCCGCACAAAAACGAATATAATGAAACTATATAAACATATTTTTATTATATATAGTATCGTAATGGATAAAGATGCTAAAATTAAGGAATTGGAAGAAGAAAATACAACATTACAATTAGAACTTCAATTTACAAAAGAACATCTTAAAAAATACACAGCACCATCTAGTAGAAAACTGTATTATGAAAATAATAAAGAACAAATCTTAGAAAAAAAGAAACTAAACCCGTCTTCTCAAGAGAAGCGAAAAGAATACAATAAAATATCTTATTTGCGAAGAAAAGAAATGGACGAAATCAAAAAGAATGAGAATGTTTAGGAATAAGTGGTATTTGTAAACCTACTTAAATAAATATCTTTAGTAAGTATATAGAATGGAAAGGGCGAAAGAAAAACCACACGAGTTTTTCAAATCTACCAAAACATCTCTAAAAAGCATACTGAAACATCCTGAAATAAATACCAAGAAAATTAACGAGGTTGTTATCAAGGCACACAAAATCGTTATTCATACTTTACAATTTCTAAAAATGTATACTCTTCATCATTACCAAACACACTCACAAACCATACCTATTATTGATAAGGTTTTGATTTTGAATGTTATGAAGGTTGTTTGTGGTGAAAAACATACCAAAAAAGGAAAACCACCCAAGAAAGAAACCATGGAACTCACGACAAAACTTACATCATTCTATACAGAGCATTACAAACCGTATACACAACCAGAGCAATTGGATTATGAATATATGAGTAATGTGCTTTCTTACTTATGTGAGGATATTATGACGATGTATGAAAATAACATTCAATTACACTATGTGAATTATGTGGAACGATTTGTAAATGTTGTTTGGAAGAAGAAGATGCTGGTTGATAAGATACGGAAAATATTTCCTACCAAAAAAGAAAAGGAAGCACGAATTAGATGTTTGGAAAAGGAGTTGCGAAAGATAAAGAATGACTTACTGAATGTTGATAATGTAGATGAGAATACATCACTACCGTATTATCATAAATGGATTACCGAACAAAAGAAACACATTGTTCCAGACAAAGAAAAGTTCCAAAAACAAAGCATCTATTATGATTTGAAATGTAAACCGATGGATTATTTCCCCTGTATGATTGCGATGATGAAACAAGTTGAAAATGACGAGGAAACAATCAGTAATGTTTTTCCTTTACGAAGTAGTATTGCTCCTGGTTATATTCGGTTGGATACAATAACATTAGTATATTTGCTTTTGCGAAAAGAACAAGGAAAGAAAAGTGATTTTAGTAATCAAGGAAATACCAAGAAGCATGAAGATAAAATATGGAAGTTCTTTTTTCGCACAGAAAAGAAGGTGTTTCGTAAGACAGATTTTTCATTCCATCATATGATTTCTACTGATGGGGTAGGTGTTTCCGTATTATTTATTCGTGATGATTTAGTAGGAAAGCGATTACCAAGTGCGAAGAAATGTGTATCAAAAGAATTGTATATTGATGAACTTAATGATTACTCTGCTTTACGAGATAAAACGATTGTAGGTGTCGATCCAGGTAAAGAAGATTTGATTTATTGTGTTGACGACGCTTCCAAAGATGCGAATGTATTTCGGTATTCACAGAACCAACGGCGGAAAGAAACCAAGATGAAGAAATACAACAATATTATTTTAGGAATGAAAACACAGAAAATACAGGGGAAAACGGTAATTGAATATGAAACAGACTTATCACATTTCAACTGTAAAACACTTAACATAGACAATTTCAAAACATACATAAACGAGAAGAACAAAGTAAACAATATGTTATTTGGATTTTATGCGAAGCAACTATTTCGTAAGTTAAAGTTTGGAAGACATATCAATACCAAACGCAACGAGCAAAAGATGCTTCGTGATTTTAGGAAAATGTATGGTAATCCAGAAGAAGTTGTTATATGTATAGGAGACTGGGAACAGCGAAAACAAATGAAATACAAAGAACCCACATTAGGAAAGGGAATGAGATGTTTGCTTCGTAAAAACAAATACAAAGTATATTTGGTAGATGAGTTTAGAACCAGTTGTAAATGTTCCAAATGTGATGGAGGAGTATGTGAGAAGTTTATGGTAAGGGAAAATCCCAGACCAAAAAAAGATGATATGCGGTTGGTTCACGGACTACTACGCTGTAAGAGCGGTTGTGGGTCGTGGAACAGAGACCGTAATGGTTCATCAAACATCTATAAGATAGCACACCAAGCAATATATGGTTTGGAAAGACCAGGTTATCTATGTAGAACAAGTAATCAAAGTGCTTCAACGAGCACTTATAATCAAAATATACACAAGGTATGAAAAGACCTAAACTTTGAATGTATTTATTTTCGTATTTTTGTGCGGATTTAAATCTTCAAAGGTGTATAATAAGAATAAATATTGTATTATAACTGATCATTTTTTAGTCAAAAGAATTTTACCAAAAACCTTTGAAATATGCGAAAACTTCAAAATAAAAAACAGGGCGTCCCCTGGAATTGTTTTCTGAGTTACAGATTTCGCATAATCTACTGACAAGCAATGAGACCACACTTGATAAAACTCAACCTTTATCGATATTTTGTTTTATCCTTTTTCCCGAGTAGTACAATCCAAACAAATCAGGCGCATCATATCCATTCAACATTATCCACTGACGAGGAATAACTAATTAGGGATAACTAATTGAAGTTAAACTTGGTCGAGACTATCTTCTTGTCAAACCGGGCAAAGGGAGTGATCAGCTCCACATAAGGGTTTATCCACATACCACCGGCAAAGGTATATGCGTTTAACAAGTCAACAACAGAGTCACATTGAGTTTCAATTACACAGGTTTTCATTACTCGACCTGTGTCTAACTTTACAAATTCCACTGAGCCAAGTTAGAAGCTCTCTATACGGTTACAGCTGAATAAAACTTCAATTTTTTTATTTAGAAATTATGAGAAAAACCTTTCCAAAAAAAATTGATTATGTTTTACATTTGGTACGGGTTTCATCATACATTTATGACTATAGTAGTCTATTATTAAAATGAAGCAATCATTGGCATCAGTAAGATGTGTGTTTTGTAACAGTCTATCTCATAATATGGATAACTGTAATAGCACCTTCAATGGTAAGCGTAAGTCACTCGACGAAGGTTGGTGCTTTCTAATGGACGATGGACGTCCTAATTTTGAAATACTTGCCGCAAATGAGTTGCGATATGTTGCGTATCATTATGCTGCATACGAGGGGGCGGTTCATGACTGGCGTGAGAAAAACACTCAACACTACAATCGCAAATTTAGATTCCGTCCGGTCGACCTATCGCTTTCAAAATCGCAACTTGTTAAAGAACTTGCTAGAAGGTGGGAGGGGTTTCAGTCAGTGCGCGACCTGTATCAAACCAAACCTGTACCGACGGAAGACGACGACTGTCCTATTTGTTTGGAGTGTACTACAACATCATACGAATGGATGTACACCGTTTCATCTTGGAAAAAAGTTGAAGATAAGGTAACGACGGAGTGTAAGCATACCTTTTGTAAAAAGTGCTGGGCTAGTCATACCGAAAAAAACCGCCGCTACGATTATCAATATCGGGGTAATCATCATCATATGGGAGGTAATATGTGTGTGTCTTGTCCTATGTGCCGACATAAAATCGCTGTAAAATAAATCAACAAAAAGATCAATGTAAGTATACGCGAAAAAAGAGAATCTGGTTATGTCTCTAACAAACAGATTCTTTTTTATTTTGAGATTTTCTCCCATTTTAAATCTTCAAGGGTTTAAAGAGTTATTCGTATATATAATACATATACAATGGCTTACCAATATGAAGGAGATAGAAATTATTTTTTACAGTTGTTGAAAGAAAATAGAGGGGTAATGATTTTCAAATATACGGCAGACTGGTGTAGTCCATGCCAATCAATAAAGAGAGAGGTAGATGCTCATTTTCAAAACATATCGAGCGAATCCGTATTATGTTTTGAAGTAGATGTAGATGAGAATTTCGATTTATTTGCGTATATGAAAACAAAAAAAATGATGAAGGGTATTCCAACATTAATGGCTTATAAGAAAGGTTCAACTAGTTTTGTTCCGGATGATAGTATTTCTGGTGCAGACATTGGTGAAGTAAATGCTTTTTTCGAAAGGTGTAGAAAAATGTAAAATATATGTAAAACATATGTCTAGAAAAATGTAGTTTAGCACATACATATATCATCTACATAAGAGCGTGTAGGCAATTCATTTACAAAATGAATACCATTAATTTTCGCGTCAGACCATGGAAAAAAATCGATTAGAAAGCCATTATCACGCAATAAATTAATATACTTTCCGATACGTGTTTGTGCTGTTTGTGTAGTGGTATTAAAGTATTGATTTTTGCTTGAGAATTTATATTGTGGCAATAAAGTAATACTTGAGTCGAATATTTCCCTACATTCGTCCTCTACTAATTCGACCGACTTGTTTGTATGATTATAATTAAGATTGGGACGATATACAAATAATCCATAGGGAACAGCAACAATATCAAAAAAACTAATGCCACCTGTGTGTTGTATTTGGGTTTTATTACAAATACTCCTGTCATCTGGATAATTACAATAAAAATTATCAACGATAGAACCGATTAAATCTTCGTCACTTATTAAGTTTGGGTAATTGTCTATTTTATTTTCATCTAAATTGATTACAACCGGATGTGTATGGAATGTAAATGGAAAATCACCCGAATTCAAACTGGTCGTTCCTGGCATCAGACTTGCTTGAATAAGTCCAACTACCTCGACGGTTAATTTATCATCATCTTTTTTATAGCAAAAATGACCCCCTCGTTCGGCGCCTTGAATCTGTATACCATCTTCCATAAACCGGTCATTATTACCATCCATCATAAGACTATATATATTATTTATAACAGAAGGTTGTATATAAAAGTGATAGGACAAAACTGACATTGTATAGTATAGTTAGTGAAAAAAAGTGTAACAAATAATAAATAAAAATACCAATTAAAAATAAAACAATTGTATATCTAAATGGAAAATTTGGAATTAAATATACATAATTATGAATTGAACGATTTGTTGAATCTTTTTAAATTGCCGTTTCATTTTAAAGAGGTTGATCTAAAAGAGGCAAAGAAAATAGTCTTGAAAACACATCCCGATAAATCAGGACTCGACAAAGAATATTTTCTCTTTTTCTCTCAAGCATACAAATATTTATTGAAGATACATCAGCTGAGACAAAGTAGTACGACTACAAATACAGAGTATGATAAGGATGAACTATGGAGTAGTGAACACAGTGTGTTGATTGATGGAAAAATAAAAACAATGAGTCAAGAAGAGTATACTGATTGGTTTAATAGCACTTTTGAAAAGATGAAGTTAAGAGATGAATCGGAAGAAACCGGATACGGAGATTGGTTAAAATCGGACGACGATTTAGTAAGTGAAACAGTAACGACTACAAATCAAATGAATGAATATATTCAAAATAAAAAGAAGCAATTAAGGGCTTTAGTAGTTCATAATGATTTCCAAGATATGAATGCGTCTAACGGGGGACAATTTGATTTAGTGAGAGAAATACCAGGAAATTACGGATCATCCATGTTTGACAAGCTTCAGTTCGAAGACGTGAGAAAGGCGCATTGTGAGTCTGTGATTCCAGTGACAGAAGAAGATTTTCATAATCGAAAAAAATATACAAGTATAGATGAATTAAATCGTGAAAGAACGCAAGATATGGTTCAAAATAGTGATAAATGGTTGTCGTCTCATGAATCCATGTTGAAAAACGCGCATTCGCAAGACGAAGATATTAATATACAGCGTGCCTACAAACTGATGAATCAGGATGAAATGATACGTGAAAACCACGACAAATTTTGGTCAGACTTGAAAAGAATAAAAAATTAGATTTATCTTTGTCTTTGTCTTTGTCTGCCGACGGCTATTTGTCTTTGTCTTTGTCTGCCGACGGCTATTTGTCTTTGTCTTTGTCTGCCGACGGCTCTAGTTTGTGGTCTTTGTCTTTGTCTGCCGACGGCTCTAGTTTGTGGTCTTTGTCTTTGTCTGCCGACGGCTCTAGTTTGTGGTCTTTGTCTTTGTCTG
>Ga0208768_1000953_pt1 | contig 16953 bp, 18 predicted proteins | sample AntAceMetag02UK1_FD_184760 | JGI IMG/M metagenome (GOLD analysis project Ga0208768, IMG submission 184760) | Saline lake microbial communities from Ace Lake, Antarctica - Antarctic Ace Lake Metagenome 02UK1 (SPAdes) (version 2) | ecosystem: Environmental > Aquatic > Non-marine Saline and...
TGATGATCGCCCTGAGTTCTTCGACCTCTTCCCTGCTTAATTTTACAGTGTACCTTGCCATCGTTTTCCGATAAAGATACACCTAAATTACGTCATATTATGGTTAACTTAACACTAGTAGTCGGGTTATCGCTATGCTAGTTGTAGTATGGATTTGATTGAGATCAACTAGAGATATTACAAGATTAATTTTCAGAAATACCAAAAGTGAAAAAGGAGTTCGTGCAATTTAGATGTTCCATTTATGAGAAAAAACTGCTCAGGGTCAAGGCCGATAAGAGTGGACTATCCATAAGTGAATATTGTCGCCGAGCTGCTTTTGATGACCGGATAATTGAACGTTTGACCCAAGAACAAATAGAACTATACAAGATGCTCACGAAGTACGAAATGAACTTTAAACGCATCGGAAATATGTACCGAAAACGGAATCCGAAACTGGCCGATGAAGTGGTGCAACTGGCCAACGAGATACGCGAACATCCATTGAGTTTCAGAAAGTGATAGGCTTGGGAAAATCCATATCGCATACAGGAGCTTCCATGGGGTATGGATGGGATCAAGAAAAGGATGCGAAAGTCGTGTATCGGGAGCATCTTTCTGGGGATAATCCCAAAGAGATTACACAGGAATTTAAGGTGATACAATCCCAAAACCATAGATGCAAGAAGAATACCTTAAGTTTTGTACTGAGTCCTACCATAGAAGATGGGCGGGAATTACGAGATACGGAATTAAGAGAAATCACGGAACGATTCGTAAAAGAAATGAAATTACAGTAGCGACAGGCCATTGCATTCGTGCATCAGGGTAAAAGTCATTTACACATCCATTTATATGTGAACCGTATCAGTTTTGAAGGGCAGGCATACAAGGACAACTTTATCGGAAAACGAAGCCAACAAGCTGCGGAACGGGTGGCACGGGAAATAGGCCTGACCACGGTTAGGGAAGTGCAACAACAAAAATTGGATAAGGTCAAGGAAGTTGGGTCAGAAATCAAGCAAAGCCACGAAAAGGTTATTACAGAAATGAAACCCAAGGATTTTGACCAGTACATCAGGTACATGAAACAGAACAATGTTGAAGTTGTGCCAAGCATCAATAAGGTCAATCAATTGCAGGGTTTCCGGTTTACCTATAATGGACATAATTTAAAAGGTAGCGACGTGCACCGTTCTATGTCCATGGGAAGAATTGCAGAGCGGATAGGATTTGATGCATCCGTGGCTCAAAAAATAACAAAGGAAAATACCTTAGTTCTATTAGGTAGTAGGGTAGGAGTATCGCCAAACTTGGCAGCGACTATGGCAAAGAAGGCTATTAAACTAGTCATTAGAAAATCGATTGATATAGGATTCGAAATATAAGATTATGGCAAAAATGGAGGAAATTGTGGAAGTGCTTACCCAAGAAATAGCTGGGTTCAACAACTCGATTGGTAAACTTGAAGAACTTTCCGAAAAGTTCGATACCTTAAAAATACAAACGGATACCACAATTTTGGAATCCCGCTTAGACGATTTTGTGATCTCGCAAAAGAGAACGGTCAAATCCTATGAAAATAGGATGGAGGAGGTTCTGAAAAATATAGAGAAATCTAGATGGACTCCGAAATGGGAAATTGCCCTACTCTATATCTTTCTAAGTATCAATACCATTGTATATGGTTATTTGGGCTATTATTTCATCAACTATGATTTGAACATGCAGGATGCCGTTAATCAGGCCAAACACTATGGCTTGGGCAGCGCAAGAGGCTATTTCAAAGACCACGAAGTTATCTACAGAGATTTTAAAAGATGGACCAAAAAGCAGGATAGCATTTCAAATCAAAAGTAGGGTTGCGCCCTATCCGGTTTTTGCTTTACGCTTATCTGCCGGAACGCTACAAAAACCGGACAGGATCGATGCGCAGGTAAGTTATGGTAAGATTTGGGGGGATAAACTGCCAAATTCTATAGCTATTTAGGAATTTATTGAAAATTGTTTTTTCAATTTTTTAAACTCTGAGCTGTGTTTTTCAGGGTTTGTTTCTTTTAGTTTTTGCAAGTTTTGAAGTTTCCATTGTACAGCGGGAAAGTCTTCAAAATCATATAAACCCCAATCAGGAGTACCGTTTTCAAAGCTTAATAGAAATTCTTTGTCCGTGTTAGTCAGATTTTCATGGATAGTTTGAAGAAGAAGATTCCGAATAGCTTGATAATCTTCATAAGTAAAAGCTTCATTACTCATACCATCAAATTGGTTGGCCATCGCTGCACGCTGGTCCAGTAAGTTCGGGTACAGCATTTCATAAATAGGTCGCTTGCTTCCCAAAAGGCAAAAGAGGAACCCTGTTTTTATTTCATTAGCAAAACCCTCGTTTTCTAAAAGGTGTTTTATATCAAATAAATCTCTAGGGTGCTGTCGGTCTAGGGCGGCACAAATTTTACCTCCGTATAATTGCCCAATGGGAATAACTTGAATGGAGCAAAACGCATCAAACTTATTTTGTGCTTTCTCACAAAGTTCCATTTCTGATGCTGGCAAAATAATGCCGCGCATGGCTTGACTTACTTCTAGTTTTATTTGTGCATGCCTGTTTGAAATTAAAAGTTTGAGTTCTTTTTCTTTATGGGTTACCTGAACGTTAGGAACTACCCCCTCAATAGTAGCCTTGATTCGCAATAGTGTATATGAGATGTTTGAAAGAGATGTCTCCCTATCCTCCACAGGAATATAGGTCAAATCTATATCCACAGAAAGGCGTGGCATATTCCGCACAAAAAGATTGATAGCAGTTCCTCCGTGAAGTGCAAAGCAGCCTTCCTTAGCTACTTCTGGGAGTACGCTTAACAACAATGAAATTTGCGATTTATAATTCGCCATTTACCAGTTCTGCGGGTAAGGTTATTTTATACTTCGCATTGTAAACCCCATTTTTTACGATACTTCGTTTGCCACTTCCCAAATCTATTTTTTCGATTTCTATGTGTTTTACCCAACTATGATTTGCTTTTTCTGCTAGGTAGAGAAATAGGCGTTTTACTTTTATAGAGGTACAACTTTCCAATAGACTTTGAACAAGATCAGGTCTAAGGTTATTTAGTCCTTCCATCAGTTGGTAGCACTCTAGTAGTTCTTGGTTTTTGGGTGCCAAAAATAGGCACTCCAGTATTGCCCTAGCAGCGCTAGAGACTTTTATGGAAAATGTTTTTAGTTCAATTTCTACAAGGCCTATGTCGGCTGGTAGAAAGGAAGAACTGTAATAGTCCAATTTCACACCCCAGTCATGAGTTTTACACCAAGTGGGTAGTTTTTCACTTTTTCCACCAAAAACTATCACTTTTTTTGGCGACAGTTCTAAGTAATGTGATTTTCCGAGCAGAGAGAGGGCAGTTTTGCCTGCTGGGTGTACAAATACAACGGCTTGTCTTTGAAGTGCATAGATAGCTCCCTCATAACTAACGTTATCGCCAGAACGTATCATGGCACCTGTGCCGATAGAGGTTAGCCAATCGCTATTGCGATATCGTTTTTGTAAATCGAGGCTGTATCCTTGTTTTACCAACCAAGAGGATAGGTACACGATACCTGTAGGATGTGTACTAAGTAATTGGTTTATTTTTATTTTTTTATCGGTACTCACAGTACCAATGTATTATTTTTTTTAAACCTACACAAAAGATAGTTTGAAAATAATCAATTAAAGGTACTCATAGTACCTTTAATTGATATTTTATAAACTTTTTAGGCTCTATATTGGGTATTGGTCTAGACGATTTGTAAATGGGAGCTGAAACTAAATCTATAAATGATTCAATAGCGACTCTGGTTTGAGGATGAGTTTATATATCGAATCAATTGCGCAACTTGCATTTTGAATCTTCCAGTCCTTTCCGGTATCAGATTGCCCTTGTGATCGGCCAATCGCTGGTCAAGGATATTTTGCTGTTTTATGGAGATTTCGAAATCGTTTTCCGCTTATTGACACGTTTTTACAATGGTTTTAATCACCTTTTTTCTCTTATTCTTAATATAAAATAATCGGCTCTTGAAATGAAAATTGACAAATTAGTTTGGTCAGTAGAAATTTATGCCCTGAAGGGCACTTTTTGTGGATAGGGGAAGGAAGAAAAATTGACTTAAACCAAGTCCAGTCTGTTCTTTGAGTACCTTTCTTTTTGTATTAAAATAGACTATTCCATAGATTTTATAAATATTTTTATGTAATAATGAGTATTATTTTACCCAAAAAAACTATATTTGGGGTAAATATTACCCATAATGAAAAATAAGAAGGCTGTCCTATTTCCGAAATATCAAAAGATAATGGAACAGGTAGGGGAAAATATCAAACTTGCCCGTAAACGAAGAAAACTTACGGCCGTTCAGGTATCGGAAAGAGCCGGGATAGATAGGAGAACCCTTTACGAAATTGAAAAGGGAAGTTCGAAGGTTGCAATCGGTTCTTATTTTAATGTTATGGTCGCACTTGGTCTGCAAGATGATTTTTTAAAGCTGGCAACCGATGATGAACTTGGACGAAAATTACAGGACTTAGATCTGTTATAAAACTAAGAGATGGCACGGAATATAGTTGACATATATGTTTATGCACATTGGCAGGGTATGGCCGAGCCTAAAATGATAGGACTTCTAGCGGCACATTACGCCAAAGGGAAAAAGGCCTTCAGTTTTGAGTATGATAAGAAGTGGTTAAGATCGGCTCAGCAGTTAGTAATGGATCCTGATATCCAATTTTATTCGGGGCCACAGTACCCAAACAAGAAAGAAAATTTTGGTGTCTTTTTAGATAGTATGCCAGATACTTGGGGAAGAACCCTGATGAAAAGACGTGCAGCCCAACTGGCAAGGGAAAAAGATGGGAAAGCACCTACTTTATACGAAATCGATTATCTACTGGGAGTTTATGACGAAAGTAGAATGGGAGCTTTACGCTTTAAGACCGAGCCTGAAGGCCCATTTTTGGATGATAGTAAAGACAATCCTACCCCACCTTGGTCATCGGTTAGAAAACTTCAAGAAGCCGCCAAAAATTTCGAGAAGGATAAGGACAGCGAAGAAGTAAAAAAATGGTTGGCTGTTCTAATGGCTCCTGGATCTTCATTAGGGGGCGCAAGACCCAAGGCCAATATTTTGGATGAACACGGAAACCTTTGGATAGCAAAGTTTCCTTCTAAGAACGATACCATAGATAAAGGAGCTTGGGAATATCTCGCATATCGTTTGGCTATAAATTCCGGCATTGAAATGGCATCGTCTAGAATGGAAAAAATTACGGGTAATTATAACACGTTTTTCACACAACGTTTTGATAGGGAAAAAGGGGAGCGTATTCATTTCTCCTCTGCGATGACTATGACGGGCAATAACGAAGATACCATACGTGATAACCCCGCAAGCTATTTGGATATTGCAGCATTTATTCAATCTAATGGAATACATATTGATGAAAACCTCCATCAATTATGGCGTAGAATTGTTTTTAATGTAGCAATTTCAAATACCGATGATCATTTACGGAATCATGGTTTTATCTTAACGGCTAAAGGTTGGGTACTTTCTCCTGCGTATGACATCAACCCTTCTGTAGATAAAAATGGCTTGGCGTTACATATTGATATGGATAACAATGCTTTAGATCTGGAATTGGCCAAAAGCGTAGGGGAGTACTTTAGATTGAACGAAAAGCAGATGAATCTAATTATTGAAGAAGTGCTGGATGTGGTGGGCCAATGGAAAAAGTTTGCGAATGAAATCGGGATTTCTAGGGCAGAACAAGAGTTGATGGCGGCGGCATTTATGGATGGCTAGTTTTTGTATTTGTTAAATATGTCGATAAAAATTCAAAATTTCGACATATATTTGTATTGTGTCGATGTCGTCGACATATTTGCACCTATATGTCGAAGTCATGCTCAATCCAAAAGTACCTTATAACGATTTACCTCTATTGCCACCAAAAGTAGAGATTGAAACCAAGAAGATTTTAAAACAAGCTATTGCTGCTACACGGGTGCTGGCGGAACTGAAAGGTAGGGCAGATGAAATTCCTAATCAGTCTATGCTGATCAATGCAATTACCTTACAGGAAGCTAAGGATAGTTCCGAGATAGAAAATATAGTTACTACACAAGATAATCTATACCAAGCCTTTACCGGCAACACTAGTGCTGCCGATGCACAGACCAAAGAAGTATTACGATATCGGCAAGCGTTGTGGGAAGGATTCAACAATTTGGATAAACGTCCCCTGTCAACGAACACTTTTATTTCTATAGTACAGACAATTAAAGAAAATAATGCCGGTATACGCAAAACTACAGGTACTAGAATAAAGAGTGGTGATAAAATTATATATACACCACCCGAAGGCGAGACTATTATTAGAGACTTGTTGAAAAACTTGGAAGATTTTATCCATTTAGAAAATGGTATCGATGATTTGGTGCGATTGGCGGTAATGCATTACCAATTTGAGGCCATACATCCATTTCCCGACGGTAACGGAAGGACTGGACGGGTTTTAAATATTCTATTTTTAGTAGAGAAAGGTTTATTGGATGCACCCATTCTATATTTAAGCAAATACGTTATTGAGAATAAAAATCAGTATTATAAAAAACTTCGAGGAGTCACCGAGAAACAGGATTGGGAAGGTTGGATTTTGTTTATGCTGAAAGGGGTCGAGGAAACGGCTATGTATACTTTGAAAAAAATAAATGCCATTAATGACTTAATGCAAGAAACCATTGTCCTGGCAAAGGAAAAGTTACCCTCCCGCGTATATTCCAAAGAATTGGTAGAATTGCTTTTTGAGCAACCTTACTGTAAAGTAAAATTTTTAGTGGATGCAAATATTGCAAAAAGGCAGACGGCAGCTGAGTATCTACAGGAATTGGAAAAAATAGGTATTCTTAAATCTCAAAAAATAGGAGTGGAAAATTTATTTTTGAATGTAAAACTTTTCGAAATTTTAAAATCATAGCGTTTAGAAACCTTATTAGTTTTCTTTGTAAATTTGAAATAGTAAAAACGCATAAAATTACGTTCATAATCTTACTTCTTAGATAACGGTGTTAACAACGGGATTTTACTTTAAAATAAAATTATGTAAAATACTGATAATCAATTATATAAAAACGAAATAGGGTTCCTGTCATCCCGACAGAATTGAGTATCAATCTATACTAAAAACCTGTTAATCGTATGATTTTCGGGTTTTTATGTTTTTAGGTAAATCAAAACAAATCAATTATACCCAAGAAACACGTCAGCTATGGACTACGTTGGAAAATAGAAGAATATCACAGGCATAAAAACAGGACTACAAATTGGAGGGCGTTCAGTTAAAGACCTTCGACGGGCTACAGTCAATGCTTGCCGTCCTTACCTTTGCCATGTATATGATCTATAAGAAAATAAGAACATTGTACTTTAACCTGTTGCTTGATGCCGGTTACAATTACCTCAATAAACATATCGTTAGAGAGTTGACCAACTTTATATATTACAAAATAAGTAAGGTCGTATCTATTTTACCGATGCCAACAAGATCGAGGTGGGGTGTAGCGGAAAAACCCAATGAAGATGAAAGTCCGCAACTTAATTTAGTGTTCAACCAAAAAAACGGGGGATGGCTAATTAATCATAGGATTTTAGAAAGTAAACCAAAATTGATAAAGTAAGATTTCTGAATCAGTATTTTATCAACTTAAATACTAAAATATATTTCAAAAATTGCTGTACATGAATCTTAAAAAATTTATACTCTTACTTTTAGAAGCTTTTTTTTGGGTTATTTATTTTAATTGCATTGAACCAGCATCTTCTCAATCACAAGTTTCATTTCGACAATTATCTGTAAAAGAAGGGCTATCACAAAATAGTGCGATTTCGATTTCACAAGATAGTATTGGCTTTTTGTGGATTGCTACACAAGATGGGTTAAATAAATATGATGGAAGAAAATTTACAATTTATCCATATAATTTTTTAGACATCACCAAACCTAACTATAGTAATTTAGGAAAAGTCTATACCGACAGAAAAGGAGACGTTTGGATTATTCCTTCCAACAATTTACTTTATAAATTTGACCGTGATGCCGATTTGTTTAAACCTATTTCTAGTTTAAAAAACACAAACATTATATTTCAAGATACGAATTTGAATTTTTGGGTAGGCACCTACGATCATCAACTCTATATATTAGATCATGACACTTATGAACCTAAGCTCATATTATCGGCTAAAGAAATTCAAGGAGAAATTTATCATATAAGCCAAAATACTAGTGGGTCACTTCTTATTACAACAAATAAGAAAATTATTGAGCTTGATCTAAAATTATTACAAAAAACATACCTATATCCTAAGACAAAATATGGCGAAGTAATCGATGAAAATTTTAGTTCCCTTGTTGCCGACGCTTCAGGAAGGCAATGGATTAGCACCTATGGAAATGGTCTGTTTTTTAGAGATGAGAATGAGAACATATTTCATAGAATATCAGAGCTTTCTTTTTTAGATCCTTTACCTAATGATCTAAATATTTTATCCTTACATATTGATAAAAAAGAACGACTATGGATTGCAACCTATGGCAGTGGCTTATATATGGTTAATTTAAAAAACTTTAAAATAACTCACCTTAGCACTGAAAAACATAATCCAAGAGCATTACATTATAACGATATCCTAAGCATTTACGAAGATTACACTGGCACTCTTTGGTTTGGTTCTGATGGGGCAGGACTAAGCTATTATGATGAGTATTTAGAAAAATTTAATTCGATAACCAATTCTCAAACACCCGAGAATATTAATATTGATGTTATTCGTGCAATCACCGTTAGCAAAAATGGCGATGTATGGTTAGGAACTTCTGGTAAGGGATTAACGCAGTATGAGCCAGCTAGCAATAGTTGGAGAACATTTAATACAGAAAGCACTAGAAAACAGGCTATTTCTTCTGATAGAATTATGAGTCTGTTAATAGATAATGAAGAAGATTTATGGATTGGTACTCAAGGTGGCGGACTTAATATACTTAATCAAAAAGGTAATATAGAGAACTATTCAACTACATCAACAACCAAATTATCTGCGAATACACTGTGGTGTATTTTTAAAGATAATGACGATAAATATTGGTTAGGCTCTCGAGAGCACGGGTTAATTCAGTTTGACAAAAAGAGAGGTGAAATTAAAAAATATACCACCAATAATTCATTGCCTAGTAATAATATTAGGGTGATTACCCAAGGTAATTCCAATCAATTATGGTTGGGAACAGAAGAAGATGGCATTGTTCTGTTTGATATTAAAAAACAACTATTTACTTCCTATAAATTACAAGCTTCTACCAATTCTTTATCTAACAATAAAATTAAGTCTCTTTATTATGACCCTAAGGGTATCTTATGGGTTGGGACTAACGGCGGAGGTCTAAATGCCTTTGATATTGAAAATAATTTTTTTTATAATTATACTACTGAAGATGGATTGGTTAATAATGTAATCTACGCTATACAACCAGATAAAAAAGACAACTTATGGTTAAGTTCAAATAGAGGAATTACGAAGTTTACTCCAGCAGATAAATTAGAGAATTCGCCATCTATCACAAACTATGATAATTTTGATGGTTTGGCTACTGAGTTTAATACCGGTGCCTATTTCTCAGATCCGTCAGGACAACTTTATTTCGGAGGGCTGGATGGATTTTACTGGTTTCAGCCAGATGAAATCAAAGGAAACATGATTCTTCCTAAAACAACAATAACAGGTTTTGGAGTGTTAGATGAGCCTCAAACATTACAGCAAGGAATTACTTTAGGCCATACTCAAAATACCATAACCTTTACTTTTTCGAGTTTACAATATTCTATCCCTGAAAAGAATAAGTATCAATATAAATTATTGAATTTTGATCAGGATTGGGTTTACGCAGGCAATATTAATTTTGCGCGTTATCCTCAAATAGCTCCGGGAGACTATGAATTCCAAGTAAAATCAAGTAATTATGACGGTGTTTGGAATGAAATACCGGAAACGTTCAAGTTCTCCATAGCTTCGCCCTGGTACTTTACCGACTTGGCTAAAATGGTATATGTACTTTTAATTTTAAGCACTATTTTTGGTGTCTATTCTTATTTAAAGTGGCGTTGGAGGATGCAACTAGACTTAAAAATAAAGGAAGAGGAAGCGGAACGATTTAAAAAACTCAATGATTTTAAATCAAAATTATATACAGATATTTCCCATGAATTTAGAACACCGCTAACCCTAATTTCTGGACCTATTGATGCAAAATTAAGTGAAGGAAATATAACCGATTCCGATTTCGCCAATTTCTCTATGATCAAGCGCAATACGAAGAGATTATTATCATTGGTAGATCAATTATTGGACCTTGCCAAATTGGATAAGGGGAGGTTGAAATTGAATATTTTTCAAGGGGAACTTAGCCTGTTCCTTCATACTATTGCCTCTTCTTTTGACTATTCTGCAGACCTAAAAAAAATAAAATATACCATTAAGATAGAGCCAATACTAAATTCTTGGTATGATGAAGATATTATAGAAAAGATAGTGACTAATTTACTTTCTAATGCCTTTAAATATTGTCCCAAACTAGGGTTCTGTGAATTTATAGTCACCAGAGATAAAGATAAAGTATTGATTAGCGTAAAAAATACTACAGAAAACCTTACTGAATTACATATAGATAATCTCTTCACTCGCTTTTATCAAAAAGATGAATTTGCAGAAGGGGCAGGTGTAGGACTTTCTTTAGTAAAAGAGTTGGTACAGTTATACCATGGTGAAATAGCTGTAAAGCTTGAACAAGAGAATAGTATTAATTTTCTTATCACCCTTCCCGTAAACCAAGCCTCTTTCGACAAAGAGACCTATGCTAAAATAAGCAATCAAATTTCAAATCAATCAAATTTCACAACAGATGTAGTAATAGAAACACAAAAAGATATTGAACTTCCTATTCTATTAGTGGTTGAAGATCATGCAGAAGTACGGCGGTTCATAATACTAGCATTAAAACATAAATATCAAGTTTTTGAGGCAGAAAACGGAAAACAAGGTATTAAAAAAGCGATTGAAATAGTTCCTGATATCATAATTTCAGACATTCGAATGCCCATTTGTAGTGGTATTGAACTATGCAATACTCTAAAAAATGACGAACGCACAAGTCATATTCCTATCATACTGCTTACTGCAGGTATGGGTGAAGAAAATGAATTGAAGGGCTTAAAAGCTGGGGCAGATGATTTTATAACAAAACCTTTCAAGCTAAGAATTCTTGAAAAAAGAATAGCCAACCTCATTGACATAAGAAAAGCACTCCGAAAACGCTATAGTCAAGAGTTAATACTTAAGGCAAAAGATATCGCCATAACCCCTACCGATGAATTATTTTTGAATAAAGTGCAACAAATTCTAGATACTCATTTGTCAAACCCTGAGTTTAATGCTGTTTTTTTTAGTAAAGAAGTTGCCATGAGTAGAATGCAATTACACCGAAAGTTATTGGCCTATACAGGGCTCACAACTACTTCATTTATAAGGTCTCAACGCTTAAAACAAGCGCTCCATATTTTAAAATCTTCAGACGCCTCTATAAATGAAGTTGCCTATGCAGTAGGTTTCAACACCCCTTCCTACTTTATTAAATGTTTCAAAGAAGTGTATAAAAAAACACCTGCTGAATATTTTCAATAAGTTGTTTTATAGCACTTTAAAGTCAATGTTACATTTCTTGCATACTTCGTTACATACATTGCATGCTCAGTACATACTTTCAGATAATTTTGGTATCACAATCAAAAATCATGAAAGTAGATAGCACAAAATCGAAAATTTACAGTGTACTAATACTGCTTTTGTTTGGTGTATTTTTTTGTTCAGCACAAACAATAAGCACAAATGAAACAAAGATTGTTTTTATCCTAAGCCAAAAAACAAACGAAGTTTCTGGAATCACTTTATTAGATACTGAGAATTCTAAAAATGTACTTCCCAATACATATCCAAACCACATATTTTATTTAGGAATTCTTAAAGGAAGTTACGAATTAAGTGACAACCTGGTCATACCACTAACCGAATCAACTATTACTATTTATACCGATAAGGTGCTTTTTTCTGAAGATCAGTTTTTGCACTTAGATCATATAAATTTTGGAAGTGTCAAGACAAAAGTTATCTCTAAAAAAAAGGGGGAAATAATTCTAAAAACGTTATAACATGAAGAATGCAAAAATTTTATTTGTATTAATAACTCTATTGATATCATCACAAACGAGTTATGGCCAATTTTTAAAAAGATTGGGAGAGCGTGCAGAGGATGCCGCAAAGGAAGCCGTAATTCGGAAAACGGCACAAAAGGTACAGAAAGAGACAGGTAAGGTAATGGATACCATTTTAGATGGCAATAAGGGCAAAAAGAAGAAGGACAGATCTTCTAAACAGAAAGGCGATCAGAATGATGGAATATATGAAAATGACGAAAGTTCGGATACGAACGATCCAAATATGGATGCTTCGGAAGCTGAAGCCTTTGGAGTCTATAGCAATTTTACATTTATTCCCGGAAATAAATTGTTGTTTTATGATGATTTTGCAGCGGATGCCATAGGGGATTTTCCTGCCAATTGGGAAACAGGCGGCTCTGGGGAAGTAGTAACTACTAGCGACTCAGAATACAAATGGCTTTCTATGGTTAGACGTTCTGGCTACTTACCCACTTTAGAAAATATATTACCTGAAGATTACACCATAGAATTTGATATAACCAACAACGGCTATGATGCTGGTAAAGCAAACAGTAAAATCAATTTTTTGTTCATGACTAAAAAATCATATTCTGGAGGTAGCGGTGGTAGTTTGGCTGAAGTAGAAATTTTACTTTCATCCGCAGGTTTTAATGTAAGGAGCGTTTCAAATTTTGGAGGAGAAGTTGAAATAGTAGTTGGAAGTTCCATTGATAGAGTCTTTCCTGAGTATTTGAACAACACCGTTCATATTTCTATCGCTATAAACAAAAAAAGACTACGGATGTGGGTGAACGAAGAGAAATTGGTGGATTCCCCCAACTTATTACAAGCAAATATTGGTGATTATTTTATTATACAAGGGAGTGACATATTACCTGAAAAAGGTCACTTTGTGGGTGTTTCTAACTTTAGAATTGCCGAAGCCACTGAAGATTTAAGGTCACTACTTCTGAAAAATGGAAAATTCAGCACGACGGGAATCTACTTTGATACCGCTGCCTCAACGGTAAAAAAGGAGTCTTATGGAATACTATTAGACATCGCTAATATGCTTCGCGACAATTCAGATATCAACTTACAAATAGTTGGGCATACCGATAATCAAGGAAAAGATGATTACAATCTAACGCTATCTGAAAAAAGAGCTGAATCGGTAAAGCAACTTCTTGTTGAAGAATTTGGAATAGGTGAAGACCGATTACAATTTATGGGCAAAGGCAAAACAGAAGCTGTAGATGATAATACCACTGAAAAAGGTAGGGCCAATAATAGAAGAGTTGAATTTATAAAACTTTAAAAATGAGTATCAGTGTAAAATCACTTTTGGTTGTATTGCTTATCTGTTGCGCATTTTCATGCAGTAAAAATGAAGATGATCAACCAGCACCTATTGCTATAGAAGAACCACAACCTGAACCTGAACCACTTCCGGATGCAAGGCCGATTATAGATGTATATGCAATGGGAATGAAATCTGATGGAATAAAAGATATTGCCAAAATATGGAAGAATGGGATAGCTGCCTCTTTAAACAATGGAGCAAATAATGCTACTGCAACATCAGTTTACGTGGCAGAAGAAGATGTTTATATAGGTGGCTATGAAAACAATGGAACAACCAATAGAGCCACAATTTGGAAAAACGGGGTTAAAACACCCACAAAGCGATGGATCAAGGGTAGCGTTTCTTTCATCTGTTTTCGTTTCAGGAGCTACAGTCTATGCGGTTGGCATGGAGGTTTTTCCAATTATTAATGGTGAACAATACGTTACAACGCTATGGATAAACGGCGAGGAAACTCTTTTAAGCGATAGAAAGAATAATTCATGGGCAACATCTGTATATGTAGCTGGAAATGATGTTTATATAGCCGGTTATGAAGAGGATGAAACAACTAAAAACTTTGTTACGAAAATATGGAAAAATGGTATTGCAACCTCTTTGACCGATAACCAAGTTGGTTCAAAAGCTAATCATGTTTTTGTTTTAAATGCTGATGTTTATGTCACAGGTTCGCAATTCAATAATGGAAAAAATGTAGCCTATATCTGGAAAAATGGAATTGCTACCCAACTATCAAACGGAACTAACAACGGATCGGCTTCTTCTGTTTATGTCTCAGATGATGATTTGTATGTTGTGGGTTCTGTCAATGATTCCGAGCAAAATAGAACAGCTACGCTATGGAAAAATAATTTTCCTTCAAACCCATTATCCCCTAGCGGAATTGATGCTACAGCAAATTCAGTTTTTGTAATGGATAAGGATGTTTATGTAGGGGTTAGCGAAGACAAGATTGCAACCGTCTGGAAAAACGGAGAACCCATAAAATTGACCGACGGTACTTCTAATGCACGTGTTAGTAGTGTCTTCGTAACAAAAAATTAAAATAAACGAACCCTATATAATCATGAAAAAATCACTGAAAAACCCATTTACCCAGAAAGTCGGAACACTATTTTTTGCCAGTAGTTTTATAGTGCTAATAAGCCTAACGGGTTGCAGTAAAGATGACGGCATAAACTCCAATTCTTGTCTGAACTGGTCTGAACAATTTCTTGCCCAAGCGGAGGTATATTTGGCAGCAGAATCAATCTATAGTAACGATCCAACCCTTTCTAATTGTAATAATGTAAAAGCCAAAGGATTAAGTTATGTAAAAGCAATAGAGGGAATTTTAAATTGTGTCCCGGCAGCCAATCTATCAGTTTATAATGACGATTTAAGAGATTTGAAAGCAGAAATCAACAACACCCCTTGCGATAATTAATACTCAAAACCAGAAACATGGAAACAACAGAAAAAAATATAACGGTTGCCAGTGAAGGCAAGACAATAGCAATTATAGCATACATGACCTTTATAGGCTTGGTTATCGCTTTTGTGATGAACAATGATAAAAAAGATGCCTTTGCGGCCTACCATATAAGACAATCATTGGGCATCGCAGCTACTGGATTGGCATTGGGTATTGTGGGCATGATCCCCATATTAGGTTGGATCATTAATATCCTGGGCATTTTTGTATTGCTCTATATGTGGGTGATGGGACTTATGAATGCCTTAAACGAGAAGGAAAAACCGGTTCCACTTTTAGGGGACAAATTTGAAAACTGGTTTAAGAACATTTAGAATAAAGGGCACTTACTGACTGTATTATGTAATAATCATGAAATATTTCATTGAAACCTTAGCGAGGGTCAGAAGTCTCTTTTTACTATCATTTATAAGCTATGCCCAAACAGATGATTGGTCCTGGCACTGTCACATTAAAGATAAACCTGTACTAATTTATAACCCTATGCGTCTTCTATTCCTCACCCTTCTTTCCCTCTTTTTGTTTTCGTGTAATGACAACAAAAAAGAAAATTCGGACATCATTAATACGACTGCCGGAAGTTCGGATATGCGCATCGTCATGAAATCATTGGAAGAAACTATAAATATATTTTTTGATGCTGATAATTATGGACTTCAAACAACCTATCCTGCCCAAAACATGACCTTATATTCAGATGAAGAAGGTTACATCTATATCAACGCTCCGGGCAAGGGTTGGATGAAAACCAAGTTACTTCAACTATTAGGTGCCGTAATCAAGCTGGCCCCAATAGATTTCGATTTTATGGACTTAGAAATCAACAAAGGAACGGTAATGCATAAAATAGCGGTATTTGCGACAGGGATAACCATAGCAAAACTAGAAAAAGTGCCAGCAGCCAAAAAAATAAGTGGCGATATGGGTGGTGAAAAAACAGTTTTTAATGTTTATGATCGGGTTACCGTCACTTTTGATAGTCAAAAAAGGTTGGAATCTTTAGTAGAAGGGGATATCAGTATCAGCTATTATTATGAAGAACAGCAGATAACATTCCCCGACGCACAAATTTTTTCAATTCCGTCATTTTTTTAGAAAAACAAAGATAAAATGAAAAACCACCTTTATGTACTTGCGCTAATATTACTTATGGGTTCCTGTACGGGAACCCAAAAGGAAACGAAAAATTCGACCGTTTCCTCTGCTATTCAAAAGGCAAAGGAAGCAACTGTGAACAATCCCTATCAGGATAGTGATAGTCAAAAAGCGGTATACAAAGCTTTAAAAAAGAAAATACCGTTAACGAGCGAGCAATTACTTGCCGTATTGCCCGAGCACATAAATGGTAAAAGACCATTAAACGAATATGCACTCCAATCAAGTCCTCAATTAGCATCGGGCATGTATGGAGCTACAAATAGTCCTTATAATTTTTTCATTCAAGATGGGGTAGGGTCAAGTGCTATTGTTCGAAACTTTTTTGATTCCTTAAAGTTTAAAAATCAAGGCCCAGAAGGAACTGAATATGTATTTGAAGAACATGATGGGTATAAAACCATCGGTTTTTTACAGCCTCAAATCAAGCGGAACTATATTCGGTTTATTTATAATAATCGGTTCCAAATTACTTTAGAAGGCTCCGATGCTGCCGATGCTTTATGGTCGTATATCGACTTTGAAAACCTTAAAAAATTAAATCAATATACTCAAGTTTCGCACCCAGTATTTATGGGTTCCCGAGAAGCAACATATAGCATGAAAACCAAGGGAAACCCTTGGTTTTATTGTATCTTTAGGTTACCAGACATAAAGTACGGAACATGCTACAA
>Ga0208768_1000961_pt1 | contig 16905 bp, 23 predicted proteins | sample AntAceMetag02UK1_FD_184760 | JGI IMG/M metagenome (GOLD analysis project Ga0208768, IMG submission 184760) | Saline lake microbial communities from Ace Lake, Antarctica - Antarctic Ace Lake Metagenome 02UK1 (SPAdes) (version 2) | ecosystem: Environmental > Aquatic > Non-marine Saline and...
GCCTATACGAGAATCAGACAATCCTCGTGCAGCGCAGTAACGACAACGGGGTGACGTGGAGTGAGGTAAGCCAATTCGACGCGGGTGAACCTAATCAGGTCGCCCAATCAGATGACTACACGGCCCGCCGTAACGAGACGAACGTTTACCGCTCTAGGACGGTTGGGGTTGCTACTACGCAAGAGGTTCTATCGTCAGCGTGGAGCAGCGACGCCGCCGCATATGTGACGAACGATGGCGGATGGTGGTTCAAGGCGTTAGGCAGTAAGAAACCTGAGTGTCTTTACCCCCCGATGAGTATCGGTAACGTGACGGTGCGAGGCCCGGTGCAGTTCACGGTTGACCAATCGGTAGGCGTGTTCAAGCCGTTAGGCAGGGGGTCTGCTGTTGTCGTGTCCGGTGAGACGTATGGCGCGGAAGGTTCCTACACTCTACTCTTCACGGGTGAGCCGGAATGGGTTGCGGCACAAGACATCCTCTTCACATTCACGGGTGACGTGTGCATTCAAGACCCTTTCAACGGGCAAAGAATCGTCCGTCTCGTGTCCCGTAGCGTTGAACATCTGGGGACGGTGGGGAAGCCGTTGCGAGCGGTTACGGTCGGTTACGTTGAGGTCGCATAGTGTGGCCCGTCACGGAGGCGTTCCGGCAGGAAGTACGCCGATCACATAAGTCCGTGATCGTGGTGGATGTTTACCGGGCCGGGGTGAAAGTGTCCACGATCCGACCTAACGATGGTTCCGTGACTGTCGATTCGCGTCGCACGGTTCGGCGCACCCTGTCTATGAACGTGGTTGATCCTGACGGTGACCTGACCCCTAGCCAATCAGCGGCGACCGGGCTGCTCACCCCTTTCGGGACAGAACTGTTCGTGTACCGGGGTGTGGAGTATGGGAACGGGACGGTGGAGTTAGCGCCGGTCGGTGTTTACGTCCTCACGCAAGTGACCGTGCAGGAAGACAGTGATGGCCGGGTGCTCGACTTGCAGGCGTCGGACAGGTCAATTCGGGTGTCCCGCAACAAGTTCCTAGACCCGTACCAGATCAGTAACGGCGTGACCTTAGAGGCAGGGCTAACGGGGTTGCTTCGTGACAGATGGGTAGATGTTGAAACGGACTTCCCTGCCACGGGTGTCGTGTTACCGGATGTGGTGATTGAGTCTAAGTCGAACTCTGACCCGTGGGTCGCGGCCACGTCCATCGCGGAGGCATTCGGGTACGATCTAGCGTTCGACGCGGACGGGGTGGCGAGGCTCCGCCTAGTCCCCGATGTGTTAACGGACGACCCGGTAGAAACATATGAAGATGGCGCTGACGCGGTAGTCACTACCCTGTCCCGCACGTTCGACAGCGCACAATCTTTCAACGGTGTCGTCGTTTCGGCGGAGGGCACGACGGTAGACGCCCCGTTCCGGGTGATCGTGTGGGACGAGAACCCGAATAGTGTCACTTACCGGTTCGGGGAGTTCGGTGAGGTTCCATTTTTCTACAACTCGTCGCTGATCACTACCCCAGATCAAGCGGTCTCGACGGCGGCGGCGTTGCTGCGTAAGCAGATTGGGCAGTCGGAGGCGGTGGAGTGGGGGCAGATCGTGAACCCTGCACACGATGTCCTAGACGTTATCCGGTTGAGGCGTCAAGCGAACTCGCTGGACTTTGTTCTACTAATAGACAGGCTTCAGATACCGTTAGCCCCGTCCGGTGTCATGTCTGCTGTTGCCCGTTCACAGGAGGTTGACGGTGGATAAATACCTTCTAGCGCAAGCGTTCTCCCCGACTGCTTCCGATGAATGGCGGTTCGTTAAAGGAACCGTGGTTAGCGTGGAGTCTGATTACACGATGACGGTGGCAGTAGGTGGATCGGATGAATCTATCGCGAGTGTGAAGTATGTGGGTGAACCTGCCCCTCCGGGCGCTGGCGTGTGGATTCTGGTGAACGATACCGACCTGTTCGTGTTGGCATCTAACGCGGCAGCGGGACGTGGCATTTCACCGATGGCGTACCGGACAACTAATCAGGCGATTAGCAATGCGAGTGCAACTCCGATCATTTGGGAGGGGGAAGACTCAGACCCGTTTAATTTCATTACGGCAAGCGCACAATCAATCGACGTTACTGTTCCGGGGCGCTACGTCGCCGTAGGACAGATCGACTTTGCATCTAACGGAACCGGGGTGAGGTCGGCGTCAATCATCGTAGATGGCGCGGTGTTGGGCGCGCAACGTGTCGGAGCGTTTACCGGGGTCGCACACGTTAATGTGTCTAGTGTGCCGTTCACCGTGTCGGCTTCTACCACTGTGGAACTTTGGGTAGAGCAGAACTCTAGCGCCTCACTGAACGTGGTCGCGTCGGGGAGCGTTTCCCCTGGGCTAGGAGTGTACTATCTCGGGTAGGCGACTAAAGGTAGGGAGAATAATGGCTAATTATGAAGTGGCAAAAGTGTTAGCCGGTGCAGTTCATGTTTACGAGGATACGTTCGATAACGGACAGGAAATAATTGAGATTCTAGAATCGCAGGGAGCGTGGGACGACGCTCTCGTGGGGCCGGGGGGTGGGGAAGTTAACAAGTCGATCCGTCACAACAAAGTAGCGTCCATTGATCCCTTTAACTTTCGGACGGAACTTGTTCTATACAACTTTGTTCGTACGGCTTGGAATTACATTAACGACTACGCGATTCATTACGATGCGCTTTTCTCTTCGATAGAGCCGGTAGTTGTTAACCGGTACGAGCCGGGAGATAGATACCTGGCGCACGCTGACGCGGGACCGGGTGTGCCTAGGATCATTTCCGCTGTCGCGTACCTGAACGATGTCGATGAGGGAGGGGAGACAGAGTTCACGCTATTCGATGTTTCCGTTAAGCCAAAGGCGGGAAGACTGATTATTTTTCCGTCTAATTATGCGTATCGACATGCAGCGTTACCCCCCATTAGCGGAGTCAAATACGCGGCGGCTCTTTGGACGAGGCAATAGTATGTGGAGACCGCTAGTTGTAGATTCTTTGTTTACGAGAGACGATCGTCGCGGGGTGCTTGACACTTGTGATTATCTGTACAAGTTTCGATCTTCCTACGATGCAGGATTCGGGAGAGTGACATCCGGGGACAACCGTCTTCTCCCGTATCTTTACGCTTCTACTTACGCGGCGCAAAAAGTATTCGGTGTAGATTCTTTGCTACCTACTTACGCGTTATGGGCAAGATACGATGTCCCCCAGTCCAATCTGCACAAGCACAAAGACGATAACGCATGTACCTATACCCTTGATTATTGTGTCCGGCAGCGTGAGCCGTGGGATATTTACGTCGAGGGAACGCCTTACACATTGCAGGAAGATCAGGCGTTAGCGTTCCTTGGCGAGGATCAGGAGCACTGGCGACCGGACTTCCCTAAACGCAACGTAGTTGAGATGATTTTTTTCCACTTCGTGACGCCGGATCATTGGTTTTTCAATTCTAAAGCGGAGCGTCCTGAGCGATTTGCTAACTTTATTAGTGAGCCGCTACCGGACGTCGCTCTACCGCAGTAGGGCGGGTCGTGCCTACCGGAGAGCCGGTAGTATCCGAAGGCGAGCATCCCATGCAAACCGTCGTCGCCCGTCTCACTGCTGCGAGGGCGAACCACAGTAGGAGTAGTGTTGTCCCATGATTGAGGCATCGGGCATTGAGTGGTTCTGGGCGGGCGTTATTTTCGTGTCACCGTTTGTCTGGTTCGTTGCCGCGTTCTTTATAGGTGAGCGTGCGGAAGAGAAGCGGTGGCCGACGAAGCGGGATGTCTGATCGGGTGATGATATTTTTTGGGCGTTCCCGATATTTTATTCCCACAGGAAATGTACTACTAGACTGCTTCATTGCTACGTTTTCTGGAGGAATCCTGTTATGCCGCAACCCGTCATCCCCGTAGATAAATGCGTATGCGGATGGTGGAAGTACGCGGCACAGTCGGAGTGTCTGCGGTGCAGGAAACTACATGTCGGGCAGTAAACTAACCACATGCGAATCGCGTTAATTACAAGCGTGTTCGGTGGTTACGATCCTTTGCGCCCTGCCCCGGAAGGGTTCGACGACACGGTAGCGGTCACCGACGTTAAGGCACCGGGTTGGCGTTGCTATGTGGAGAAGCCGTCGGAGGCTCCTAGGCTTGCCGCGAAAAGGGCGAAGATGCGCCCGTGGGAGTTCACCGATTGTGACGCCGCTGTATGGGTAGACGCTAGCATTGAGATCATTGATGGCATTGAACTCAGGAACATGGTGGAACCGTTACTGGCGCAACGTGATCTGTGGGTTTGGCAGCACCCGGAGGGCCGCACAGATATTAGGGAAGAGGGGCCGGTGTGTTGGGATTGGCCGAAATACCGGGACTACCCGATAAGGGAACAGGTCGCGGCGTATGTCGCGGACGGGTTGCCGGAGCGTTGGGGTTTGTTCGCGTGTGGTGTGATGGCGTGGAGGTTTACGCCGGAAGCGAAACGGTTCGGACAGTTGTGGTTACAGGAGAATCGTGACTGGTCAATTCAGGATCAGATCAGTCTGCCGTATCTACTGTGGCGGGAGGGCATGAGGTTCGGTACGTTCCCCGCTAATCAGTACAAGAATCCGTGGTTCCGTATCCGGTGGGATGAACGGCCAGCGGGTCAGGGGCCGTCTGCCGTTTCGTGATCCCACAGTTCACTGTCGGGGATGCGGTGACCCCAATGATGCTGACACAAGGATTCCGGTACAGGCCCGGTCGGTACTTGCGGCGTCCACGGATTACAGTATTTCGCTGGCAGGATAGGCGTGTCGGGGTAGTTATCTTTCACGATGCGGGTAAGTAGTTTCGGGCCTGTCTTCCAATCTATCGTGCGATGTTCGTTCTTAATATTTTCGGGTATCGCGTTGATGACTGTAGAGAACAGGGGCTGTCGCGGGGCTGACATCATCCACGCGTTAGATATAAGCCAATTGTCTATCTCGTTAGCCAACGTCACCGGGTGATCCGTTAACTCTTCCGGTATTGGTCGTAGCGGTTCCATGTCGCAGTTCACATAAAGGCCACCGATGAGGTGAAGTATTTCGTAGGCCGCAATATCTGCTTGAGCGACTTGGATAATACTGTTGTGTTTCGCTGCTCCGGGGTTCGGATTCCAACCTGTTCCAACATTGTCGAAGTGCCACTTGTTCTGGAGCGGTGGGAGCATCCAATAGTCCCAGTCTACGAGTTTCCAATCGGGGTTGAGTTCGCTCCATTTGTTTCCGTATTCAACGTAGGCGCGGGGCATGGCGCGTGGGCCGAACCAGATCCGGTGGATTATACGCGGGGTGACCATGTTATTCCCTCTGTTTCCCGATAGTAGGTGACCGTCTTGCCTATGCCAGCGTCTAACGGGTAGAAGCCTGCCGGGTCTACACCGATCTGTTCTAATGTCGTTACGTCGGCGGAGACAACGGTGCCTAAAGACTTAACCGCACGCTCTACCGATGACCAATCTAGATCGGGCTGCTGCTGCTTAATGTGAAACGCAAGTCGTAGGATGTCGGGGTGGCTACTTAGTGGGCCACCTTCAGGCTCTCCTAGCCTCATGGGGACATCTTCCATCGTTGCCCAACGAACGTTTGCCGCTACCGTTTCCGCTACTTCACGGACTGTCACAGGGACGGGGGAGCCTACGTCTATCGGGTGATTAATAACCGCTCCATCCTTTAACGCTTCTAGCGTGGTCGTGAACACTCGCGCAACATCCTCTACCCACACCATGTCGCTGACCTGTTTCCCTCCGCCATACAAACGCATTGGGTCACCCGATAGAGCGGCGCACACGAATGACGGCATTATCTTCCGAACCTTGCTTGAACCGTATGGGGCTGGAGCCGACTGGCCGGGGCCGTAAGCATTCATAGGACGGACGGCGGCAATCCTCGCGTCACGATCTTCCCTATACATGTCAACGAATTGTTCGCCGCATGTTTTCGTAATGCAGTACGCTCCCCTGCCGATACCTGAATTGCCAACGGCGGCAAAGACTACGGGAATGTTGTAACGCGCTCCCGCCTCAAACACATTCAACGTGCCGATAATGTTTGTTTCCGCTGCGGGTATAGGGTTGTCGATCGTTTCGGAGGTTCCAAGAACGGCTGCTAGGTGAACGATACCGTCAACGTGTGCGGCTAATTCTTGCACGATTGTTGCGTCCCGAACATCGCCTAACATGTCGGTGGTGTCCCGTTTCTTGTGGTCAAGAACGAGGGGTGTGTGACCGCGTTGCCGTAGTTCCCTGAGCAAGTGAGAACCGATGAATCCTCCGCCCCCTGTCACTCCAACAATCATGCGATCCCCTTTAAGGTGTTTTGGTAATCGCGGGCAGCAGATTCCCAGATGGCTAAGTCACCGCGTTGAGAGATATTTTCGCCGTGAATAACGTACTCGTAGTCGATAGTCGGTGATGTTTGGAACCGCGCACCTACCCTTGCGGCGTCAACCCAAAACCGCCAGTCCTCGCAGATCGCGTCTTGGAATCCGCCGGTCTTCTCCCACACCCAACGCCTGAATGGGGAACAGGAGAACACGAGATTGTGAGGTGTCTTCATCACGTCCTGTCGGGTCGCGTGACGCGCTGGCAAGTTCTTCCCACTCATCCTTATCCCGAACATGTAAACATCCGCGTCGCAGGTCTCTAGGGGGTCTAGCGCGTGCGGGTAAATAATGTCGTCCACGTCCATCTTGCAGACCCAATCGGTATCGGCTTCCGCTATCGCATCATTAACACATACCTGAGGGTGGATCTTCGGTTCGATAGTTGTCTCTAAAATAATCATTCCCGCTTGCCACTCTACGAGCACTTCGCATTCTTCAACATCATCCGTGACAATGATTATCTGGTCGGGTCGTGTGTGAAGATTCTTAACGGCTTCACTCCACTCGGGTAGGAACATGCGGTAACGCTCACCGTAAGCCACCGTAACAATACTGGTGCTCATAACTTATCCCATGTTTTACGGTCGATAACCCCTGTGACCATTAGGCTTTTATCCTGCTGGAACTGTCGTACGGCGAGTGTCACTTCCCTGTCGTAACGCCCGTCGATTGGGCCTGAGTATTGGCCGTGTTCGTGTAGTTTCGCTTGCGCCCACGCCACAAGGATTCCCGAATTACCAACATCTAATGTGTGCCTGAAAGGGAACCGGTGACTGATCGTGTTTGAGATGTCGCTCATACGGCTATCATAATCCTATAACGTGTCCCTGTGGAGTAGTTAGAGAGCGTGTCATGTATCAGACCCCTGACTGGGTAGCCGCCGTACGAGATGCGGCTATCGTTTTGGCGTTCCTCGCCGCTCTGGTAGGTACGAGTACGGCGGTCGGCAAGTTCTTTATCGTTAAACCGCTGGAGCGTTATATTGATGCGCGTACTCCAAAGAACGGCGGCAGGTCGTTGGGGGAGTTGCACGATAAAGTGGACGGGATCGCGCTACGGGTCGGGCGTATCGAAAGTGAAGTTGTTCGTCTAGATCACGAGATCGACGGTCATGCTTCAACATAACTGGAAACTGCGGCGACGCGCCGTCTTCGGGTCGCTCCTGTTCGCGGCAGGTATCATTGTCTATGTTGGGTTACGTTGGGAAGATACGGCTCTCGCGGAGACACTCGTTCTGGGGGCGTATGGGCTAATGGGGGCAGTGGTCGCGGCGTATACAGGGTTCGCGGTAATGGATGATCGTTATCAGACGCAATATAGGACGGAGCACAATGAGTATCTTCACGAAGACATTCTGGAAAGAGGCAACGGAGCGCGCGGTGAAGACGGCGGCTCAAACATTCCTGGCGTTAGACCTTGGCGAGACGGCGAATATCCTCACCATTGATTGGCCTGCGATGTTGGGTGTCGCTGGCGGTGCCGCTTTGATGTCTGTCGCTACTTCGATTGTTTCGTCGTCTATTACACGCCGATCTTCACCGTCGCTTGTGAAGGAGCCGACAGATGCCGAATAGTATTAACGGATGGCAAGTTTTGGATGACCCGCCGTGGAGTGACCCGCGTCTCGCTAAGAAGCCTGTGCCGGGTGTGCCGGATCGGAGTCTCACGCTACGCCGCGAGGTACTGCCGCTGTTCCTCGCGCTGGCTAAGGACTACCACGACACGATTGAACCGGTAGACGAGGGCACGTTAGACGATTGGTCGTATTCGTATCGGGATGCCCGGTACTCTAAATCGTGGTCCGACCATGCGTCAGGGACGGCTATCGACTTGAACGCTTCGAAAGAGGGGTGGCTGGGCATGAATAACTATTCGTGGTGGGCGAACCCGTCACGTTACCGTGCAGCGCAGGCGATTAAAGCACGCTATGAGGTTGTCATGTGGGGCGGGTCGAAAGATTTCGGCGGTGACTACTACAACGGGAGCACGGTCGATTGGATGCACTGGGCGATTAAGCCCGGTGTCGGTGTCGCTCAAGTACAGTCCGTTATCTCGAAACTGGGGATCGACGCGGACGGCGTGCGGCGCGGGAATAACGATAAAGCGGATATGAAGATTGCTAAGTTGCAGAGGCAGCGGCGGCGGACGCGGGCTAATATCCGTGAAAAGCGCGGAGCCGGGGAGTCTGTGGCGGGTTTGCCGTCACGGGTGAATAGGCTCACGGAACGTATCCGTAATCTTCGAAAGGGGTAATCATGTCTGGGCTAAGGGGCGAGTTAGCCAAGATTGACCCGCTAGTCGGCGGGTCTAGGTGTCACTTGTGTGAGGTGCTCCCACAGTTAGAGGAAGACGACCGGGACGCTTTGGCAGAGGCACTAGAATCTAGGGCATTACACGCGACGATGATTTCCAAAGCGTTATCGAACATTGGTCAGTCAGTTAGCGCCGGGTCTATCCGTAGGCACCGGCGTGGGGATTGTATGGCTGGCAAGTAGACGTAGGTAGATGCGCGCGCGCGTCCCTACACGGTGGGGGAGAGGATCGGGGACCGCCCCTCTTCCGGTCCTTTCCTCCATCACCCTTATTTATAGCCATTAAACTATGTGCATGAGCGACGAAAAGGCACCGCCGGTAGAGGAACAGTTAGAGGCCGCTATGCTCGCGTATTTGCGCGAAAACTATGAGGGCGTGGCTCTTATCACCGGGTGGGTCATGGTCGCGGAGATCATGGACGCGGAAGCGGTGCCTGATCTCGTAGGTTTCGCGGCGGAGCATATGCCGTATTGGAAGATTAACGGTCTGATAGATGCTGGCCGGGACATTATTGCCTACGAGGAATACGCCGATGCCGATATTGAAGACGACGAATGAATGAGTTAACTGCCGCTATCGACTCTTTCATCCACCGGGTGGGAGAAATGACGGAGGCAGACCTTAATTCTGCGGTGGCGGCTCTTGAACGTGGGTTAATTCATGTAATAGTGGAACAGCATCTACGCCAAATTAAGGGCGTGTCGCACCTGCAACCCGTTCCCGATTCGTCACACTAGCCGTTATGAGGCGGATTCCTGGCGGGGCTATTGGGCGCGTGTTAGCGGACCGTGGCATGTGTGTTGATATGTCTGCGAGTATCTTCGACGCGACGGAGGGGCGAAACGTTTTGGAGGCGCTGAAGGCGTGCAACGTATGTCCCGTGGTGAAAGAGTGCGAGGATTTTGTTCGACCCAAAAGGTCTTTCTTCGATGGAGTGTGCGCGGGGAAGGTGTGGGTTGACGGAATCCGGGTTGATGTGTTCCGGCAGGAACCTTTACCGGGTGTGGGCGAGTAAACTAGTGGAATGACACCACTTCAGATGTACGCTATTGGTCTCCATGAACTTTATGTGGTGTTGATAGATGCGGGTTTCACTGAGGTGCAGGCAACCTACTTAACGGCGCAGAGGATGAGAATAGATGCCTAACGATAAAAAGCCTATGGAGTTTATGGAGTTCGGTTCGACGGGTCTGCGGCGTTCTGGCGGAACCGTTACCGAAGAATTTCTACCTAATCTTCAAGGCACTAAAGGGTTCAAGGTCTACCGGGAGATGCGGGACAACGACCCGGTTATCGGGGCGATGCTCTACGCGATCGATAAGGTGATCACCCGGCTGGAGTGGCATGTTGAGGGCGAGGATAAACGGACTGCGACGTTCGTGCAAGAGTGCCTAGACGACATGTCCGATTCGTGGGACGCGACGCTTCAGAACATTCTCTCCATGTTGGTTTACGGTTGGTCGTTCCACGAGATCGTGTACAAGATGCGTCGCGGGGAAACTGGCGACGGGCGCACAACGTCACGCTATAACGACAACCGGGTGGGGTGGCGTAAGTGGCCCGTGCGGGCGCAGGAGACGCTACAGGAGTGGATGATTGACGAGCGCGGGGGGATTCAGGGAATGGTGCAAACTGACCCCGCTGTGGGGGCTATGTTCCGTATCCCGATTGAGAAAGCGATCCTGTTCCGCACAACCACTAACCGTAATAATCCTGAGGGTTATTCGTTGCTCCGTAACGCTTACAGGCCTTGGTTCTATAAGAGGCGTATCGAGGAGATCGAAGCGATCGGTATCGAACGGGATTTAGCGGGTTTGCCGATGGCATATGTGCCACCGGAGTACCTTTCGAACACGGCTACCCCGTCGCAGAAAGTTGTGTTACAGGCGATCACAAACATTGTGCAAAATGTGAAACGGAATGAACAGGAGGGGATCGTTTTCCCCGCCGCTTACGACGAACAGGGTAACCGTATTTTTGACCTGACTTTGTTGTCGGCTTCAGGGACACGGCAGTTCGACACCGGTGCCGTTATCCAACGTTACGATCAACGCATTTCGATGTCGCTTTTGTCCGATTTTCTGCTGTTGGGATCAGATCGGGTTGGTTCGTTCGCGCTAGGCACAACGAAGGTTGACCTGTGGACCCTAGCCGTGGATTCGATTGCGAAGACGATCGCGGAAACGGTGAATCAGTACGCGATCCCGCGTCTGCTAAAACTAAACGCGATGCGGACCGACAAAATGCCGTACCTCACGTACGGTCAGGTTTCTAGTGTTGAACTGACAGAGGTAGCCGATTACGTAAGCAAGTTGGTTGGCGTAGGTGCAATCATGCCGGACAGGACGCTGGAAGAGCACTTGCGGACATTGGGTGACCTACCCGATGGCGATCCTCTCGTCTGATGCTTGTCTTTAAGGCGCGGCGGCGCGTATCCCCGGCTCTGAGGGCAGAGGACACACCTAGCGAGAAACGGGTAGCACAGAACCTTGTGCAGGCCCGTCGCGAGGTGGAATCGTGGATGGACCGCAATATGACCGCGCTCATGGACGCGATCGCTCACAGGCCGTGGACGACCGTTGCGGACATGATCCCTGACGACCCGTGGTTCAACTTTCAGGAGTATTTACAGGGCGAGTTGACGGGCGAGGCTATCGACGCGGGATTCCGTACGGTGGACGGCCCGGTGGGTAAAGCGAAAACTCCACTTCTGGGCTACGCGTTTGATGCGGAAAGGCCGGAGGCGGCGGCGTGGGCGGCACGCGAGGCAGGGAACCTTGTGACAGGGATCAACACGGAACAGCGGATGCTGATTCGTGATCTGGTTTCGCGTGGACAGGTGGAGGGGATAACCGTTGATCAGACTGCGCGGCAGATTCGGCAGGGCGTTGGTTTAACTAGCCAACAGTCCGGGTGGGTTGACAATTTTTATGATCGTTCCTTTTCGGATGGCATAAGGTCGGGCTTGTCTCCGGCGCGGGCGGGGGAGCAGGCGAGGTCTAAAGCGGCCCGGTATCACGATCAGGTTCACCGGTATCGGGCGCAGACAATCGCTAGGACTGAGGTCTCTAGGGCGTCTAGCGAAGGCCGTCAGATCGCGTGGAAACAGGGAATAGAGAAAGGGTTCATTTCCGCGAACGCTCAGAAAGAGTGGATCGCGGAAGCGGACGCTTGCGATATATGCTCACCGCGTAATGGCACTAGGCACCCGGTAAGTAAGCCGTGGCCGGATGGGGAACCTCCGGCACATCCGAACTGCCGTTGTGATCTTTTGCTCATACCTGAGCCGATTACTTCACAACAGCGGGGGGGTCTAAACATCCCAGATTTTGTTGCCTCTCTCCCAAAGAGAGTTGTAGACAGTTTGATTTTCTCTCAAGTAGACATATTGTCAGATTTTGTTTTACGAAGAATGGCCGAACAGGGAGACAGCCTTGACACCCGAATTAGAAGATTCATTGAACGAAGAAACAAGTTCGTTAGAGAAAACCGCCCAGAACAATCAGCAGTATACGAGGCCCGAACTTATCAGGAGAGGACAGGACTACGGTCTTACTCCCGAACAGAGCGAGATTCTTTCTCTGTATCTTTAGACGACGTTGATATCGAAGTTCAGAGCAAATATCTTTACACTCCGACAGACGAGATTCGCGATATTTTTCAGCGCGGCGGGATCAGTGCCCCGGATATGTATGAACTTCAGCCTGGGGAAGCCGCCGTGTTCCACCGGATTATTGCTGACGCTAAAAACAGCAACAAGTTCGGTGCGTCTGTTGAACTTTACGACGTAGACGATTATGCGGGTATGCGCCTGTTCTTGTCTAAAGACGGTGGGGCCGGGTTCGCTATTAAAGATGGTGACGAACTGGTATCCGTTTTCCGTGGGAACCCGAATCTGGCCGGAGTCGCGGACTCTATGGTGCATCTTGCTATACAGCAGGGGGCGCGTCGCGCCGATGCGTTCGACACGGTTCTGCCGCATATTTATGGGGATCACGGGCTTGTTGTGGTTGCCCGCACGTCTTGGAATGACGACTTCGCCCCTGACGGTTGGAATAAGAAACTTTTCGGTGCATTCAAAGATGGTGAGCCTGATGTTGTGTTCATGGCTTACAACCCGAATCATTATCTTGGCTACTTCCCCAAAATGGGGGCCACGTTCGGGAGCACTCAATACGATGAAGCCTACGAGTATACGAAGAGTCTATCGAAGTGGCTAGGAACCCGGCGTGCGTTAAGGGACGATGAAGCCGATAGGCGAGATTTAGATATTGATGTTCCTGATTCGTCTTACCGGGGCCAGCACCAAGCGCCGGGGCCGGATTATGGGGCGTCAATGAATGACGTGAGGGGCATGTACCCGGATGATTTCTATGACGGTAACGCATTGCGTCTCTACGGCACGGGGGACGATGTGGCGGATAGCGAATCTTTACGGGCAATCATGTTCGCGCGTAACGACCCGAACGCGATGATTACTGTTTACCGCGCCGTTCACCGTAATGTGGATGCGATCAATGACGGCGATTGGGTTACCCCGTCCCTGTCTTATGCGCGTCAGCACGGTGCTTCAAACTTGGGTGACGACTTCATCATTTTGGATATGACGGTTCCGGCTCGTAGTTTGTGGACTAACGCGGATTCGTTGAATGAGTGGGGTTTGTATCGCGGGACTAACGCGATTGATGCGGTTCCGGTAAAGGTGCGTAACGACACGATTTTCGATAACCCGTGGCCCACAATGCCCCCACACCCGCAGACTGGTTGGGCGATGCCTATAGACGACATTACGTTGCCGGACGGCAGGCAGGTCAAGATCGTTTCAAGCGGCGGTAGTTCCCGTGGCCCCGGTCTCTATAACGGTAGATACGTCATGTATGACGTGAAGACGGGTAACTACATGGGGCATATCGATTATCAGTTCGCGAAGGGTGAGCCTACTCTGATCGCGATGATTGAGGTTGACCCCGTGTACCGTCGTGACGGGATTGCGAGCGTGTTGGCCGCAAGATTGCGCGTAGAAAGCCCTCAGGGTCTTGACCCCGGAATGCTTACTGAAGATGGCGCTAAGTGGTGGGATCGGGTTAAAGATTTCGTTGGGCCAAAAACGTTGACCTTGGATGACGTTCTGAGTCAAGCCGACACGTTTTTCGATAACGCGCAGGACTGATGGTTGCGGGATTTCGTCGCTGAAGCGGAAAAGGGAATGCCCCCCGCCGTGGCGGAGGGCACCCTGTAGTTCCGTTCAGGCTACGCGGTGCGCCCCAAAGTCATTCGACTGGAAGCACGACGCCTCGTAGGATACGTCACCGATCTGATCGCAGTACACGTTATCGATTTCGCCTTTCACGAACCGCTTCACGCCCCGTGTGTAGACGCGGCGGACGGTGTAGGTGTCTGACGGGTCTAGGTCGATTTCGACGGTGTAGCCGTAGGCGACGGGGAGTACGAGGGTTTCGCCTGTGAATCGTACGCGTCCGCCGGAGATGGCGAGGACGGTTGAGCGACCGATCTGGTTGAGGATTTCTTGTGCTTGTGTGTTGTTCATGGTGTGCCCCTTTTTGTTGTGGTACCCGGTGTGGGTATGCCCCCATTATGCGCAGACTGAGACTGTACCTGTCAAGTGGAAATGCGAGATTCGCGGAAATAGTTTTTCGTACAGTCGTTCGGTAACGTCCCGTGACACTATCGTTATAAACATTTTTTGCGTATTGAGGGATTTGGACTTGACAGGGACAGCCTGAGTCTGCGCATAATAGAACCACGCCAACACGGGCGACAACCAAAGGGGCAAGACATGAAGACCACATACACCGCCACCGCAAAGACCGGCGAGACCTATACCCGCAAGAGTGAACGCGGCTACACTCACGCCGCGATCGTCACGCTTCCCTACCCCATGAGCGTGCATGTGAAGTTTTCTGGGAGTCGCGATCTGGCGGTCAAGGCGGGTAACGCTGTTGTGGCCCCGTCACGGTGGATGCGTCCGGGCATGGAGTCCTACGATCGCATCATGGCTATTCAGGCCGCTACGACCATTGAGATTGTGGAGGTGACGTCATGAGCGCGGTAACCCCAGCCGCGCGACGGGGGCTACAACTGATCGACAGCGGCCACCGCATGGAGGTCACGCGGCAAATGATGGATCGTCTCTCGCGGGACGGGCTGATCGATTTTGATCTGAGTGTCGATCCCGTGCAGGGATGGTATGTGACCAATAAGGGACGGGAGGCGATGTCATGAGCGTTATCGATTCCGCACTTTGCACCGTTTCCGGGTGGTACTGGTATTGCGACGCGTGTGATACTCACGGGAACGCGGACGGAGAAGAGGAAGCCCGATACGTGGCGTGGGCGCACGAGGAATACCAGAACGTCCGGCAAATGGACGATGAGTCTTGCGATCTCCACGTGTTCCGCGTCGGCGCGTAACGCGGATATAGGCGGCTAGAATAATGGGATGGACCTTCTAGATCGAATCAACTCCCTCACCGATGATCAACTGCGGATGATTGCCGACCGTGACGACGCCGGCGGCGTTCTAGCGTCGTACCGGCTTGCGGAGTTGCGCGGCTTGCCGATGCCTGACCGGGAGACCGTGATTTTGGGCGACGGGTACGTGATCGTCGCGCAATCGGGTCAGGTGCAGAAAATCCCTGTAGACACTATGGAGAAAGTTATCCGGCAGGAGCAGGGCGAGTATTGCGTTTACTCTGAAGACGGGGAACAGTCTTTCGGGTGCTACAAGACGATGAGTCAGGCTGAAGAGCGGTTGCGGCAGATCCATTTCTTCCGTGAAGCGGTTCGTGAGGGTTCGTTCGTTTCGTGGAATTCTTCTGGTGGCCGTGCGCGCGGTCAGGTTGAACACGTGATGTATGAAGGTGTGTTGGGTATTCCGGGTAGTGATTTTCAGATTAATGCTGAAGATGATGACCCGGCTGTATTGATTCGTGTTTGGCAGAAGGGCGCGGACGGTTGGGCCGGCACGGAAACTCTTGTGGGTCACAAAATGTCTACGCTGACCCGTATTGATGCGTTATCGAAAGAGACTCCGACGAAGCGTGAAAACGGTATGGATTTCCCTGCCGTGGCGTACGCGTATGTGCCTGACCCGGTTGAACCGGCGACGTGGGCTTTGCGGGTGTGGGAGACCCCGGAAACGATGGAGACGCGGGAGCAGATCGGGCGTGCGCTGGAAAATTTGGATAGCGTGCGCATTCCGACAGGCGATAGGCAATCCGCTCAGGACGGGATTAACCGTGCCGTAGAGCGTTTGCAGGCACGTGAAGGGAAGTTGTCGAAAGAAACTTTTGTTCCACCTCAGGGTGTGCAGGATGCCGCGCAACGGGCATTAGATTGGATCGGTGAGGGTCACGCCGGGTCAGGGTTTACCGATGTTGGCCGGGCACGTGCCGCACAGTTAGCGCGTGGTGACGGGGTATCTGAGGAAACAATCCGCCGGGTCGCTAACTACCTTTCACGACATGGGGGGGACAGTCGCGCGGAAAAGTTCAGCGCCGGTGAGGATGGGTTCCCGTCTCCGGGCCGGGTGGCGTGGGACGCGTGGGGCGGCGACGATGCCGTGGCATGGTCTACAAGTATTGTTGAGCGGTTGAACCGAACGGATAAGCGCGCAGTACCGGAACCGATCACTAACCTACATTTGAATTTAGTAAATCGTCAACACGCCATTGACGAATACCTGTATGGCCCGTTGAACCCTGAAGCCCCCGGTGACTACTGGGATCGTCTGGGAGCCGCGTGGGGCGTGTCAGCGGAGGAAGCGGCTACAACACGTTGCGGGAACTGTGCCGCATTTAACGTGAAGACGGACATCCTGGGTGCCATTAGCGGCGCGATTAGCGACGCCGGGGACGAAGTGGTTGATGCCGCCGGTCTTGGATACTGCGAACTCTTCCAATTCAAGTGTGCGTCTGCGCGTTCCTGTTCAGCGTGGTTAACGGGTGGCCCCATAACAGACAGCGAACCCCCGGAGGAACAGGCCAAATCGGTTTCCCGCGACGGTCGGTTCCTACGCAAGGAAGCCGCGCAACGATTCACTCTAGGGCCGTTATACGTTCCTGATTTCATGGATGCTCACGGGGAGTGGACGGACTCTAACGAATTGCAACAGGGCGTGTGGGGATGGGTGCAGTCAGAGGACAGGACTATCTATCTGCAACATGACACCGATGTA
>Ga0208768_1000962_pt1 | contig 16893 bp, 18 predicted proteins | sample AntAceMetag02UK1_FD_184760 | JGI IMG/M metagenome (GOLD analysis project Ga0208768, IMG submission 184760) | Saline lake microbial communities from Ace Lake, Antarctica - Antarctic Ace Lake Metagenome 02UK1 (SPAdes) (version 2) | ecosystem: Environmental > Aquatic > Non-marine Saline and...
AAACCAGTTACCGCGGAGAGCGCCATGAAGAAAGACCCACACGACCTCGAACGATTGAACAAGATGATAAGTCCGTACCAAGGGCCCGGATGGGCGGCTACGTCCCGCCCCGAGAAAGAGCGCATGCTGCGAGCGCAGTCCCGTAAGCGTCGCCAGATTACGTCTGCCGTCTGCGACCAGATGCCTGCGATGGTCGAAACATTGGAAGAACTCTGGGGCCAACAAGTGGACGCATACTGCCGCGATACTGGCATTGCGTTCCTTCGCCCGGTGGCACGGCCACTTTTGCAAAACTGAGAGGATAGAAAAATGGCAATTAAGTTGAACGCATCTGAATCGTACACCGTCTACGCCGCACTTGATGATGCACTTGCAGAAAGACGCAGAGGCATTGGGTCAAAGCACACCTCCCGTTTGTCCGAGGAGGAACACCTGAAGCTGCAAGGTAGATACCTGAATGCGTGGTTAACGCTTGAGCGGATAGAAGGGAAACCACATGACTGAAAAAGAAATCAACATCGTCGCAGAAATGCACAGGGCAGGCCACAGCCACGCTGCCATCCAACTGGCCACAGGATTTGGTTACACCAAGGTTGTCCGGGCTGTTGTCATAGCACGCAAGGCAGGCATCGTCCCGCCCCGCAAGAATAAATCAACACCGCGACAGCAGGTGAAATACTTGTTCGCTAACCGCCGCATCAAGCTGGGGTTTATGGGCGACATCTTGCTGGGGCTGACACCGGACCAACTGGACTGGCTTGCAATGGAAACAGATAAAATCGGCTGCGCATCAGTGGCCGAATACATCACGGAAGTGGTGCGCGACGCACATGCAGAGGGGGCCGCGAATGGCAATGACGCCGGAAGCTAAAGTTAAAAAGGTCGTGGTGCAGCAGCTTAAGGACATGGGTGCTTACTACTTCTACCCCGTGACTGGAGGCTATGGTGCCAGCGGCGTACCCGACATCGTGGGCTGTTATCGAGGAACGTTCTTCGGGATTGAGTGCAAGGCAGGCAAGAACAAGCCGACACCCTTGCAAGAAAAGAACCTTAAGCACATCGCCGAAACCGGCGGGGTGGCGTTAGTAGTCAACGAGGACAACATGAAACATGTTAGGGATACACTAACAAAGGCGGTGCCAGATGGCATCGAGTAAATCACAGAAGTATTTTGAAGTTGAGATGTGGTGCCACATGGCGTTGGTCATGGCCCCGAAGTGGTCACCCTATAAACTACTATGGAAATTTGGAATTTGGTATGCGCAGAGAAAACAACGTGGCCTATAACCTGACAGAAGAAAGAGTATGGGCATACCTGCTGAAGAACCGGCAGGCCACGGCGTACGACGTAGGAATTAATTGTGACGTTAGCGAGGAGTTTGCGGAGCAAACGATGGCCCGTATCTCGTCGCCCAACTGGAGAGAGGAGGTTAGTGTGCACACTAACAAAACACCGAGTGCGTTAGACAACCAAGTCGGTGGCGCGCATTATAAGGACATGGCTGTGCAGCCTTGGGAAGCTATGGAAGCATGGCTCACACCAGAAGAGTACCGCGGATACCACAAGGGTGTAGCGATCGCCTACCTCGCACGTGAGCGAAGCAAAGGCGGGATGCAGGACATACAGAAAGCTGTGCACCACCTGCAGCGGCTGATTGAGATGCAAGGAGAAGCAGATGACCGACCCAATACCGAAGCAAGTCCACCCGCTAATACGAGAAACGATTAAGCAGCTGGATGACGGGTGGGAAGTAGTGAAGAAGCGCGATCACTACTTCCTGCATCACAACGGACAGCGGGTTGTTTGCATCGGCAACAACTCGTCGAAGCCCAACGACTATCAAGCAAAGAAAACCCTGCACTCACTGCAGCGATATATGGGGAACACAAATGGACCTGATAACACTTGACTATAGGCATGTAGACTGTTTATGAGTAACTATGAGCAAGAAAAACACTCCCGAAAACTTTTGGTCCCGCGTACGACAGGGGGCCAGCATCGAGTGCTGGGAATGGCAAGGAGCTACTACCAGCAGCGGTTATGGTAACCTGTCGTGGCACGGGCACAATGTGCAAGCACATCGCGTGGCTTATGCCCTGACCTATGGTGGTATAGCTTTACAAATGGGGTTTAGGCACGAAGGAAAGGCAAAGCGCTACAGACGGTTTGTCCTGCACAAGTGCGACAACCGGCTGTGCTGCAACCCCAAACACCTATTTCTTGGCTCGATGCGCACCAACCTGCTCGACGCCTACACAAAGGGTCGCAAGGTGCAACCACGGAGCGGCCACGCAAACGCAAAGCTCTCCGCCACGCAGGTGGTGGATATACGCAAGGCATATGACGCCGGGGGGACTCGGCAGGTGGACCTAGCCGCAAAATACGGTGTCAGCCAACGCGTCATAAGCCTCCTTGTTCGTCGTGAAACCTATAAAGATATATCGGAGGACTAAAATGGACCTGATTACACTTGACATGGAGACTTATTATGACAAGGACTACTCCCTGTCGAAGATGACGACCGAAGGGTATATCCGCGACGAGCGGTTCGAAGTCGTTGGCGTCAGCGTTAAGGTAAACAACGGTGAGCCCGAATGGGCCAGCGGGACCATGGGGCAGATCAAGAAGTATCTGCAGCGGTTTGACTGGGCTAACAGCATGATGCTGGCGCACAACACCATGTTCGACGGTGCCATAGCGTCGTGGCACTTCGACGTTCACCCCAAGGCGCTAGCCGACACGATGCACATGGCGCGTGCACTGCACGGGGTCGAAGCCTCTGCATCCCTCAAGGCTGTGGCCGACCGCTATGGCGTAGGCGTCAAGGGCACCGAGGTAGTGCGGGCCATGGGCAAGCGACGTCTGGACTTCTTACCAGAAGAACTCAGCACCTACGGGGACTACTGCATCAACGATGTGGAGCTGACTTACAGCCTGTTTCAGATCATGGCCAAGAAGTTCCCGATGAAGGAGCTTCGCCTGATCGACCTGACCCTGCGCATGTTTACTGAGCCGACGCTAGAGCTAAACAAGTCACAGCTAGAAGCGCACCTCGTAGCGGTGCAGGAACGCAAGGAGAAGCTGCTCGTCGATGCAGGCATCGAGGACAAGAGCGACCTCATGTCGAACCCGAAGTTTGCGCTCATGCTGAACATGCTAGGCGTCGCTCCGCCCATGAAGGTAAGCCCCACGACGGGCAAGGAGACCTTCGCCTTTGCCAAGAATGACGAAGAGTTTAAGGCGCTTCTAGAGCACGATGACGATCGGGTGCAAGCACTCGTGTCTGCGCGGATGGGCACCAAGTCCACGCTAGAAGAGACAAGGACGCAGCGGTTCATCGGCATCGCCGAGCGCGGCAAGCTACCTGTCCCTGTGCGTTACTATGCTGCGCATACTGGGCGCTGGGGTGGCGACGATAAGATCAACCTGCAGAACCTGCCGAGCAGGGGGCCCAACGCCAAGTCGTTGAAGAAGGCGATCATCGCGCCCCAAGGGCATACGGTTATTGAGGCCGACTCCGCACAGATCGAGGCACGGGTGCTTGCATGGCTGGCTGGGCAGGAAGACCTTGTTAGTGCGTTCACTAACAGAGAAGACGTCTACAAGAAGATGGCGTCAACAATCTACGGTGTAGCGGTAGACGACGTGACCAAGGACCAGCGCTTTGTTGGTAAGACCACAATCCTCGGTGCGGGCTACGGCATGGGTGCGGTCAAGTTCCAAGCGCAGCTAAAGACGTTCGGGTTTGACATGCCCCTCGACGAAGCACGGCGGGTCATCAACATCTACCGCGACGCTAACTGGAACATCAGCAACCTGTGGAAAGAAGCGCAGGTCATGCTGCGTTACATGGCGCAGGGGGACAAGGTGACCTTCGGCAAATCTGGTGTGATCGGAGTGGACCCCGCCAATAAGGCACTCATTATGCCGAGCGGGTTGCCTATGTACTACAGCGGACTGTTCGCAGTCGAGGAAGAAAAAGGCCCGCAGTATTACTATAAGGTACGCAGGGGAGACAATAAAATCTACGGCGGCAAGGTGGTAGAGAACGTCTGCCAAGCCATAGCACGCTGTATCATTGGTGAGCAGATGTTACGTATTGCCAAGAGATACAAAGTAGTGTTGACTGTGCATGACTCTATCGTATGCTGCGTACCCGACGCCGAAACTGACGCGGCCAAGGCATACATCGAAGACTCAATGCGTTGGGTTCCGGACTGGGCCGCTGGCCTACCCGTGGACTGCGAAGCAGGAACAGCAAAAAGCTACGGAGAATGTGAATGAGCGCAGCGCCTTGGTCCTACAGTAAACTGAAGTCTTTCGAGACCTGCCCCAAGCAGTTCTACCATGTGAACGTCCTCAAGCAGTTCCCGTTCGCGGAGACCGAAGCAATCCGCTACGGCTCCGAGTTCCACAAAGCTGCCGAGGAGTTCATGCGGGACGACAAGCCGATCCCGCCGAAGTTCAGTTTTGTGACCAAGGTGCTCGACTCACTCAAAGCCCGCACAGGTGAGAAGTTGTGTGAGCGTAAGATGGGACTTACTGAAAACCTAACTCCGTGTGGGTTCTTTGATAAAGACGTTTGGTTCCGTGGTATCGCCGACCTCATCATCCTTGATGGCGACCTTGCATGGATCATTGACTACAAGACTGGGAAGTCCGCGCGGTACGCAGACAAGGGCCAGTTGGAGTTGATGGCACTGACAGTGTTCGCACACTTCCCGCAGGTTAAGCGCATCCGTGCAGGGTTGCTGTTTGTGGTAGCCAACGACCTTGTCAAAGCAAACTACACTGAGTTCAATAAGGAAGAGCTGTGGCGCAAGTGGCTAGCAAAACACGCTGCCATGAAGAAGGCTTTTGATGTAGATGTATGGAACCCGAGGCCGAGCGGCCTGTGCCACAAACACTGCCCGGTTTTAGAGTGTCCACACAACGGAGCAAACTGATGCCATATACAAAGAAGCCCCGTCCGTACAAGAAAGAGTACGAACAGCAGAAGTCCCGCGGCGAGCATACTGATCGAATGGAGCGGCAACGCGCCCGCCGCGCCATGGACAAGACCGGCAAGGATGCCAACGGTAACGGTAAAGCCGATAAGCGTGAGGGTAAAGACATCGCGCATAAGAAGCCGCTCTCTAAAGGCGGCACGAACAAGGACGGGTACACCGTGCAAAGCCAGAGTAAAAACAGAGCTGCAGGCGGTGCACTGAGCAGCCCCAAAAAACGTTAGTGCCTCACTAACACTGGAGAGAACATGAAGATCATCAACGGCAAGGCGCTGCTGCTTAAGTTGCGCAATCCAAAACGTGTCACTGAAACGATCCCTAAGAGTAAGGCAACCGGACCGCACGAAGTAGCGGTAAGCTGGGGCGTCGACGAGGTGCAGACCCTCCGCAGTCTGGGGGTCAAGGCACCCTCACCGATCTCTGGGCGATACGACTGGCCGGGCCGGTACAAGCCGATGGACCACCAGAGGACAACCGCCGAGTTTCTCACGCTGCATAGGAAGTCCTTCTGCTTCAACGAGCAGGGCACTGGCAAGACCGCATCGGCTATCTGGGCTGCAGATTTCCTGATGAAGCAAGGCAAGGTACGTCGCGCACTGGTTATCTGCCCGCTGTCTATTATGGACTCCGCGTGGCGCGCTGACTTGTTCGAGGTGGCTATGCACCGGACGGTAAGCGTGGCCCATGGCGACGCCAAAAAGCGCAAACAGATCATCAACGCTGGCGCTGAGTTCGTCGTCATTAACTTCGATGGCGTCGAGATCGTCGAGGAAGAGATACGCAACGGCAAGTTCGACCTCATCATTGTTGACGAGGCGACGCACTACAAGAACTCACAGAGCAAGCGGTGGAAATGCCTAAACCGACTAATCACTGACGACACATGGCTCTGGATGATGACGGGTACACCAGCGGCGCAGTCGCCGCTCGATGCGTTTGGCTTAGCCAAGCTGGTCAACCCCAGCGCTGTCCCGCGGTACTTCGGGTCGTTCCGCGACCAAGTGATGATGAAGATCACGCAGTTCAAGTGGATGCAGAAGCCGGGTGCCACCGAGACTGTCTACAACGCACTGCAGCCAGCTATCCGGTTTACCAAGGACGAGTGCCTAGACTTGCCAGACATGACCTATGTGAAGCGGGTCGTTGAGTTAACACGCCAGCAGAAGAAGTACTACAACGAGCTGAAGAACAAGCTCGTCATGGAAGCGGCTGGCGAGGAAGTCACCGCGGTCAACGCAGCGATCGTGATGAACAAGCTACTGCAGATCAGCGCAGGGGCGGTCTACACCGACGACGGCTCGACGTTAGAGTTCGACATCAAGAACCGGTACAACGTACTGAAAGAAGTCATCGACGAAAGCAGCCAGAAGGTGCTGGTGTTTGTACCGTTCCGGCACACGATCGACATTCTTGTGGACAAGCTGCGCAAGGACGGGGTGACCACCGAGGTGATTCGCGGCGACGTGCCTGTAACGCGGCGGACCGAGATATTCAAACGCTTCCAAGAGACCCCTGACCCCAAGATATTGGTGATCCAGCCCCAGTCAGCAGCACATGGTGTGACTTTAACCGCAGCCAATACTGTCGTATGGTGGGGGCCAACATCCTCACTGGAGACCTATGCACAGGCTAACGCGCGGGTCCACCGGTCGGGACAAAAGCACCCATGTACTGTCGTGCAGCTGCAGGGCTCTGCTGTAGAAAAACACGTGTACGCGCTGCTTGATAACAGAATTGACGTACACACAAAAATTATCGACTTATACAAACAGATACTTGACTAGCGTAAGATTAGGTAGTATCTAAGACTTCTAGCTAAAGGAGAACACCATGAGCGATACCACTGTATCGGTCGAGAAGCTGACGCGCGTCTATATAAAAATAAGAGACAAGCGCGCGGAACTGTCGGCCACATTCAAGCAAGAAGACGACCACCTCAAAGCACAGCAAGACAAGGTCAAGCGCGCGTTGCTGGACCACTGCAAAGAACACAACGTCGAGAGCGTTCGTACCTCGGAAGGTTTGTTCTACCGCAGTGTAAAGAAGCGCTACTGGACCAGTGACTGGGACTCCATGAACAAGTTTATTCTTACAAATGCAGTGCCAGAGTTCTTTGAGAAGCGTCTGAACCAGACTGTTGTTAAGCAGTTTCTGGACGAGAACCCCGACACTGTACCTCCGGGCCTTAACGTGGACTCGGAGTACGCAATCTCTGTGAGGAAAAAATGACGGAGACCCAAGACAAAAGCCCGTTCGTAACCATTGAGAGCCTCGCGCAGTATTTCTGCGTGTCGGTCTCTACCATCCGTGCGTGGGTGCGGCAGGGTCACATCCCTGAGAGTACCTACATCAAACTCGGCAACACATATCGCTTCAACCGTGCAGATGTGCAGACCGCTCTGATGGCAATGCAGAAGGAAGAAAGTGAAACACAAAGTACCACCGTCGCTGTTACCGGCGTCGAAGGTTCCGTACTGTCCATGGGTGAACCCATGGTTGATGAAGTGCAGCTCGAATTTGATTTCGATGCTGACGAAGACGCGTAAGGAGAACGCACATGAGTGACCTAGAACTCTTTAAGGGCAACAGCCTTGTGAACAGTGACCTGTTCAAGTTGCTGCTGCAGGCCAACGACAACCTTGCTGGCGGTGGCGGCTCGATGCGCCGTATCAGCTTCAAGGGCTCACGTTTCCGTGAGCTGGTTGGTGGCGAACAAGTCAGCGTGAACAGCAGCGGATCGCTGAACGTCGTCGTGCTCGACGCTGCCAAGGTGTCTCGCACCTACTATGCTGGCGTCTACGACCCTGAGAAAGCGGCTCCGCCTACATGCTGGTCCGCCGATACTGAGCGTCCTGCACCGGACGTGCCCGAGGATCAACGTCAAGCGTCACGTTGCGCAGACTGCGCAATGAACGTCCGCGGCTCCGGCCAAGGTGAAACACGTGCTTGCCGCTTCTCGCAGCGTATCGCTGTGGCGTTGGAGAACAGCTACGATAAGGTCTACCAAGTCCAGCTGTCGGCTACCTCGGTGTTCGGCGAAGCCAAGAACGGCAACATGCCGATGCAGGCATACGCCCGCTACCTCAAGGCCCATGGCGCACCGATCCAAGCAGTCGTCACTACCCTGCTCTTCGACGAGGATAGCGATGTACCCAAGCTGTTCTTTAAGGCAGCGCGCCCACTGGATGAGGGTGACCTCAAAGAAGTCCTCAAGCTGCGTGAGCACGAAGACGTCACACGTGCACTGACTATGACTGTGTCGAAAGTAGACGGCGTGAAAGCTTTGGAGAAGGCTGAGCCGAAAAAGGCTGAGCCCAAGAAGTCTAACAACGTCCTTGCAGATGAGGACGAAGGCGAAGCCGTAGAAGAGCCAAAGAAGGTGTCGAAAAAAGAGGAAGTAAAAGCCTCTGGCGATGACCTCGGTGATCTTGTCGAAGCATGGGACGACGAGTAATCACTTAACGGGCCGTGGCTACCTAGTGGTCACGGCCTCCTCTTCTGTGGGCATGAGCAATGGAAACAAAAAGATTTTTGCAGAGCGTGCTGGCCCGCGAAGGCTGGTACTGCGTCCTTGCAATACATGCGGAAACGAGCCGCCGTAAACAAAAGTTCTACGACTCGATAGATCAGCTCATGGACGCCAACACGGCGTTTGACCAGAACGGCTACAATTCTTACTATGCGGTCGGCACTTTCGGCACCGATGCTTCCCGAGAAGCTGACAACATAGCGCGCAAGCGCGCGTTCTACCTCGACCTCGACTGCGAAGCAGATAACCCCAAGAAGTTTCCTGACCAAGCAACCGCACTGCAAGAGCTCCGCCGCTTCTGCAAAGTGATGCGGTTGCCTAAGCCGATTACGGTAGACTCGGGCCGAGGGATACACGTCTACTGGCCGCTCAATGAAGACGTGACGCTGGCCGAGTGGGTGCCTGTGGCTGAGCGCCTCAAGGCAAAGTGCAAGGAGCATGGCTTCAAGGCTGACCCCGCAGTAACGTCTGATGCAGCGCGTATCCTACGCATGCCGGGCACTCATAACCATAAGGACAACCCACCTAAACGCGTTAGGGTTTTAGGTATGGACGCGGTAGCGCCTGTATCTTTCGATAAATTTTCAGAGCTTATGGGCAACGACCCGATACCAGTTCCAAAGAAGTTTACGCCGGTCAGCGGTAGCAACGCTGTGATGGACGCGCTCATGGGCAACCGCGAGCATTACTTCAAGGACATCATGCTGAAGACCGCGAAGGGTAAAGGCTGCATGCAGCTGGCCTATATCTACCGCAATCAAGAGACTATGTCGGAGCCGCTGTGGCGGGCAGGGCTGTCGATCGCCAAGCATTGTGCCGATGGGGATAGCGCAGCTACTAAGATTTCGCAGCGGCATCCTGAGTTCACGCCGGACGAGATGTTCAATAAGATGGACCGCATCAAGGGCCCATACCTCTGCACAACGTTCGACGAGTACAACGACGGCGTCTGCAGCGGGTGCCCGCTGTGGGGTAAGATCAAGTCGCCGGTTGTCCTCGGTTCACGAACCCGTGAGGCCACTGAAGAAGACAACGTGATTGAGGTCGCACCGAGCCCCAAAGCCGCGCCCGCTGCGCAGCCAGAGATTTATGTTATACCGACATACCCCAAGCCCTACTTCCGTGGGGCCAACGGGGGCATCTATGTCCGAGGCGAAGACGCTGACGGCGACACCATTGAGAAGTGCATATACCATAACGACCTATACATTGTGCGGCGGGTGACTGACGGCGACGCCGACGCGCTGGTGTTCCGGCTGCATCTACCAAAGGACGGGGTGCGTGAGTTCACCGTCCCGCAGATCGCTGTAACGTCTAAGGACGAATTTCGTAAAGCTATTGGGGCCAAGGGCGTCACCGCCTTCGGTAAAAATCTGGAGGAACTTATGGCCTACACTATCCGCTGGATCGAAGAGCTGCAGCAGCAAGGCGCAGCAGACATAGCGCGCGCACAGTTCGGCTGGGCTGATGATAACTGCGGCTCGTTTATCCTTGGCGACAGGGAGATATTCCCAAACAAAATAGACTTTAACCCTGCATCCATTAAGACCGCAGGCTTGTTCGACGCGCTTACCCCGCGCGGCACCCTCGACGGGTGGAGACAGAACGCAGAGTTCTTTAACAAGCCGGGCATGGAGCTCTATCAATTCGCACTGTGCGCCAGTTTCGGCAGCGCGCTGATGCACTCCTCGCCGATGAACGGCGGGCTCCTGCACATGTTTAGCAAGGACTCCGGCCTTGGGAAGACCACGGCTATGTTCATGGCACTATCTGTGTGGGGTCGCCCAATGGGTCTGCTGCTGAAAGAGCGGGACACCATGAACCACCGTATGAACCGTGCAGAGGTGTACAAGAACATCTTGTTCGCTACCGATGAGATCACTAACATGCGGCCCTTGGCTGCATCGGACATGACTTACGCGATTACCGAGGGCATGCAGCGGGGCCGCATGGAAGGCGGGGCGAACCAAGAGCGCACCCGTGGGTTTGAGTGGAAGTTTCTAGCCCTCTCGACCGGCAACATGAGCCTCGTGGAAAAGATCACATTGGCGAAAGCCGCGCCGAAAGCAGAGGCCCAGCGGGTGCTGGAAGCGCGCGTTGATAAGTTCTTCGACGGCAGTGGTGACAAGGCGATGACTGACGACTTCTCAAAGAACGTGCCGCTACACTACGGCCACGCTGGGGTGGTGTTTGTCCAGCACTACATGCAGAACATGGACGGCATAAACGCACTGGAAGAGAAGGTGCGTGAGCGCGTCGACATTAAGTGTAACTTGGGTTCGTCGAATCGCTTCTGGTCGGAGTACATCACTAAGACCATGACCGCTGCCATCATTGCCAAGAAGCTCGGGCTTGTGAACTACGATACAGCAGCGATGTTCAAGTTTGCGATTGAGCTGGTGCGCTATAACCAAGGCGTTACCGAAGACATGACAACATCTTCTAGCCAGATTTTGGCGGACTTCTTTGCCGAGCATAACGGCAACCTACTCATCATCAAGCGCAACGGCGACGTCAACGGCATAGACGCCCTGATTATGCCAGAGGCAAACCCGCGTACGAAGCTGGTCGCGCGGTACGAGTCCGACACCAAGAAAGCCTTTATCCTGCTGAAACCGTTTAAGACATGGTGCCTTGAGCAGCAGATCGACTACTCGTCGTGCATCCTCGACCTCGTGAAAAACAAGGGCGCTACGAAGCGTAAGATGCGGATCACCAAAGGCACCAACCTGCGCCTACCGCCGGTGGATGTAATCGAGGTCGATTTTGAGTTGGATGTAGAGGATGCCGATGGTTCAGATACCTAGACTGGACGACCTGCATCCCGATGGTGTTCGGATCATCATCCCTTGGGACGGTATGAAGGTGGGCATGTCAGTGTTCGTACCCTGCGTTAACACCGCGCTCGCAGAGAAGCAGCTTAGCAAAATTGCTGCGCGGCGTAAGATTTCTATGCAGGTGCAGGAGCGTATCGAGGACGGTCGATTTGGGCTACGCGTGTGGCGTACGTTGTGATACAGTGAAGTTGCTCATGGAGAAGCCGCTAGGTTTCTGTATGTTCTCCTCCTCCCTGACTAGCCCCCCACCTCACCGTGGGGGGCCTTTTTAATCAAAGAGTTGGAACCCTTGGTTCCACTCGTCACGGCTCTCATCCAACGCACGGCGCATGTTCGGGCTGATCGAGATGCCGTTATACATCGTAGCTGATGTCTCCATGTGCTGCCGCATAGACCGACGCAGGGAGTCAGCGTCGATACGGGCCGTGGGATGCCTACGGTTAAAGTCCTTGATGCGCTGCATCATGGCACGCCGCTCGTCGGAGTCACCCATGCGGGTAGCCACATAGTAACGACGCAGTATCGTAGTCCGTGCGCTGTTTACTGACCGGTCGACGTTCTTGGTCTGCTGGTTCATCTCCTGCGTACGGGTGTAATCGGCAGGGGCGAAGCCGACAAACTTCGCAGCAAGTTGGCCGAAGGACAGGTCGTCCATGATCGGGTCGCCGCGGCGGGTCAAGATGCCTTCGTCGTTGGGGAAGCGGAACGCAGCCTGATACATGTTGCGGATACCGGCAGGGATCATGGCCTCAACACCACGCTCGATCTCACCGTTCATAATGTCTTGGCGACCCCGATTAAACCCAGAAATGGTACTCCACGCAGGGCCCCCAAGATAGTGGAACACGTCCTCTTCGAGCGAGGCATCGTGGTTAAACCGGTTAGCCTGCAGGATGAGGCCCGACAGACCGATACGGCTGGACAAGTCGACGCCGAGAAGCGCAGTTGCGGGGCCTTTGTAGAACCCTTCGCCGATCGCTTTGCGCAGCTGTGTCTCCGCGGTGTCTTCTTCTTCGTCAAAGAACAGCAGGTTCATCAGCTGCAAGAGCTCACGCGCCAGCGGCATGCCGACGACTCCTGCCAGTAAGAACGACGCCCCAGTCACCCCAGCGAACTGCCGAAGTGCTTCATTGCGCGCGTCTTTATCCCCGGCGAAGTGCGCCTCCATGCCGTCGCGGACGGTCTTGAACATGGAGTAGTACATCTGGATGCCGTAGGTCTTATACATAAGCGCGACGCGCCCGATCCCCTGCTGGCTGAGCCGTGGCGCAGTCTCAAGCACCGACCCGCCGTTAGTCCTTTGCGTATCCTCCAATGCCTGCTCTGCGGCCTTTGTCTGCATCTCTGTAGTGGACAGGGTTGGCTCTGCTTTCTTAAGGCGCGCGAGCTCAAGCTGATACGCCGAGATGGCTGTGACCTGCCGGTTAAAGACTTCTACGTTGTGGAACATGAACGCCGAAGCCGCGGTAGCCGTGTCGATAATACCGCGCTCCCGGCCAGAGCTGTCGATGCCAAGGTTATCGGCAAACAGCGACCGGTTTAGCTGGCCACGAGCCGCCATCATCGCAACAAGCGGCTTTAGCTCTTCAACCTTAGCGATGACTTCAGGCTCTAAGTCCAAGTCCTTGCGCACGACGTAGTCGCCGTTGGCATCGAGCTCAAAGTAGTTGTCGATGCTTGGCATCGCGCGGACCTTGATGTTCTTCTCATTGCCGTAGGGGGCGACCATGTCGCTCTTACGATTGAACCCACTGCTGGTAACGAGCTTAGACGCATCCATGATGGCGCGGCCTGCAGCGCCGTATCCATACTTGCCAGCAAACATCGGGTAGACGAACATAGGCAGCTGCGAGAGGTTGACCACAGCGGACGAAGCGTTGAAGCCGATCGTGAAGACAAACGCAGCTCGGTTAGCAGCTTGGGCCAGCCCATCCCCCGGAGGGTTACGTGCGAAGTCGGCGCGCAGGTTTAGCTCGTCTACGATGTACTTGTTTTCTTCTGTCAGGTTGGGCCGGTTATCCTCATTGATGCTATCCTGCAGGGTGCGGAGTTTGGCGCTGTACCGCAGGCGCTCCACCTGCCGACCAAGATCGAAGGCTTTGGTCTTGAGCGCGAAGATCGCATCTTCTTGGTACCCTGCGGTGCCCTTACGCCGCTGGAGCGATTTAGCAAACGACGTCTCTGGCAGCGTCTCGATGAACAGCCGCATGATCTCAGCTTGCACGTCATCGGGCACCCTATTTGCCCGAAGGGTTTGCAGTGTCTGACCCACGAACGACGACGGCGGTGCTTTGGCGTAGCTTGCGTTGTTTATGTTGACGAACTTCTCGACGTCCTTAACTGATGTATCAGCCTTTAGGTCAGTTATCGCACGGTCCCGCTCTGCCATGGTCTCAAATGCTTCGACGGTGAACTCACCCTCGGCAACATAGGACAGCCAGTAGTTACCCGCACGTGTCAGTGGGAAGTAAGGCTCGATGGTGCCGCTCTCAAACAGGCGTGCGTACACCTCGTTCTTCAGCTTCTTACGCGCAGCTTCATCGGTGATCGTCTCGTCGATCTTGCCGTAGATTACGTCGCGCATCTTCTCGTACTGTTTTTTGTACGTGTCGCGCATCTGGGCGTACACCTTGTCGCCACCCGTAGAGGACAGCGCGCGCCAGTCGTTGCGCATGTCACGCCACGCCTTAGCTTTTTCTGGGTCGTTGGCGTACGCTGATATCGGCTTCGAGGGGTCAACCTGCTCGATGGTGCTCTTATAGACCACACGGTTCAACGCATCGACTTGGTTTTGATGTGACTTCACCCAGTTGGCGACAGACTTTAGGACGCCTTCAACGGCTTGGTCTGACTTGTTGATAGCGCCACGCTGCTCTTCCATGAGCTTGTGCAGGTCCATGGCACCTTTGATACCGCTGCGTTCAGCAACGTCTGCCACCGCCTGCGATGGTAGGAAGCCGAGCATGCCGCGCTTCGCTTTGTCAGTGGCGGTGCCCCGCAAGAACTCGCGGGTATTGTCTGCAAATTTCTGCGCAAACTCCTTAGTCACTGGCTTGGACTGCTTTTGTATGTCCCCAAGCATTTCCGCGATGCGCTTACCTGCAGCTACTGGCGACAGCATGAAGAACTCACCAGTGCCGATGTTACCCGGTGCGGGGGCGAGGATGTTGTCGATGATGCTGGTGGTCTGCTCCAACGCCGATTGAACCGGCTTAACAGGTTTACCGACAAGCGAGCGCAGGGAGTTGGAGATCGCAGCTTTGATCTTTGCGAACGGGGTGAGTGGGTCGCCCTCAATCTTGAGCCCCGCCAGCATGGACTGGAACTCGGGGTTTGAAAATGCTTCGGCCACGAACTCTTCGATACTGGTAGAGCCATACGCAGTGGGCATAAACTCTTTGGTTTCTTCGAAGATTTTCTTCAGCTTGCGGGTCAGCGGGTGGCCCTTGTTTACAAGTGTGAACGCCGTGGCAGCGTGCGTCATCTCGTGCAGGAGCACGTGGGTGTTAAGGCCGTTTACTGCGACATTGTTTCGAAACCCAGCAAACTGCGCCAGTAGGATGGTGTTGTCTTTTACCGCGTAGCGCCCAAGTACGCCGGGGGCGATTGACTTAACCACCTCGACTTTGGTATCACCAACGACCTTGGCTAGCTTCTCTGCCACGGCAGCGACTTCGGGATCGGCACTGGATGCAGCGACGGAGCGGAGCGCTCCTGCGAGATCGCCCTTACGGAGTAGCGCTACAGTGACTTGTGACAGCGGGTGGCGCGACGGGGGCACCGCCATGTTAAACATGCCCCCCTTATAGAGCATGCTGCGGACCATCGGGTCGGACTCATCGAGTCCCAGCTTCTCCAGCACGTCGGCGAGGCGCTTGTTGTCTGCATCCTTGGTAGGGTCGAACCCACCCTCGAAGGCTTTCTCTAGTTCGCGCCGCGTAGCGACAAGGTCAGTAGACTCAAACGCCTCTATAGCCTGCATGGCGTTCTTCGACTCGACGATTTTACCAGCGGTCCACCGTTTGGTGGCTTCAGACATATTCTTGCTGGCCCAATCAAGCACGTACTGGGCTGCGTTCTTACCCCGTGCGGGGGTCTTACCGTCCTTGGTCGCCCCAAAAAACTCCGACTCTCCGTCGGTCATGTCTTCTGTACGGCGGAAGTTAGGCGTCTGCTCCACTACGTCGTCGATTGCATCCTGCAGGCCGAGGGCCGGGTCAGGATATGCACCGAGATACTTCTTAAGCGCACCGATGGTGGTCTTGTTTTCCTTCGTCGACTTCGTGTTGAGCTGCGCTAAGATAGCGGCCTTGTCGGCGATCGTTAACGGACTTGTGATCGACAGCTCGAGCTCTTTGACAAACCGCTTCGCCGGTGCCGAGACGTTAGCCTCGTACCAATCCTTCAGCTGCTTGGTGACTTGGTCACCGCTGACCTTGGGTTCAGATTTTGCTGAAATCTTTTCGCGCGGTGCAAGAGCACGAGACGTCGGGCCGACACGCTCTTCGCCGATTGGCTTTAGAGTTTTTGGGTCGATTATCGGACGCCGCGGCAGCGTCGGCATAACATTACGACGCGTACCGCCTTCCCCTAGTGTACTACGCTCTGCAGCTTTTGGTGCTGCAGCAGGTACAGCGCTCGCGATACGTGCTCCCAGTCCTCTGGGCTCAGGTGCTGTAGGTGTTCTGGCACCTCCCCCCGTACCTCCGACCCCTCCGGGTCCTGCCACGCCGCGTCCACCACCGCGAACGCTTGCTCGATCTCTTTGCTGGTTAGGTGCTGCAGTGCCATCTGTAACCCCTTGTGCGGTCTCTGGGAAAAGTTCAAGTTGTTGCGGGGCGTTCTGCTGCGCACTAGGTGCTGGCTGAGCTGCGGGGCCTGCAGGTGTTTGTTGCGGAGCTGGCTGCGCAGCTGCGCTACGTCTTCCGCTAGGTGCGAAGAGGTCGGGTTGCTCTTCGGGAACCCCCTCAAGGCGGCGGCTAATACCCAACTCTGCAGTCTGAGAAGTACGTGGCTGATTCGCAAAAGAAGTAAGGATTTCGCGCGTTGTAGGGTCATTTAAGTCCTTACCACGTAGGCGCTGCCGAATGGGCGACCGCGGAGCGATACCCATCTGGTCAAGCATCTCGTCGGTTACAGTTTCTGGTGCGGCTTGCGCCTCTGGGGCCATGCCCTCACGCGCGGGTGCTTCTTGAATCCGGCGACGGATACCGGGCATACCAAGCTGTTCTGGCTCGCGCTGCGCTGCGCGCTCGGGGATGCGCGACTCCATCTCCTGCAGCTGCGTAGCTTCAGGCGGCAGCTTAATCGGCTCTGCAACAGGCGACACTGGCTCAGGGCGCTCGGCCCGCTGTACGTTAACAGCACGCTGAATAGTTTGGATTTCCGCCTCAGTCGGTTTGGCTTTATCGCCCTGATAACCCGCCTTTGTGAGCGCATCCTCGTACATCCGAGACACGCGGTTGTAGTTGCGGCTCGGGGTCTTCTTAATAACATCTTGTAGGATGCTACGCCGACCTT
>Ga0208768_1000963_pt1 | contig 16889 bp, 38 predicted proteins | sample AntAceMetag02UK1_FD_184760 | JGI IMG/M metagenome (GOLD analysis project Ga0208768, IMG submission 184760) | Saline lake microbial communities from Ace Lake, Antarctica - Antarctic Ace Lake Metagenome 02UK1 (SPAdes) (version 2) | ecosystem: Environmental > Aquatic > Non-marine Saline and...
TAACTGTAGCAATCGTTGTTCCAGCAGATTGTAGTGCTATTTCACCACTTGTGTCTGATGTTATTTTTAATCCATCACTTGTATCCGCATTAAATAATGTAGTCATTTATAGTACCACCCATCGTTGTCCACTTGGAATTGTTACTGTTACACCACCTGCTATTACCATTGGTCCTACACTCATGCCATTTGTTCCCGTTGATATTGTATAATTTGTTGAGATTGTATCTGAATTTTCGTAGATTGCTCCATTAGCTGATGCTCCTCCACCAATAGATCCCCAGGCACCTGCAGCATATCCTTCAAATTCAGCAAGAGAGGTATTATATCGAAACATCCCATTAGCTGCTGAAGCAGATCGTTCTCCTGTTGTTCCTGTAGGAACTTTTAGTGATCCTGTTCCTGACATTTCAATGTCATTAGGACTGAATACATAGGTTAAAATCTGAAGACCTGTTACCTTTTTAGAGGTACCTGCTTCATTAATTTCAAATTCATTTGCAGCTGCCGTTACTGCTGCTGCTGCTAACCCTGATATTTTTACATTTGCCATTTAATATACCCTTTTCCAAACACCACTTTGTTTAATATAAATACTTGCTGGTTCTTTCCATATTCCTACATCTTTAACATAAGGAACAAAAGATTCCCAATTCCCTTCATATTTTACATAAGCATTATCTGTAAAGCCTATTATATTTCCAGTAGCTGTTAAGAAACTTTGTGTAAAATTTGTCTTTATCTCACCAGTAATACGTGTATCACCTGCTTCAGTAATACGTATGTCCTCTGCTTCAGTAAGTCTTATTGCATCTGTTATTGTCTGTGATGAAAACTGTCCATAATATATTGTCATCGTAAGTAAACCCTTTGCCAGACACCACCAACATTTTTATATATTTCTTGTGGTTCTACCCAAACACCTTCAGACTTAACAAATGGTATGTCTTCTTTCCAAACTCCATCTACTTTAACATACATATTAAAATCATCAGACTCAGTAGCTTTGGCAGTTATGGATCCTGTTGCACTTAAGCTTGCTATACCTGGTACCTTATTTAAAGCTACTGCAGTAAGAGAACCAGTACCAACTAACTCTGTAGAGACAAATATTTTAATAATAGCTTCTGAGCTTACAGAGCCAGTACTTAATAAATCAACAAGTCCACACAATGTTAGTATAGCTGTAGAGGTAAGTGTGCCCACTGCTGAGCCACTAAATCTTCCAAATAAAGTATTTACTCCAATAGAAGCATGACTACCTGTTGAAGCTAAACTAGAAGAGGCTACTTGAGTTAAACTAGGTACTGTTGTTATCGTTCCAGTACTAGCAAGATTACCTAATCCATATTGTATTCTTATACCTATACTACTTATTGTTCCTGTAGCATTTAGAGAACTATCGGTTACTTGTGTTAAAGAAGGAAGAGTACTCTCTGTGCCTACTCCTATAAACGAACTTGCTCCAGATTGAGTTCTTAAACCTATACTTGCTATTGAGCTAGTACCAGTTAAACTTGTATAACCAAAAGCAGTTAAATCAGAGTCTGCTATTAAAGAACCTGTAGCTGATAGACTACTAAAGACTTCAACATACTTTTCTGTGATTCGGAACACACTAGCTTCAGTTATCCTGCTATCACCATTTTCTAGGATTCGGAAGCCGTCAGCCATGACAGTTCCTTAAGCTAATGCTAAGTCGATATTACCAATAGAAAATTCTAAAGTATCTCCGTCATCTACAGTCTTAGCTGCAGTCATTGCTCCATGCCAAAGTAAGTTACCTGCAGTTGAAGCATCATGAATACCAATCCATCCTACTGTTCCAAAAGCTCCACCTGAAGCAGTATAAGATACCGCACCTGTGTTTGCTGTTGTACCACCTGGTGTAGCTGCTGCCGAGAATGTTACTGCTTGACGAGCATAACCACTACCTGAAACTTCTGTACCACCACCTGAATCACTTGGTGCACCTGTATATAGAGCCACATACCACGCTGTTGGGCGAGTAGCAGTTCCTGCAGTCATTGCAAAATCTAGCAATAACTTTTCTGTATAATCTGACAAAGCTGCCATTTGTTTCTCCTAATTAATTAAGCTAATACTTTAAACCAAATATCTCCGTTCGTACCACCTGAAGGAGCATCTGTACTAATTGTTACTCTGTTTATTAATGCTAAGTAATTATTATAAATACTTAACATCTCTGCGGTATAGTCAACACCATCTACAGTAATAGCCCCTGTCATTGAAATATTATTAACATTGTTAATACTATTACTATTCATGTCTATATCATTTTCCATCTGATTTGGTTCATCAGCAGGATTATTACGATATAGTATTTTATTTTGGAATTCGGATTCTATGGAATCAAATGCAGTATTGAATGTAGTATTACTAGCGTATCCTGATCCAATGGTAGGTAATGTTATTTTAGCCACGTTTTTTCCTCATTGCTTCTTTTTTAAGATTAGTCTTAGCCGCAACTTTGCGAATATTTGATTTACTATTGTTTCTAGGGTTATTATCTTTATGATCCACTTGTCTAGGGTCTCCCACTTTTAGTCCTGCTAGCTTTCTTGCAGCATTACGTTTAGCTCTATCTAGGACTCGTCCTGGTTTCTTTTTCTTTTCCCAAGCTAATTCCTTCTTATAGTCCCTCTTGCCCTTTGTCATAAAAGCCATTATAGTTTAGCATAGGGTAATACAACATCATCATTCTGTACTTCTGGGTTAACCATTCCTTGGCTAACAACACCTATATTACCTGATGCTGCTTGTTGTTGTGGTCCACCTTTAGATTGCATACCCGTAGATCTATTAGTTACAGACTTATTAGCTCCTGTAACTGCAGATGTTCCCTTAGGTATAGTTCCTGCTGCCGCTTTGTTTTGTACAATCTTAGCTACTTTGGAGATTAGTCCTGATGCTACTAAGCTAGAAAATCCCATATTACTTGCCTCCGTTAACGACTTTAAGACCAATACGCTCTAAGTCAGTTTGATGTTCTTTTGCAGTCCTAGCATCTACCTTGAGTTCTCTTTCTACTTCTTCTTTGCTAGGTCTACCTCGTTTTGGTGCATACCCTTTCTCTACAAGATACTTAGCTGCTTGTAACCCTTTAGGGTCATCATCCAGACTATGTAGTATAATGGCTTTAATACCTTTAGCTTTAATACGTACATCTAACTCATCACGCCATCCTTTGATCATATCCTTTATAACAGGAGTAGTATCATTGCATAGCTTTAACCAGTGGTCCCAAGATCCAAAATGCTCCATTGCGAAATCATATTCAAATCCTGGTACGTGGGAATAGTTCATATATAAATTCTTTAACGAGGGATAGGTGATTCCTTCCTTTACAAGATCATAGTCCTTCATGCTCCAGATAGGTGCAGTACCATTGATAACGTCTCTCATCTCCCAGAAGAGGGATTGAGTTCTATACCTGCCCATAGAATCTTTGTATGATGTTTTGCTCATACTAATATTATAACACAAGTAGTCTTAAAAGTCAAGGATTATTTGAAGGTAAAGGTTAAACCTACATTTGCAGAAGAGCCCTTACTCTTACTAGACCAATCAGAGCCCTTTACTTTAAACTTACTCGTGTGTGCTCCAGCATTAAGAGTTACATTCTTATTAACCTTATACTGAGCATTAACCCCTGCAGAAGTTCCAGAACCTCGTACAGATTCAGAATACTTTCCTTTTTGTTTACCATAGCTAGGAGTCACAGTAAGCTTCTTACTTATACCAAGCTTCTTACTAACCTGTAGATTACTTGAGTAACCTTTCTTAGTTGTTCTTCCAGAACCAGATATATTAACTATAGGTTCTTCTTGTTGATCATTAGCCATTACTTATCCTTAGTTACCATTTAACTTTATCTGCCCAATAAGCAGCACTTGTCTTTCCTTTTGCTATATTTTTACGATGTCTTGCTTTAAATGATTTACGTTTAGCTTTCATTTTATCTGATTCTCCTGATTTAGGAGCACCTGCAGTAGAAGCTCCTGCCTCTCCAAATCTAATCATTCTATCTTTGCCACCATCTTTAATAAGAACTACATGAGACTTTTTACCTTTAGTAGATCTTTTAGGTTTATTATAACCTGCAAATGTTTCACCTCTATAATCTATACTCATTAATAACCCAGGCTCATACTTTTTTTAGCTACCTTTTTAACTTTAGCTTTGCTTTTACTTTTAGTATGACTATACCCTTTTGCTTTTAACTCAAGATGTCTTTTCTTAGTAGTTACCATTACTCCTTTACCAGCTTTGGAATACATCATATGAGGTTTAACTTTCTTATCTACAGCCATAGCTTTGGTCTCCTTCATATTTAATTAATCTCTATTATAACATGATACAATGATACTATTATAAACTACTATTAAAACTATTGATTATATCATTAGTTACATGTTATTGATTATTACTTATTATACTAATATTATATCATACTTTTAATCAAAAGTCAATAGGTATTATGTAATTAGGTGATTAGTATTACTTATCACGTACTGATTCTGGATAATCCTTCCTTGCAAAAAAGGAATCCTATTCCCATAGTCTTCTTCTCCTTAGAGAAAAGACGTAAGACAAAGAGGTCTCCTTTGTCGACCTAGTAGTCGAAGACGAAGATTTCTCCTAGATAATTTTAAGTTGTAATTCATTTAGTATATGCTGCGACTAATCCCCCCTGGAGGGGGGTTCCACATAAACCTGTGGAAAAGGACTATCGTCCTTATTAGTCTTGCTAATTAATTCTGTGTAGAGAGACATGTATACGATAATAATAATGTGTATTAAAATTAATCATACTATTCTTCCCTTATGTTATTGATATTAAAACAATAGTACTATATAGCATAAAGTTATATAGTCTCTCTCTATAATAACTATATCATATGTTATATTGTACATTATAAACTAACCACAAGTACGTAAGTCATGACCTTCGGTGACCATTGCATGGAGCTAGACCTGCGGTGCTTACTGTTAGTACTTACGGGGTTAATTGCCTTTAGTGGCTAGCCAATTATTTGACCCATGGTTTCACATGGGTACCCCAAATAATCCCAGATAATAATGCCAGAACTTAACCAATCCTAAAAAGGATTGTCGTACTTTGACCCACAAGTGGGTACCCCAAAGCACGTAAGATTCTTCCTATTATTATCATGGGCTAAAGTCAAGCCGAGTCTTGTCTCGGCACACGTACACACACGAATCATTGTAACAGAACACGACCTACTCTTGATTTATTCTTCTTATCACAAACTACATGATAAGAACTATAAATCGGCGATTGTTCGCTTATCTGTTCCTAATGGTTGTGTGTGTCTTAAACATACACTTTATTTTTTTTAATTAGGAGAACGTTATGTTAAATTTCATGGAAATAATCAATCACGATACAAATCAAATCAAAGTCGTTGATGAATTATCAGATGACTTGTTTGATCAAGGCTACAGATTCTTACAGTATGTATCTAACTCAGAAATAGATATACTAGAGTTAGATGCACTAAGAGAAGAAGAGTTACTGGTAAGAATGGCAGGTTCATCTAGTGATCCATACTATTACATAAATACTGATGAACTTAACAGTGATTCATACTATGTCCAACCAATAGAAATATATTAATAATACTACAGGAATACGTACCCGCTGTTTCACGAGGGGTACGTTTTCCCTTTAATAAAAATATTATAAATTAGGAGAATTACAAATGGCTACAACAAACGATAACAAGTTCTTAGAAGTACTTAACGATTCAGTTACTCTAGGTGGATATACTTCACAATCAGGTAGAACTTATGCACCAAGTACTAAAGTACAAACAGTAAAGATAGAAGCTCTACTACGTAACATGAAGTATCAATTCGCTAATGGTTCTGACATCTGCATGGAAGGTCTTGCACAGCTCAACACAATAGCAAATGCAATGACTAAACTCAAAGATATATGTACTAACTTCCAAGCTTCAGAGAAAGATGCAAGAGAAACAAGAATGAAACGTAACGCAGAGTATAATAATCACCCAACAATTGAGCAAACATCACTCAGCCAAGTTGCAAGTAACGTAGGTTAATAAAAATAGGGAGGGGCTTCGGCTCTTCCCTTTTTTTTTGTACACAAACATGCTCGGTGCTGCAAGCAGCTACTCGCATGTAAAAACCTTTGCCTTGCATCAGAAAGAAGAGGGTCGGTCATCCAAGCGTAGCAAGGATATATTATTCTATTAAGCAAAATGCGGAGAATTAAATGATTAATGATTTTAAATTAAATATGGAAGCACTAGCAGAGGTATATTGTTATGAATTCTTTAAAGTTCATAATAAATATCCTGAACCAGAAGAGTTAAATCGTAAAGTATTATTAGCAGAATGTGCAATATTACGAAAGAAATCAGCTCGCTCTCTGTGAGAGCTGATTTTTTCTTATAACTTAGGAGTATATTATGGAATTAACTGTCGAAGATTTACATCTTGTATATGCATATCACTTTAATAAAGTATATAATAAATATCCATCTGTGCAGCATAAAGCAAGTAAAGCTACACTTAATGCACAAATAGATATGTTACAATACATATGGGAGCATAAAGAATGAGTAACATAGTAGAGTACTTAGATTTAGAAGCAGTCCAAGAATTACTATCAGATCTAGGCTATGATTATGATAGGTTTTCTAAGGGTGGTCAAGCATGTTATAACTTACTATGTAGACATCTTGGAGTACCAGAAATGTTAGAAGTACCTCCAGCAAGTGAAAGACATTGAACGCATTATTAGATATATTATTAAATAGTAAACCACATGATCAACAATTTAAGGAGAATACTATGAACAAAGAGAAGCTAGTCAATAAATATTTTATTGGCATTAGATTTTGCAATGACTACTCTAATTATTTTATCTATGGTAAAATTATAGAAAGATTAGATACTCATTGTCTCTGCTATATAAAGAAAACAAAAGAACTAAAACTATTTAGTTTAGAAAGTATGGAAGACTTGACTATTTATAACACAATGAAAGAAATGACAGATGTACTAGTAGCTAAAGAAGAACACAAACGTTTCTTAATAGAGAAAGAATCTAAAAACAAAAAGACATGGAGAACATTATGGCATTAATTACCAATGAAGATATTAGATTTGATCTTTATGAAGATGCACTAGAAGAGTTAAGATGTGATCAACCTGAATTAAGAGGTCATGCTCTAGTAATGGAAGCATGTCGATTAGTAGATGAACGTTTTATGGAGAATCAATAATGGCTTATCAAATAGAAATGTGTACTAAGAGTGAGAACATAGCAATGTGGTCTCATGTACTATCAGTAGGACATGTCTCATTTGGAGATGCTTGTGATTATCTTGATGATCACATAGCATTTGTTAATAGTGATGAATATAATAATGAAGTAGTATCAAGTAAAAATGTTAGCTTCTCTCTTGACAGAGGGGATTATCGAGTTAAATTTATGGAGAATAACTAATGCCTAGTAAAGCCCTAGAAGATTATTTAGATAACATTATTGGAGACAATAATGAAATAAAAGAAATGCCTGAAAAACAACGTACTAAGCATCTGTTAAAATATTATACAGCTAAAGCATATGAAGACTTAGAAAATAGTAAAGGAGATTCCTAATGCCTAGATACTATATAACAGCTAGTGAATCAGCCTCATATGGTGCTGATATTGAAGCACCTAACAAAGATGCAGCAGAGAATATCTTTATGAGGAGAATTGAAAACTTAGATCCAGTAGATATATATGGTTTTCAAATTGATTCAATAGAACTATTAGGAGATGATAATGAAGTCAAATGAAATAGCTAAGATGATAACGGATAAAGTTATTCAAGGATTGAAGGATGATCCTAAGGCATGGTATAAGTCATGGACTGTTGATAGACCTATGAATCTAGTAACTAAACGTGCTTACACTGGAGGTAACTGGATGTGGTTAAACATGCACGCTCATGAAAAAGATGTAGGTGCTTCTACTCAATGGTGTACATATAACCAAGCTAAGACCTTCACTGGTCTTGATCATCCTATTAAAAAGGGTATGAAATCTGTACCTGTATTCTTTTATAAACCTTTCATAGGTAAGGATAAGGTATCAGGTGATGATGTTAATGCTAGGGTAATGAAAGTCTATCGTGTGTTTAACTTTGATGCACTAGAGGGTAACATAGTACTACCTGTTAGGGAAGCTACAGGATTCCGTAAGGATCATGTAGATGACATCATTAAACAGTCGGGTGCTAAGATGAAAGAGGGCTTTCAGTCCGCTTGTTATATACCATCAATGGATGAGATACACATGCCATCATTCAAAAACTTTGATACCTCTGAAGACTACTATGCTACGCTGTTACACGAGATGACACACTGGACTGGTGCTGATACCCGCCTTGATCGTAAGCTTAATGAAGGTAAGTTTGGTAATGAAGCCTATGCTTTCGAAGAGCTAGTAGCTGAGCTAGGTGCTGCCATGTTATGTAATGCTAACGGCATAGAAGGTAGGCTACAACATACAGAGTACATAGCAGGATGGCTTAAGGTACTAGCGAATGATAACAGACACATACTTAAGGCAGCATCATTAGCACAGAAAGCATTTGACTTTATAATGAAGACACCTAAGTATGAGGAGAAGGTATATGATAAAGCGACATAGAGAGGTACGTTCTGCTGAATACTATCAACATAAGGTAGGAGTAATCAGAGTTGAACTTGAATATGAGATGCCTTACGGCATGTCCAATAGTAAAATCATGGAGTTTCTACAAAGGGTAGAGTTACCTAGTAACTATAGTGAGGACACCTATCAGTATGTAGGTATCTGGAATAAAGATACAACTAAATGGGAGAATGATGATGACGATAAAACAAACAAATGATTACACAGCATGTGATGACATACCATCAGAGCATAGTACTTATCTAAGAGTACACGTTGATGATGAACCATGCTTCGATGATGAACCAACTAAAGAAGATTCTATTATGTAATGACTTATTATCTATTCGGTACGGTGGCTTGGAAACAGCCTGAGCCGTTTTAAAGAGATAATATTTTAAAAGTGCCTACACTAAGGGGGCTTCGGTCCCTTTTTTGTTATTATTTAACTAAAGGAGAATGACGATGATGACATTTGATACAGATAAACTTGATGAATTTTGTGAGCTAGCCTTTGGACATACTAACTGGGAGTTTCTTGTTACAGAAGAAGGTAAAATTGTAGTCCAATTTAATAAAGAGAATGGCGATGAAGAATAACGCTAAAATAATATCTTTTATTTTAATCATGTTATTGTTTTATGTAGGTTCACATGTTATACTAGGGTTACTTAACTAACTAGGAGAACACTATGAGATGCTTAGCATGCGATAGAAACTTAACTGACTTTGAATCAACACGAAAACACACTAATACAGGTGAGTACCTTGACCTGTGTAATAAATGTTATAATGAAATACAAGCAGACGTAGAGATTGTTACAGAGGAACGATTAGATCTAACACATGAAGATGATATACAAGTAGACTGGGAACAAGATGAGTAAATTTTTTAAGCTTGGTCCTTGTCCACACTGTGGTAGTAAAGATAATCGTGCTGAGTATGAGAATGGTTTCTGGTGCTTTGGCTGCAGTAAACTTGAACCAAAGTCTGACACGCAATCACTCCGTGATAGACTTAAACAAAAGGAGAACAATGAGATGAAAAGTGTAGGGAAGTTAATTGATACAGTTAAAGAAATACCACAAAAAGCAATGAGATGGTTGCTATCTTACGGCATCTCCCCTCAAGAGATAGAAAAGTATGGTATCTCCTGGTCTCCATCGAGGCAACTGTTAATATTAATTAGCTGTAAAGACTACTGGCAAGGCAGAAACTTTGGCTTTGGTAACATTAAATATTACTCACAGGGTATTAAACCCTTGACAGTATATGGAAAAGGTGATACAATAATAGTAGTAGAGGATGTTTTATCTGCTACTAAAATAGCTAGATGTCATGCTGAAAATATCTGTGCATCTCCCTTGCTTGGCTCCTCATTGAGCAAGCAGTCGATGACCCAGCTTATTAAAAGGTATAAGACAATACACGTATGGCTTGACAGAGATAAGGCTAAGGATGCTATACGTATAAGAAATAAACTAAGAGCTTTAGGTATCACGAGCAAGGCTATCATTACCCCACTTGATCCTAAAGAATATAACAAAACGGAGATTCTAAAATGGTTGAAGAGTTAATAATAAAGTTATTCTGTAATGACAGGGCTCAGTATAATAATTACTATAAGTATATTAATCTTGATTACATCAAGAATAACTTTAGTAATATATATAAACTGTTTCTTGTTATACATCAGTACTATGATGCTAATCAACAACACAATATAAACAAGATAGACTTTGAATTAGCATACCATAGTAGTTATCTATTAGAAGAGAGTGAACGTAATGAACTATCTGAGAGTCTTGATCGTATACTAAAGATGGAAGTTAATGTAGACAACACAGTTCATTATCTTAATCAACATAAGAAACGCTGCATAGCAGGTGAGTTAGCTAAGGTAGCACTAGATGTTGAAGATGGTACAGCTGAATTGTCTGACCTATTAGATAAGGTGAAAGAGTTTGAAGCTGAGGACATCTCTCAAGATACTGTTAATACAGTCAACATGGATCTTGGTGAGCTATATGATTCAGCTATAGCTACACCAGGCTTACGTTGGAGACTAGACTGGCTTAATAAATCTTTAGGATCACTACGTAAGGGTGACTTTGGATTCATCTTTGCTAGACCAGAGACAGGTAAGACTACCTTCCTAGCTAGTGAGATGACACACATGGTAACACAAACAGAGGGTGACATACTATGGTTCAACAACGAGGAACAAGGTAAGAAGGTTGCTATACGTTGTTACCAAGCACTGTTTGGTGTTACTAGTGAGATATTATTTAAAGATGTAACTAAGTACAAAGAAGAGTATAAGAATCTTATTGGTAATAGAATTAAGATATATGATTACGAGGATTCAAGTAGCTACAAGCGGATTGAATCCATCATTAAAGAATCTAACCCTGCCTTGATTATCTTTGATCAGATAGATAAGATAAAAGGCTTTAAGAATGAAAGGTATGACCTTGAACTTAAACGAATATACCAATGGGCTAGAGAGATAGCTAAGGGTTATGCTCCAGTCATAGCCGTCTCTCAAGCGGGCGGCTCTGCTGAAGGTAAGGTATGGCTAACAATGGATGATGTAGACAGTAGCAAGACTGCGAAGCAAGGTGAGGCTGACTGGATACTAGGCATAGGTAAGGAACAAGACAACACAAGCAACATGAGATTCCTTAACATCAGTAAAAATAAATTAACAGGAGACAATGATACACTGCCTGACTTGCGACATGGCAACAAACAGTGTATGATTAAACCTAACATAGCGAGGTATGAAGACATATGAGTTACTTAACATTAGATGTAGAAACAACTATCAGTAACAATGGTAATCCCTTTGACATGACTAACAAACTATGTATGGTTGGTTTACTGTCAGAGAAACAAGTTGTAATAGAAGATATAGAATACTCCGTTGACCCCTATAAGGTATCACTTGAAAGAATCCAATTAGCCGTGGATAAGTGCGATGTGCTTGTAGGGTTTAACATTAAGTTTGATCTACACTGGCTAAAAAGATATGGTATAAATTTTGATAAGAAAAGAATATGGGACTGTCAATTAGTACAGTACATACTATCTAACCAAGAGAATGCTTACCCCTCATTGAACAGTACTGCTGAGTTCTATGAGCTAGGTACTAAGCTTGATGAGGTTAAGGAGAACTACTGGAAGAATGGTATTGACACAGACAAAGTACCCGAAGAGTTACTGTCTGCTTACTTACAGAAAGATTTAGAACTAACTGAGAAAGTTATGGTTGAACAGATGAAAGTATTAAAAGAGAAACCACATCTACGTAAACTTATAGCTCTACATAACCAAGATTTATTAGTGCTGCAAGCTATGGAATACAATGGTATGAAGTATGACTATGATAAATCTAAAGTACTAGGAGATGAACTTGAAGAACAAATATCCAAACTTAACAAAAAGTTGTTTAACTATCATGCTTACCCTGATTTTAATCCCAGTTCTGGTGAGCATCTATCTGCTTTTCTTTATGGTGGGCTCATTAAAGAGCGTTATCAACGCCCCATTGGACATTTTAAATCTGGCTTACGGATTGGCGAAGTCAAATATAAGTGGGAAGAAAGAGACAAAGAATTCCCCAGAAAAATAAATCCTTTATCTAAGAGTGAGCTTAAGAAAGAAGGGTTCTTTAGTACCAATGAAGAAACCTTACGTAAGCTTACACCTCGTAGTGAGGAAGGTAAAGAGATACTAAGAATCATCTTAGCACGTAGTACTATGCAGAAACGTATGACTACATACTATCATGGTGTACCACAATTGATTGATGACATGCACTGGAAACATGGTATACTACATGGTCAACTTAATCAATGTAGAACTAAAACAGGTAGGCTAAGTAGTAGTAAGCCTAACTTACAGAACTTTGATGGAGAGGTAAAAACTCTCTTCCCTTCACGATATGGAGAAACATAATGTTATATAATAATCAAGATGGATACACTGCAGAAGAAGAAGAAGCATGGGAAGCTAAAGAAAAACAACAAGCCCAGGAAGAAGCACATAAACATTTTATTATACAAGAGTTTAGTGATTTAATCCTAATAGAAGGACCTGCCTCAGTACTAGGTGCTATGAAGAAAGAAGCACGGGATGAGCTAACAGATACTATACTACATCAGTATGTTAAACGTAGTGTAGAAGCTAACGCAGGACTATAATATGATACTTAACGCAGATGCAAAACAATTAGAATGGATTTGTGCTACCTATCTATCACAAGATAAGGTTGCTATCAATGAGATTAACAATCAAGTTGATCAACATGCAGATAACCAAAAAAGGTTTGGGTTACCTAGTAGACTGATTGCTAAGACATTCGTGTTTAGATTAATCTATGGTGGTAGTGCATTCAGTTATGCTAATGATCCTAACTTTAAAGACATAGGTGATGAGAGGTTTTGGCAAGGTGTGATTGATCAGTTCTATGATAAGTATAAAGACCTCAAGGCTTGGCATGATAAGATAATGTTTGATGTTAAACAGACTAATCAGTTAGTGATGCCAACAGGCAGAACGTATAAGTATCAAGCCGAAGTTAATAGTCAAGGTAATCTAAAATATCCACGCACTCGAATCCTTAACTACCCTGTGCAAGGACTCGGTGCTGACCTTATGACTATCGTTCGTGTTAGTTTATATAATAAGATAATCAAATTGGATGGTGTTAAATTAATTAATACTGTTCATGATAGTATCATGCTTGACTATGATGACAAGATATGTTATACTAATAGTATAGTACCAATTGTTAAAGAGTCATTCGAGAATGTACCAGCAAACTTTAAACATTTGTTTGGTAAAGATTTCAATCTCCCAGTTAGGGTTGATATTCAATTAGGTAATAGCTGGGGTAATGTAGTAGATGTATAATTAATAAGGAGATTTATATGCAAGTAAATGTTGTAGATGTTTCAAGCTTAAACACACATGCTGCTAAGAATGGTAGACAATACCAGTCCTTAGAGATCATGTATAAGAATGATCAAGGGCAAGCACAAAGTAAAAAGCTCATGTCATTCGCAAACCCTAATGTGTTTAGAGCAGCCCAGAATTGGGAGAAGGGTCAAGTAGTACACGTTAGCACAGAGAAAGACGCTAATGGTTATTGGCAATGGACAGCAGTAGGTGATGCAGAAACCACCACAGATAAGCGTGGTGATGATAGTACTGCAGCAACTCCTCAAGCTAAGGCAGTAGCTCCAACTCGTGTAACAGGAAGTAACTACGAGACTAAGGAAGAACGTGCTGCAAGGCAAGTAATGATAGTCCGTCAATCATCTTTGAGTAATGCTGTAGGTACCCTTGGTTTAGCAGGTAGTAATACATCAGTAGCAACAGCGAATGATGTTATATCATTAGCTAAAATGTATGAAGCTTACGTACTAGGGGAAGCAGCAAGTAATATAGATGATACTTTTAATTCAATAGAAGAAATACCTTTTTAGGAGAAAATTATGACAAAGAATTATAAAACTACTATAGGAGCAGCAACGATCTTTGTTGCTTTTCTTATTTTAATTGCTATATCTACAAGAGATAAGGTTTATGATATACCAGGAGAAGAAGTAATTACTATAACTCCTGTTGTATTATCTGATCCTTATCTAATAGATACATATGAATCAGCAGTAACTCCTGTAGAATCTTGGGAATACTTAGTGGCAGATACAACGCCTCTACTTGAGATTGAACCTATGGATGAGGTTATTTATGATTATATTTTAGATGAGCAATTAACAGAATTACCACCTTTACAAGGATAATTATGATAGCTTTAATTGATCATGATCTAGTAGTCTTTCGATGTGCTGCAAGTGCAGAGAAAGATTCATTAGGCGTTGCTGTTTATAGAGCTGAGGCTTTACTAGATGAGCTACTTACTAAGACAGGGTGTACAGAATATCGTGCCTTCCTGTCTAGTAAATCTAATTTTAGAAAGACTATATACCCTGAGTATAAAGCTAATAGAACTGCACCTAAACCTATTCATCTGAGTGCCTTAAGAGATTATGCATTAGAGAAGATGGGTGCAGAGTTAGCACCAGAAGGTATAGAAGCTGATGATGCTATGGGTATTGAGCAATCAATGTATGAAATGACAAAAGATATAGATATAGGAGGAGAAGATGGATACTTAGGTGATGGTGTTTACATTACTAAACGTCAGCCTACTGTGATTGTATCTCTTGATAAAGATATGTTAATGATACCTGGTAAGCATTTCTCATGGGAGATTAAGGGTAAGGGTTGGGTTAAGCCTGACAAATGGACTGATCAGACAAAGCTCGGAGGACTTAGACTGTTCTTTGAGCAATGTCTTAAAGGAGATACTGCTGATAACATCAAAGGTATTGAAAAGATTGGTGATAAAACAGCTAAGAAAATGTTAGCTCAATGTAACACAGATCAACAAATGTTTAATATAGTGCGTACTGCTTATAGTAATGATGAAGAGTTTATTATGAATGCTAGTTGCCTATGGATACAACAGTATGAAGACGACATTTGGAAAGAGAGGTTTGATGCCTACATTCAAAAGTAAGTTAGAAATAAAGGCTTGGGCAGAGCTTAAGAAACATTTCCCAAGTGTCAAGTATGAACCTGATGTCATTGAATACACACAGCCTGAGAAGGGTAGGAAATATAATCCTGACTTTAAGATGGCAAAGAATGTATACATAGAAGCAAAGGGTAAGTTAGACTTAGCAACAAGACAGAAGATGGTATGGTTTAAAGAATGTAATCCAGAGGTATTGATTATATTCTTATTCATGAATCCATCTAATAAAATAACTAAACGAAGTAAAACATCATATGGTGATTGGGCTAATAAGCAAGGTTTTCTATGGTTAGACTTTAGAAAGGATTGGATAACAGCCTATAAACAAATGATTAAGGAGCATGCAAAATGAATGATCGCAATAAACATTTAGTAATCGGAGATACCCAGGTTAAGCCTGGGATTTCTTTATCTTATTTAACATGGATAGGTAAGTATATAGTAGATAAACAACCTAACGTTATCGTAATGATAGGTGACTTTGCTGATATGCCTAGCTTATCAAGCTATGATGTAGGTAAGAAATCGTTTGAAGGCAGGACATACAAGGCTGACATACGTGCAGCAGTTAAGGGTATGGATACATTGTTAGCACCTATGAAGGCATTAAACAAACGATTAGCTAAGGCTAAGAAAAAGTTATATAAGCCTAAGATGGTACTGACTATGGGTAATCATGAGCAGCGTATCAAAACAGCAATTGAGTATGATAGGAAGTTAGATGGATTGATTTCATTTGAGGACTTACAATATAAAGAATCAGGATGGAATGTAATACCATTCCTTGAAGTTACTGAGATAGATGGTGTTGCTTATTCTCATTACTTTGCTAGTGGTGTCATGGGTAGACCTGTAACCTCTGCTAACGCACTCTTAACTAAGAAACACATGAGCTGCATAGCAGGACATCAACAAGGACACTCAATAGCTTACGGACAGAATGCGGTAGGTAATCAGATGACTGCTATCATCAGTGGTAGTTGTTATTTACATGATGAAGACTACTTATCACATCAGACTAACCAACATTGGAGAGGATTGTATATGTTACACAACGTAGTGAATGGATCATTCGATGAATGTGCAGTACCATTACATTACTTAAAAAGAAAGTATGGTAAATAGCTTGACTTTCTCTGTAAAATATGCTATACTATTAATATGAAGAACAGTAAAGAGAAACAAGTAGGAGGTAATCACTATAAACAATATGTGATTCAACCTATAGAGTTTATAACAAAGAATAACATTCCATTCATTGAAGGTAATGTGATCAAGTATGTACTAAGATGGAAAGATAAGAATGGTATTCAGGATCTTGATAAAGCAATACATTATATTGAACTGTTAAAAGATATTAAAAATGATAAAACTTAAAACTGAAAGAGTCTGTAACAAGTGTAGTGAGCCTGCTAAGATCTGGCATAATAAACAATGGTGGTGTGCAACAGAATCATCAATGGGTAGCTATGCTATGGTAGGTATCTGTGTAAAGGAAAAGAAAGAATGATAACAACCTTTGTATTTGTAATGACAATAACATTCATCAACTTTCCTGTAGAT
>Ga0208768_1000976_pt1 | contig 16710 bp, 9 predicted proteins | sample AntAceMetag02UK1_FD_184760 | JGI IMG/M metagenome (GOLD analysis project Ga0208768, IMG submission 184760) | Saline lake microbial communities from Ace Lake, Antarctica - Antarctic Ace Lake Metagenome 02UK1 (SPAdes) (version 2) | ecosystem: Environmental > Aquatic > Non-marine Saline and Alkaline...
TTTGGCGTCGAGACAGGAGGATCGGCTAGGAATAATTTGGCGAGGACGATGGGAGTGATTTTGTATGAGAAGTGGCTGAAGTCGCAGAGTAATAAACCGCTTACGGAGAAAGCAAAGGGGGTGTCGTCGTGAGCGGTGGTAACAGTGATGTGGTGCTTGTTCCGCATGGCAAATGGGAGCCGATGGAGAGTGCGCCGAAGGACGGGACTGAGATTATTGGTGACTATGGCGTTTGTTGGGCACGGATTGCGTGGTCTGAGCGTCCGGTGTGCATGGCTGGGTCGACGGTGTTCCATCCTCCTGGGTGGGTGACGTCCGGTGGCGAGACGGATGATAATCTGCCGTTGGATGTGCCGGAGGGTTGGCAGCATTACCCTATGGACCGGTTGCGCGATCAATTGGAGGATGTGGTGAATGAACGTATTCGAGAGCTTTGGGCTCAGGTTGAGGATGAAGATTTGGACATAAGCACTGAGATGCTCATGACCGTGGTTTGTGATCGCTACCTGTTGGCCTACGAAGAGGAAATCGACCATGGGCATGTGGCCGATGCGATGGCTGGCGAGTTCGAGGAGAGGGAGGCGGAGTCATGAAAGTAGCCCTATATTTACGAGTCTCCACGAGTGACCAGAGTGTTGATAGCCAGCTTGGGGAGCTGGAGCGCTATTGCGATGCGAAGGGTTGGGAGGTAAAGGCGCGAATCGAGGACAAGATTTCTGGGGCGAGTAGTTCCCGGGAGGGTCTCGATCGGTTGATGAAAATGGTCCGCAAGCGCTCTGTTCGTGCCGTGGTGGTGTTTAAATTGGACCGGCTTGGTCGTAGCCTGCCGCATTTGATGCAGGTGGTTATGGAGCTGGACGGCAATGGCGTTGCCCTGGTGTGTCCGGGGCAGGGGATTGATACGAGCTCGTCCAATCCTGCCGGCCGTCTGCAGTTGCATGTGCTGATGGCCGTGGCCGAGTTCGAGCGTTCGATGATATCGGACCGGACAAAGGCTGGTTTGGCTGTCGCTAAGGCGAAGGGGCGGGTTCTGGGCCGGCCAAAGAAGGCGGTGCCGGAGAACTGGCGCGAGGTGGTCGACCGTGAGGTGACCGTCAGGAAGAGTGCGGTTGCGCTTGGCGTGTCTCGGGGGTTGGCCGAGCGGTTGTGCCGGGAGCGGCGGGTGGAGCGGGAAGCGGAGGGCTAGACGGAACTGGTTATGGCGCTGGCACGTAGACTTTAACGTGATCGTATCGGACAGAGGTTTCGTCTCGTGGGGTGAACCATTTTTGAGCACGGCGCCAAGTGCGAGATGCCTTTTGTTCGCGTCGTATCTGCTTGTGTGAGGTGGCGAGACCACTGGTGCACCGGCTATATTTTCCGATTATGTTGATCTGACCGCCTTTTTCGTAGTTGGCCGGCTTGCCGTTCAGGGTGTGGAGAAAGAGGGGTTTGGTTTTCACTTGGTTGGCTCCTTGTCGGCGCGATTTTGCGCTGCTTGATCGGTGTATTTTTCGGGATAGCGTTTTGCGAGTTTTGCGATTACGCCTTCCGCGAGTTCTTGCATTGAGCAGTCGAGTGCGCGGCAAAGCGGCCCAGCGATATACCAGAGAATGTCTCCGGCCTCCTCTTTGATGTTCTCAGATTTGAGGGGCTGGCCGTAAAATATGGTTTTTTTGATGGGGTCGACTAGCTCGCCGACTTCGCCAGCAAGCCCAAGGGCGGCATGGGTCAGGTCAATGTCTCGGTAAAAGTTGTCTATGACGGCTTTACCTGACCGTGACTCACTGGCCTTCTTCATCTTCTTTAGGGATAGATCGAAGGCGTGTTGAGCTCCTTGTTCTGGAAGGGTGCGCGATGCGCGTTCTTGGAATTGATCGAGGTTCATGGTTTTTTTAATTTTTTGGCTTGGTATTCCGTCAGCCACTTTTCGAAGTGCGGCCAGACTGGGTTGTGCTCGCCGGGTGGGATCTTGCAGGGCTCACCATCGGCTCGCATGAAAATCGGCCCGAGGTAATCGTGCCACTCCCAGCGTCGCGTGCGGCCGTTGACCTTGGCGGATCCGAACGCGTCGGGTCCGTCGATGAAGGTAGGGCTTCCGTTTAAGTTGAGGAGTTGGCCGGCCATTGGTTTAGTCCTTCTTGGGTAAAAGGTGGCCGACCGTGCGTATGGCGTATCGGGCAACTAGCACGGCGTTGGCTTGGGTTCGTATGATGGAATTCGGACCGAATTCTATAGCTTTCATCAGTTCTTCGTCCGTTGCGCAGCCAATGTCTCCTTCGTTGCTTACCATCAGTCCAGTGAGTGCTTCTTCAAGGACACCGAGTGAGTATTGAAGCTGGGCGTGGTTGTTCTGCAGCTTCTGGACGAGTTCGGGCACTTTCGCGCAGAGCACGTCTTGTTGGATGGATCCGTCGTCGGATACGTGGGCTTCTTTGCCGATCGTTATCCCGCATTGATTGATTAGGCCGCGATAGTAGCTGCTGTTGCGGTGGGCGCATGCGGCTTCTTCCATCCAGTTAGCGATTCGTTTTGCGACGGCTTCGGCGAGGACGCTGTCCATTTCAATCAACTTGGTCTCTTTGTCGCACCAGCATAGCGCGGCGATTTGGCGCGCTTCGGGCATCCAATCTTCGGGATTGGTGGGTGTTTCCATGACTTTTTCTTCGCCGTATGCGTGGAGTTCGTCTGCCGAGAAGAAGTCTCCTTCTGGAGATTTATAGTAGAGCTTTGCATCTATGTTCGAGTGATGTCGTTCGACTATGCGGGTCCATCCGGCTTGGGTGCCTATTTTGATCCGGATAATTTCTTGTTTGGTTAGCTTCATGGTTCTATGGATTTGGGGTGGTTGAATAGTTTGGGGATGTAGATTTTGATCGCCTGTTTGCCGGTGCTGTTGGAGGCCATCACGTAGGAAAATGAGCCGCGTATGGCTCGGGTGATGGCGTTGGTTCCGTGCTGCTCTTTTGTGGCGATGTATAGGGCATCATCGGTGATGTTGATCGTCGTGCGTATCCCCATTTCGTGGAGGGCGTATTCGTAGATTGTGTTTGGCTCTTGTGAGCAAACGGCGAGGCACAGTCCTGTGTCGGTTTGAAGGGCAAGGTTACCGGTGGACTTGGCTGTTTTGGCGAGCGCCTTGAGTCTAGATTCCAGATTCCGCGCCATCATGACGTCATCGACCAACTTGTATTCGTATCCGTCTTGGGTGGGGCCGGGGCCGGGGCAGTTGCAGTTGGTGTATTCGTCTCCGCATATGGAGCAGTTGGGATTAAATTCGCCATCGGCGGGATCAATTCCGCAGTCGGCAGCGAAGCTGACAACTTGCCAGCCGTCTTTGTCTGGGAGGTTCATCGTTCAGGTGGGTTGGTTGCCTAGTCCGTCGATGCGTCGTCCGGTGTTCGGTTCGACTTGCACTGCTCGGTCGTCCCATAGGCTGACCATCGAGAGGTCTTTTTGGCAGGTTACTGGGAGGCGATCGCCAATGTGTTCCTCGCACCACAGAAAGATAAAGTGGGCCGCCTTGTATGCCTCTTTTTCTCGGTCAGTTAAATTTGCGCTATTGAGGTTGATGCCGTCGCAGGTGTGAGTGACGGGCAGTGGGTAAACGCGGGCCGTCATGATCCTGACGTTTATGCCTTGGGCTATCCACCCTTGGACTCGTTCGACCATCGCAGGGATGGGTTTACCGATGTGGTCGATACCTCGCCAGTGGTCGTAGTGGGCTAGGGTCGCGTCTAGGTCGACGCCGATCCATCCTCGTGGAAGATTGGGAGGGGTTGTTTTTGCCATAAAGTAGAGAGGTTTTTTGTTCTCCCTGCCGTAAAAACAGAGAGGCCCGAGCCGTGTGCGCAGCTCGGGCCTCCTGATGATTTCTCCCGTGAAGGTAGAAAAGTGGTTAAGACGCGCACACGTCGATCGCGCTTTTACCGATGTAAGGATGGGTCTAGGTCGGCAAGTAAAAAGTTGATTCAGAATCAACACTGAAAGATAAACAACGAATGGCAGAAAACGAAGAGGCGCTACTTCAGCAGATATTTCGCGAGGATACCGCAGCGTGGTGGGAGGCATTTGGCCGGATTGTGAACAAGGCAGGCGAGGTGGCGGAACCGGTGGCAAACTACTTGCAGGCGAAGATCGCGGACGTGCGGCGTGAGTGTCATTCGCGCGAGCTACCGTGTCGGATCCTCACGCTGAAACCACGGCAGAAGGGGAGCACGACTTATTCGGCGGCGGAGATTTACCACGATTTACGGAAGCGGCGAACCTCGGCCTGTGTGATCGGAGCTCAGTATTCGCAGACTCAGAACGCGCTTGATATTATGCGCAATTATCAGACGCTCGACACCTTCCCTTGGGGGAATGAGGGAGAGATCAATACAGAGGTTGGCCGATGGTCTAACGGGAGCCGGTTGATTCAAGAGACCGCGGGTGATGGAGAGGCGGGCCGTTCGGGGACGTTCCAGACGTTGCTGGGCACTGAGGTGGCTCGTTGGGCTAGTGAGGGAGTGAAGGACGCGAAGAAGGTGATGGCGGGACTGCTGAAGTGTGTTCCCCCATTGGCCGGAACGCTTGCCATCCTCGAGACCACGGCTAAGGGGGCATCAGGTGACTTTTACGACAGATGGTTGCTTGGAATGGACGCCGACGAGTTCCTTGCCGGTGGCGAGCTGTCTCCGGGTGACTTTGTGCGGGTGTTCGCACCGTGGTTCGAGTTTCACGACTCGGCGACGAAGCTGAAGATTAAGGCGCAACTGGCGATTGAGGACACACTGGACGAGGATGAGCGTTACCGCGGCGAGAAGGATTTATTGAACGAGTTCGGGTATCGGGACGAGAAGGGCGTGATGCGTATCGGTAAGAGTTGCTCGGATTCGATCATGGGGCCAGGTGGCAAGAAAACGGGACCGTTTACCGCGTGGGAGCAGTTGTCTTGGCGCCGTTGGTCGATCGATAACGAGTGCGACAAGGACGTTGAGGTGTTCAATCAGGATTACCCGGAGTCGTGGGAGAAGGCGTTCCTTCGTTCTGGTCGACGTCGTTTTAACGCGGCCGGGTTGAATTATCAACGCAAGCGGGTTAAAACTCCGCGTCCTGGTGTCCTCGAGGTGCAGGATCCGGCAGTCATGCGTCCGGTCTGGCGAGAAGTGAGTCGGGAGGAAGCGATGCTTTACCGCTATGAAGAGCCTCGGGTTGGCCGGCGTTATCTTATTTGTGCCGATACGATGACCGGGGCGAGTCAGGTGACGGGAATGGACCCGGATTGCCACGGTGTTTTTGTGCTTCGACAGGGATATTTCGAGCATGGCCGTGGTTGGGTTCCTCCTGCGGTGGTGGCTCGGTTGCGTCCGCCGTGTCGGTGGGATGTGGACATTTTGGAAGAGCAGGTTTGGCGATTGGCTGTTTACTACGGCGGAATCGGGGGCTGTATGATCGTGCCGGAAATCAATGCGGATCGCGGTTTGGTCGAGTTGCTGAAGCTGCGCGGTGCCATGATCTACGAGCGTCAGGTTTACAACCAGCGCGAGGGTCGCGTGACCGGCCAGCTGGGCTGGAAGACTACCGGGTCTTCGTCAAATGGTGGCACGCGCGAGATGGCGATCGAGACACTGGCACGCGCAATTCGAGAACATGGCCGCGATGGTGAGGGGTTTGATATTTGGGACGATCAGGCAATCTCTGAGTGTGAGTCTTTTATCGTGAAAGATTCGGGGCGAAGTGAGGCGGAAGAGGGCCACCATGATGATGATGTTTTGAGTCTGGCGATCGGCTTGTCCTGCATCAACAGCGCCACCGAATACAGCAAGCTCGTGGAAGCTCGACGGCTTCCTCCTGATCTGGATATGGCTAAAGGTAGCGAAAATGGCCGGCATGGGCGGGCGCAGTATTCCTAGTTGTGCTATGTGCAACGTTGACACGAGAGCAACGTAGTCGTGGTAATTGGTTAAATATACGCGTGGCCCGAGGCGGATGTCCGGCACGATAAAACCGGAACAACTCGAAATCTCCCGCCATGATCCCTTTGCCTCGCCTCTCTCAGCAAGAAGAAGAAGAAGAACAAAAAAGGAAACAGGCTGCAGTAATGTCTCCAGCACGAGCGTCGACGGATATTGTAGAACGAGCACCATCTTTTCAAGCGCGGCGTCAGGCTGATCCGCTTGGAGGTCCGGTGCTTGATCCTCCGAGGGGTGACCTTGCGCAGGCTAATATGCGTTCTGCTGGTGGTTACGCTTTGAGCGCGGGTGATGTCCAAGCGCTGGCTCGGCGCAAGCATACTGAGGAGCAGGCCGCAAAAGCGGGAGGTGCGGTTAAGGGTGCATTATTTGTTGATCCAGTGGGTGGTAGTCAATCTGCGGCGGCTCCGGCTCCGCAAAGGTTCAGCCAGGACATGGCGCGTGGACGCATGGCGTTTGAAAGGTTTGCTTCGGGGGATCGCCGTGGGTTTGAAGTGCTTAGGACTCCGATGCAACTGACCCAGGCGGAGAAAGACAGGGGCGCGAGCGTAGAGCGTGGGAGTTCTTTACCCAAGGGGACGGTTCAATACGAGGATCGCAATGGTGAGACGGTGACAAAGGGACCATCTGGTGTTTCTTCTGGTCCTGCCGCGCCGCCTGCCGCGCCTGTTGAGTCTGCACAGCCGGTTGCGCCTACTAAAGCGTCTGAACCGGGGCCATCTTTGCAGCCAACGAGTCCGTTTATGTCTGCGGAGGGCGGTTCTGTTTTTTCAAGCCCAAGTGATCCGTTTGTTCAGAAGGCTTCGCCGGTGACGCCGGTCCCAATGGATGAGGCGGAGTCGAACTCGGCGTTTCGTTCGCCGCAATCGATGCGCCCGTCTCCTTTTCAAAGGATGGAGGGTGGGCCGTCTAGTGAGTTTGTGCCAAAGGCACCCAGCGGTGGATTTGCCGGCACAGGACATCCTCTGGGTGGTCCGGGTGGTGGCGCAACAAACCGGTTAATTTCTGGGATTGCTGATAGCTTTATGAAGTCTGGACCGGAGCCGTTAACCGAGAACGTTACGCCGGAATCGGTGGACTTTAAAATGTCAGATTTGCGGGAAAGAATTAATGCACGGGAGAAAAGCCGTGGGTCATACTTTTCGAATGGGCGCACCGATCCTCTCTTGAAGAAATTAAGGTTAGAACTACTCGGTCTGCAGCAACAGAAGGACGCCTTCACTACGCAACCTTCAGGCGGCGCGAGTCGCTAAAATCAGATTATGCCTTTAAACGATCAATTAGAAGATGAGAACCGTCTTGGTGGTGGTGCTCCTAGTATGTTCGCGGGAAGAGGAACAAGGAAGCCGGTTGGCGAGAATATCAGCGATTTTAGCCAGCGTGGTTACAAGGTAAACGATTTGCCGGCTGGTAATCCGGCAAGGGTTCGGCGCGAGGCGGATCGAGCCAAGGCGACCAAAACCGCGAATATGGCGAAGCTGGAGGATCAGTTTCGGCAGAAGGGAATTGATTTTTATAAGGGTGAGGATGGTATCCTGCGGCCGAATCGTGACGAGGCTGGTGGAGTGGTCTACAAGACTGGCGATTGGAAGAAAACCAAGCGCGAGGATGGTTCGTGGGCGCTGGGGCGTCGGAGCACGAGCGGCAAGACAGAGCACAAGGCGGTTCCGATGGTTCGTGGTGCAGACGCGGAGGATCCGAATCTTTACTATGATTTTGGAGAGTCTGGGCAGGAAAACGCTGGGCATGTTGATGATTTAATCGGTTCCAAAAATCCGGACGTCGCAATTTCGGCGCGAAAAGCCCGGAAAGCGTGGCGAGGTGACGCTCAGAAGGCGGCTTTGGCTCCCCTCAATAGGCAGATCATGCTGCTTGATCAGGAAAAGGAAACCAGCGATGTGAAAATCGCAGACGCACAGGGGCGGATCAGTCAGTTGGGGGCGGAACGCATGGCTCTGGGTGAGCAAGAGCAGGAATTAAAAGCTCAGGGTAAATGGTCGGATGGTGGGATGTTTTCAAGGGGGTTAAGCCCAGAGGCGAAGAGATTACAGGCCCAGGTCGAAAAAATTGACAGCGAATCAACGGAGATTACTTCTGGGATCGGTGAGTTGGAGTCTGCTTGGTCAACTGGTGCGGTGGGTATTGGCGCCAGTGCTGCACGCATGGAGGCTCTGAAGAGTGAGCGCGATGTGTGGGTGGCCGAGTCGAAGCTGGAGGATTATGCCGATTTGCGCGGCGAGCGTCTGGCGGTTTTGAAGAAGTTGGGCCGGTCTGCGAAGGATGACCCTATTCTGAAGGAGATTGATCGGATCCAGCAGGACTATGGTTTTAAGGTGGCGGATACCGTCATTGCTAATGGCAGGGCGGCGGAAGTTGCCGGGGTGCCCGAATCTTTCGAGGCTCCGGTGAAGCAGGGTAAACCGGCCGCACAGCCAGAGAAGGATCCAACATTTACTGGGGAGGTTGGTCGTCGAGCTGGTGATCTGGTTGCTTCGTTTGGTCGTGGGTCCAATGCTCTTTTGAAGATGGCCGGCGACCTTTACGGGCTGACTACCGGCAACATGGACAACGTGGTTAGCGAGTTTGGTGATCACGGCATGGACTACTGGGGGGCGAAGGTCTCAGCAGGTTTAAAGAAGGGGGAGGCGGAGCGAAAGGATGCGATTGATTCGGTCGATGGGTGGTTTGGGAAGGCTTTGGCCTATGTTAAGTCCACCGTGGCGAGTCCTGAACTGTTTACGAATGCCTTGGCTGAACAGTTGCCAAATCTGGCGGGTGCTGGTGGTGCTGCGGCTCTTACGGGTAAGGCGGCGACTAAACTTTTACTAAAGACGGCAGCGGGTAAGGCATCCAAGCGTCTAGCTGCGGCTGTGGCGGTTGGCTCGCAGGTCGGCGTGGGTGCGGCCCTGCAGGGTGGTGATGTGGGCGGCGATGGCTACGACGAGGCGGTGGTGGCGTTGCATGAAATGAGCGACGAGGCCGCAATGGGTCTGCCGGAGATTGCTGCTGCGGTTGAGTCTGGCGAGTCGATCGAGGATGCAAAGCTGGCTTTGGCTCTCTCAATTGGTCGCCGCTCGGGTGCGATCGCATTTGGTGTTTCGATGCTGGCGCAGGGTGTCCCGCAGATGATTCCGGGGCTTGGGACATTGGAGAAGGTTTTGGCTGGCAAGGCTGGCGCGGCCGGAGTTGCTGGCCGGCTCGCTGGTGCGGGTGTTACCGCGGCAACTGAGGCGCTCAGTGAAGCTGCCGAGGAAGGGTTGGGGCGGGTTGGGTTAAACTCTCAGGTTCAGCGTATCGATCCTGATCGCAAATTGAGCGAGGGCGTGGGCGAAGCGGTCGGGCAGGCTGTGGTTGTCGGCGGTGGTCTCGGTGGTGGTGGTGCGTTGATCGCAGCTGGGCCAAAGACCGAGGCGGGTATTGCGGTGGAGTCTGCTCCCGTAAACCGGGCGAAGGTGCTTTCAATGATCGATGATCCTGGATCTCGGGCGGCGATCGAACTGGTCGGTGGTGCGGACAAGGTGAAGGCGTTTCTCGCCGAATACGACGCAGCTGGTGGGCAGGACGAGACTGCGGCACAGGAGTTGGCGAAACTTTCAGGCTGGTTGGAGGTCAATCGGCAAGCAGTGGATCAGGTGGAGGCGATGCAGGATTTTGATCCTCAGTTTGACCCAGAATCTGACCCGGTGCAGGTGGAAACCGAGACGGCGAAGCTTAAGGATTCTAATCGGGATGCTGCTCGGGGATTACTTCGAATTGCTAACGGGTTAAACGTTAACCAACTGCCGGAAGCTGAACAAGCGGCTCTCACGGTCGTGGGGGAACGGATCGGGACCGAAATGGTCAAAGACGAGGAGGGTTTTCAAGTGATCACCGACAAGGCTCGGGCTTGGATGATCGAGGGGGTTTCGTCTGCTGAGTCGTTGATGCCACGCACCGAGGCGGAGGTTTCGCAGTTGATCGCTCGCGCCAAGGAGCAGGGCACTCAATCTGAGCAAGCCGCTCAACCAGAAGTTTCTGAAAAATCAACGGAGACTGCTGTTCCACGTGAAACACAGAAGGTGGAGGCGATACCTCCCGGTCAGTTCCTCGAGGCGGTTAATCGTGTTTCGAAGGGCGGAACGCCGGAACAGAAGCTAACTGTCGCACGTCGTGCAGCGGAGAACGTTAATAAGGCGCTTGGGACATTGGGCGCCACCTTCCCATCGATGCGAGTTGTGCAGGAGGAGTTGGGGTCTGGTGGCCTTGCGGTGGATTCGGATGGCACGTTGCTCGTCTCCATCGGGGATATCGTGGCAGAGGGCAACGATCAGGCTATTTTGGATCCCGATCGCATGGTTGCTTTGGCGGTGGAAGAGGGGGCCCACATCATTTCACAGCGGATGGAGGAGGCGGGCCGGTGGAACGCTACCGAGGCATGGGATTCTCTATCCAGCCAAGAACGCTACACTTTCAAGCGCATCTATGAGCCTGGCGCGTCGGGTCCGGTGAGTGATCGGGCAATGGCGCATGAAGCGGTGCGGATGCTCGTTCAGGGTCGAATGCAGGTCCGGCAGGATGGCCGATTGGTCATCAACGGACAACTCTCGGAGGAGCGTGCCTCTGAAAAACTGATTTCGTTCATTCGTGATGCCCTGACTGCCTTGCGGTCGTGGATCATGGACTCTGCAACCGGGGATTCCGAAGGCATGGGCGATATGAAGCTGATCGCCGACGAGATCGGTGCACAGCTCGAGCAGATAAATGGGACTGACAGCGTGCTGTATGGTCGGTATCAAGAACGTGATGGCAACGGAAACCCAGACCAAGGTGCAGGAAGCACTCCAAGCGATCCGGGGGAAACCGCACCAGTATCATCTGATACCACATCAGCAGAAGCTGGAGATACGGCTACGGCCGCTCCCGACACCACTTCGCAGTCGCCGGATAACAGAGAGCCAGATTCGTTAGGGGTATCGGATCAGGACAGCGGTTTGGCGGCTGCGGAACCTTCTAACTCCGAGGCATTGACCGGAGAAAAGGTCAACCGGCTGTGGTCTGCTTTTGCTGCCGACAGTGGCACTCTGGGGATTCCTCGCTCGGATATGCCCCAGGTTAAGGCCGAGAACCGGGGAGCGTTGGTTCAATTCCTGAAAGCACGAGGTATCGAAAGCGCAGAGGATAATATTCTACCCGGTTCGCTGAAACCTACGCAGGCGGAGTTCTCGCCGGCAAAGGTAAAGAAGGCCGAGGGCTTCAAGGGTGGCGACCGTGCAATTCTGGTTTCGAGTGATGGGCATGTGGTCGATGGGCATCACCAGTGGCTCTCGAAGGTTAACGTGTCCCCAGACGAAACGATCCGGGTTATCCGTTTGGATGCGCCGATCGAGGCTGTTTTGGCCGGAGTCAAGGAGTTCCCGAGTTCGGACACCGAGGGTGGCGCTCGTAGCGTCGAAGCTGCAGGCGATCAGTCATTTGGTGGTGCCGCAGAGGGTGCGACCGGACCGCGTGCACAACTTACGACTGATGCCAATGGATCACTGGACGTTGCAAGCGTTGCAGCCTTGGCTGGCGAGTTAGGGGTTTCGCCCGAGCAGATTGGTCGACTCGAAAAGGTGACCCACAAGGGAAAGAACTTTTGGACGGTCAACGTGCTCTCTGGTGCGGATCAGTTTCCATCGTCGCACACTCCTGACGGGATCGTGCGCAACGGCTACCCGGATGCGCTGCAGCCACGGGATCGTGCCGGTGATATTTACGTTTCTCAGCAGCGCCAGATTGCCGCAAATCCGAACATGGACGAGGAGATGCTGGCCGGGACGACCGCGCAGGGTCTGCCGATCGTGGCGTTCGTTTCCGGGCAAGCGGTGACGGTGATGGGCAATGGTCGGGCCAATGGGAAGAGCCTGATGTATGACGATTCGAGTCTGTCTGATGTCGCGGGTAAGTTCCAGGAGGACTTGGGCGCGGTGGCACGGAGTAAGGGCATTTCGGCGGAGGTCGTCGACTTGGTTGAGAATCCGGTTCTTGTCCGTGTTGCAATCACATCGATGCCGGTTGAGGACTTGCGGGAAGCCTCGGAGGATTCAAACCAGTTTGCCGGCGCTGCGACGAACACAGTTGAGCAGGCTCGGCAGGATTCGGACCGTTTGAGTCCCGAGGTGATTTCGTTCTACAACCCTGATTTTGACATTTCGGCGGGTCGCAATCTTCCATTCCGGCAGGAGTTCGTCTCCTCGGTAATCAAGGACACTTCGGCGAATATAAGCGATACGGACCTGAATCGGCGCATCGAGGCTGCGATGTTTGCCAAGGCTTACTCTGGATCCCCGGAGGGGGCGGCTGCATTTGGTCGGCTGGTCAATGAGGACGATGCCGGTGTTCGTGGTCTGATCGGCGCCATGATGAAGGTGGCACCGAAGGTTGCGGCCATGAATACCGCGATCGAAGACGGTGCGCTGCATCCGATCGGGATCTCGGCTGACATTGCGCGAGCAGTGCAGGACATTGCTCAAACGCTGCGGGACAAGCCTTCCAGCCAGTCCGTGGAGGCAGCGCTCGATGCATTGGTCAATCAGCAGGAGCTTGGGGCCATTTCCGAACGGTCTGAGCTTCAGGAGGCGATGCTTCAGTGGTTGGTCGAGAACCGGCGCAAGGGTGGGAAGATTGCCGAAGTGCTGAATAATTACGTGACGCTCGTATACGGGCAGGGCGACCCGAAGCAGGAGGCGATGTTTGCGATTGAACCGGCAACTCCCGCGCAGATTTGGAAGCAGGCCACCGAAATGGGCGCGGATGAGATTCTGGCATCGGCTCGTAGCCTGAGTGCCCGTCGTATTGGTGCGGTTTTGAAGAGTGGCCGGTCTGAGCAGACGGAAACGCCGGCGTTTAAGCGGTGGTTTGGCAAGTCGAGCGTGGTGGATGCGAATGGTGCGCCGCGTGTTGTTTATCACGGCACTGGGGCGGACGAGAACTTTAGCGTCTTCAGGTCGGGTGACGGGTTTGGGATGCACTTTGGGACGGCAGGTCAAGCGACAGACCGACTCGACAGCGTAATCTCTTCTGGAAGAATCAGGGAAAAGGGCACACGCGTGCTTCCTGTTTATCTGAATATCAAGAACCCTGTGCGGCTAGAAGACTACGGATCTTGGGACTTAGATTCGGGTCTTGAGGACCAGTTGGACCGATTGTTTGGGGATAAGACGGTCCGGGCATTTGGAGTGAAAACAGAGGCAGATGTGATTCGGTTCCTGAAGGGCGAAGGACACGACGGGGTTGTCTATAAAAATGAAGGCGAATCCGGCGGTGCAGGTGTTACTCGCAAGGCTTTGGTGGACGCTAAAGAAAAGGTGGCTGAGTTAATGGGTAAAAAGGTGCCGTTTTATTACGTCCCAGATGAGGTTCAGGCGACTCAGGAGTTTAAAGATTTGGAGGATGCGCAGACTGCACACAGACGGTTTTTGATGGGGAATCAGGAGGATTCCTTTATCGCCTTTGATCAGACTCAGATCAAGTCAGCGATCGGAAACCGAGGCACGTTTGACGCGAACGATCCGAGTATTTTGAAATCCGGACGTTCTGAGCAGACGGAAACGCCGGCGTTTAAGCGGTGGTTTGGTAAGTCGAAGGTGGTGGATGCGAATGGTGCGCCCATTGTGGTTTATCATGGCACTGGGGCGGATTTTGAGGTGTTTGATACGGTGCGATCAGAGATGGAGCGGATACACGGCCACCCTTCCCGCGTGATGGGTTCGTTTTTCACAAATCGGGAGAACGTAGCTAATCAATACGCGAAGACGTCTTCTGGGGTGAAGCGGGGCGATGCGCGCACCGTCGCGGCTTTTTTGAGGGTCGAAAATCCCAAACGTTTCGAACTGCATGAGTTTTACGTTCGGTATGATGGTTTTAAGAATAACGATTGGAAGGCAAAGGAGCGCTTGGCTAAGGCGGATGTGGCGAAGTTCCAAGCCGAGGGCTACGATGGGATCATTGTAGATGGAGGGTATGAGATTATCGTTTTTAGCTCGAATCAGATAAAAAGCGCCACGGGCAACAACGGCAATTTTGACGTAAATAATCCAAGTATAATCAAATCAGGCCGTTCTGGGTCGGACGATACCTTGGACTTTTTTGGTCAGTTGGGTCTTAACGACGAGGCGAAAATCTACGCGGACAATCTTCCTCCTGCTGTCGCGAATTCCGCGGGAGGTGTTCTGAGCTTGATGGCAAAGGAAATCCCGGAGATGCGAGGGCATTCCGGCGCGATCGCAGCCGCAAAGAGCATTGCCGAGCGTGCCAAATCGCCGACGAAGGCTTCTGAAAACGACAAATTAGAAAATGTTGCCGAAGATGCCAAGACTGAGGAGAACCCCGAAACAGAGGCCAGTGCTGTTCGTGCGGTTCCCGTACCTACCCAAGACAAGGTGCGCAAGCATGAGTTGAGGTTTGGTTCGGATGTTGATCTGGCGCCGGAGCAACTGTTCGAGAAGTATCGCCCTGCTGCCGAGCGCATGGCTGCGACGCGGTTCAACAACACTCCGGGCGTGGGACTTGAGGATCTGATGCAGCAGGCTCGTCTGTTACTCTGGGAGGCTGCGAGCGGTGTTTCTGCTTTCACTCAAAAAGAGGGCAATAAGAAGTTTGCCGACTATGGAGTGGGTAAGGAGGGGACTGCTCGTTCCTTTTGGCAGTTTGCCGGCAACCTGATGCGGCGGCGCCTTAGCACGATGTTTGCTACGAACGTCAAACGAGTGTCTCTTGAGGTCTCGACGGATGCTGGCGCTGGAGGTGCGTCCGGCGAGAGCTTTTCTTCTGATGACTCAAACGATGGCGGTGGCGGCACAATCCTAGACACGCTGGAGAGTGGTTCGGATGTGGCGACCGAGGTGGGGGAGCAGGAACGTCAAACGACGGCTGCGCAGATTGTCAACGAAGCGTTGGCGATTATGGACTACAAGCGAGCGACTGCGCTGCGGGTCTACATGAAGGACGGACAGTTGAGTGATGTGCAGGAGGCATTGGGCCTTAATAGCGTTCAATCGGCGCACTACAATTTGCAGATCGCGATGAAGCAGCTCCGCAAGATCCTAGATGGTCGCGGAGTAAGCGCGGATATCCTTCGATCGGGCAAGGCATCGTATCCCCCAGTGCCAGATGATTTGCTTAGACTCAGTGACCGTGCGGCTTGGGAGCGGCAGGTTTTGCAGTGGGCAAAGGAAGTCCCTGATGTGGTGGCATTTCAGGCTGGTGGACGCCCTAATAATGCTCTGTTTACTTCTCGTAATTCGAGGGAGGGCGAGCATCCTTGGCGGGTGACCTGGATTCTCTTTGAGGGGAGTGACGATAAAAAGGTCGGTTCGTCGATGCGGGCGGTCAATCACGTTCACTTTCCGAAGCGGGAGGAGGCATTTGGATATGCGCTGAGTCTGGGCACGCCGGACCCGGATTTACTGTTCAGCGGTCGATCTGTTCCGAGGAATCCTTTGGGTCAGCAAATTGAAGCCGAGCAGTTACGCGTGGCTGCGGGCACAGACTTGACGCGTGGTGTAAAGTCTACGGATGAAGATGTCGTTTCAAAAGACAAAGGCCGGAAAAGAACGCAGTCGTTTGGCGATCCGTTCGATGGATCTTCAGCAGAAGTTGCTGCAGAAGCGTCCCGCGTTGCCAGCGGATCTACTTCGGCAGTCCGAGATGCTGGCCGGCAAACGCCCAGCGAAACCCAAAAAGTAAAAAACCGCCAGTCTGATGCGCTCCGAAAGTGGGCGCAGGAGAATGGTGCGATGATTGATTCGGACCAGTTCGAGAAGCAGTGGAAAGAAGGCGGGGAGGTAGGCGGGGAGGAGCATCAAGTCATTATGGGGACGGATGGCCTGACCGTAACTAAGCGCAACTTTGTCGATGATAGTTTTGGTGGCGCGACGGTGCTGCCTTTTCATCTGGGCTATGACGAATTCTTTGATCGGGTTCAGATTCACAATCTGCTTTTCGAGGAGACAGGGCCGAGGCTATTGGGGTTCACCGAAACCTCGGAGGGCTTGATTGCCCCAGTGCTTTCGCAGGCGTATGTCATCGTTCGTCGTGGGGCGACCCGAGCAGAGACCGAGGAGGCTATGGAGCTTGAGGGGTTCCGTCGGATTAATGCCGACAATTACCGACGCGGTGAGGTTTTGGTCGAGGATCTGCACGACGAGAACGTGGTGATCGATAATTTCGGCAAGATTCAGTTTATCGATCCAGTAATCTACATTCGGCCCGAGAAGCTGAAGAGTGGGCGGTCGGAACTTTTTGATAAAGACGAAATGGAGGGTAAGGGCGACAATGTTGTGGTTCCCGAGGTGACTCCGGTGCAAAAGGCCAAGCTAAAAAATACCCTACTTTTCCCGTTTTTGGGCAACAAGTCGGCGATCAGCGGGAAGCTGGCAGGGGTGATCCTATCGGGTGCCGAGGGGGTGAATCTGGTAGGTGACATGATGGCTGGTGCCGGGTTCTACGGCAATGTGCTCAATCGGTTAGGGTATCGCGGGGTTGCCAAGGTCCACAACGAGTGGAATGGGCTACGTGCTGCGACCTTTGCCGCAATTAAGAGCGACGTGGAGGGGGTGATCAAGGCTCAGGAGCGGTGGGTGGATGTATTTGACCAATTGGACGCTGAGACGTCTGCTGATGGTCGTCCAGAGAACGAACGCCTGCAGGAGTTGGTTCGCAAGATTGATGCTGCTGCTCGAGAAGTGCTCATACCGCTTTTGCCGGAGAATGCTTCGCAACTGGTCAAGACTGCGCCGATTGCTATGCCCCAAACGGC
>Ga0208768_1000979_pt1 | contig 16687 bp, 20 predicted proteins | sample AntAceMetag02UK1_FD_184760 | JGI IMG/M metagenome (GOLD analysis project Ga0208768, IMG submission 184760) | Saline lake microbial communities from Ace Lake, Antarctica - Antarctic Ace Lake Metagenome 02UK1 (SPAdes) (version 2) | ecosystem: Environmental > Aquatic > Non-marine Saline and...
TATATAATAGAACGTTTTGTGAGACCTTGACTGTTATTAGTGTCGAAACCAGACCATTTATCATACATGTCAGATATACCGTCAAATTGAAAGGTAGGCGACTTTGCACTTAATGCAAGCCAAGCGATAAACAGTTTCTTACTTATATTAGAAAGAGCCCATCCTACTTTCATCCACTTTAGATACGATCCTTCACCGTAATAATCTATTGGAAGTATCATCGCTAGCTCATATGCTTCTCGTAAATTATATTCGTCGGGTTTTAGTCTTTCTATAAACTGTGTCACAAGCCCGTCAATATCGGATTTTGACTTTATACTACTTACACTGAAATCAATTGTATTTGTATGTTGTATGTTTGTTTGGATGCGGAAAGTATTATGAGTTGTCGTGGAACGGCTTTTCTCATGAATTGCGATAAACTCAGCCTTAAAGAAGAATTGAGGATGTTCGGTATAACGCACTGACAACTTTGGAAAATCTACACACCAATTGAACTTCTTTACTGGTATCTTAACCTCCATAAACTCACCGTCAGTTGTATCGTATTCGTATTCATAAACCCGCGTGAGAGAATACTTGTCATGATTCGGTTTTTTAGAACCATACAATTGCCAGTTTGTTACGCCAGTGCTGATACCCTTATCCAGAACATCCTCCCATGTGTTTGTAAGAGGTAAGTCACCCCATTCTTCCTCGATCTTACCCATTACTCGCTGGCGAATAATAGTCTGAGTTGTGCGATCCGCTTGAATTCCGATAAGCATATGTATACCGTCTTTCGTAATCTGCTTTTCTTCTAGACGATTTACATTTGGTTTCTCAAATATATATATAGGAAATGGACACTTGTCTGCAAATTGGAAAATATCTTTCAAAACATCTAAATATAATTGAACGATACTAACAACATGTTTATCGGTATACTGTTTTTCGGTTACTTTATATTCATAACGGAAATCGAAATCAATTGCTATTGGTCCACCCGTTTCACGCTGTTTCTCGGTGAGAAACTCATCGCCATTTTTTGAAACGATATCTTTATAATAATGATCTAAGAATGTCGAATACTCATCATCTGGAATATGATATTTAGCTCCAAACGAATTTGTATGAGGAATTCTTGTATTTGTAGGTGGTCGGACATCATCTTTTCCCAACCAATGTGAGCCGATGAAATCTTGATAATTTGATGCGGGTTTCGGTTTAGCGCGATGTCCCATTGTCTATGATATTGTGCTATTTTTATATAAGAATACAGATGATTCAATTTTATTTGGAAAGATTATAATGTCAAATTGTTTGATAGTATAATATGATATATGGTAAGATATTTTTTTTTGATTATGGTATAATATTTATTGAACAAAATTAATTCAATTTTTTTGTGCAAAAATCTAATTATATAATATATTATAAAATGTCAGCATTTTCAATGAAAACCCCCAATTCTACTGATGAACCTAATAGTATAATCAAAATGCCATCACCTTTAGTAGACGTTATATCTATCGATAGAGCATGTTGTATTTTAGCACAAATAATAGTTAATTTTGATTCGGCAAATCAAAAAACAGTCATGGATGAAATAAACAAGTTAAAAAACGGCATAAATTTAGATGGTTTTTTCAAAAAATGCGATACACTAGATGTTACTAATACAATGAACCCGATATCACAAGATGTGATAAATATGAAAGAAATACTTATGACTGTTTTTATGGGTATTATTGAAGATTCAGATTCAATGATAAATAACAGTAAAAACAACGGAGATAATAACAAAAATATAATCAATGGTGGTATGAATCCGAAACAGTTTGCTCAGATTTTATATACTATATGTAGCCTTACTGTTGGATTCGTGCTATTGGCGACATTTATGAATAATGTAAATAATACGAATGATAATTTGAAAAAAGAAGCGGAGACAATTGTTATGCGAGAATTCCTTAAATTTATAAATGATGTTCCTGAATTAGATCAATCCACAAATGATTCAACTGGTTATATAAATTTGTTAATTAATACAGTAAGTTCGTTTATAACACATCCAGATACGGTACTTGAAAGTCCATTATTATTACAAGATTTTACATGGTACAATCAACAGGACCAAGCTACGCAATCTACTGTGGCTTTATTCGTTAAAAACGCAATCGAAGATGCGAATCGACATATTAACGAACCCACACAATTACGAATTAGCGACCGTGCACATGTTGATGAAACAAAACAAAATTCGGTTGTTGCAAAATCAAAAGAACTCAAGCGTTTTTGGTTAGATGATCCAGAAGTTTATTTGAGTATTATTGCAAAAAATACAAAGTTGAGATTATTGGAGAACATTTCTGATAAGTTTACTGCAGATTGTTTCAATAAAATTACGGATGAAAAATCTGCAGCAAACTTATTCAATCTAGTTGATAATTTTGCAAGACCGTGGACTGGTAATACAGATAATTGCATTAAATCTGATTTTAATGTGCAAGTAAGATTAATACAACATAGCGTTGAAACAACAATTAACGAGTCTGCGCATAACTTTTTTTTATTAAAAGCAGCATTTCCGTTTATATCAACTGGTATTGGAACTATACTTTTTGCGATCAAAGGATGTATCAGAAAGAATAGCGAAAAAACATTGAAAGGTGGTTTTACAAAACGAACAAAAAATAAGAAACAAATGAAGAAGCAAACTAAGAAAAAGACAAATAGACGAAAAAACAAAACAAGAAACTTACGTAGATAGAGTAATCGAATATATGTTGTAACACAAAAATCTAAAATCCTGATTCCATCGTCTTATATAATTCCACGTGTTCTGGTAGTTTTACGCTATCATAAAAATGAGGGTGAATATACAATTTAATATTAGTTTCGTCCATTCGTTGGATTACTTCAGATAAACTGTTTATACGACCTTGGGCTCCAGCAAAATGCAATGGTCTAGGTTTCTTTCTAGTAGGATATCGAATTAACCATTCGACTTTCATTGCACGAATACTCGTCCAATCCATACACGTCATAACTGCGATGAATTCCCATGGTCCTATACCTTTAGTTGCAACTGCACCACCTTTGATTTCACTATTATGTTGACGTAGACGATGCACTAGATCTACAGTATATCCATTATATGTTCTACCCATACCTGTATGAATATGCCTTCCTTGTCCTAAAATATAACAATAATAACGTTTTACTGGTGTTTGTAATGGTGTGATTTCATCCTGTATCGATACTTTACATGTTCTAGAATTGTGTCCGTCTTGTCTGCATTTTTTACAAGGCATTTTTTTATTATACACATCTATTTATTTTCGGATTGTATACCGCATAGAGAGAACCTAAATATTTAAACCGATGAAGATTTCAAATGGTACGCTTTCAGCGTCCATTGGGAAACTTATCGGTTATAACCCTTAAGAAAAAAATGGGACAAAGTCCCATTTTAATTCTTCAAGTGTTTAATAGAAAAACATATAATTATATATTTACTCTAAAATTGAATTCAAAAGAAACATTATATCATTACAAAGTAAATAACCACAAATATGAAGTTCTGTGAAAAGTGCGATAACATGTATTACATCGGATTAAATACGGAGGATAATACAAAGTTAAATTATTACTGTAGAAATTGCGGATATGTAGACGAAACTCTAACAGATGACGGAGTGTGTGTGTTGGATACACAATTCAAGAAAACACAACAACAATCTGCGCATCTCATAAATAAGTATACAAAACTAGATCCTACACTTCCCAGATTGCGAAATATACGATGTCCTAATGCAACCTGTAAAACAAACGAAGTTGGTGTTAAGGAACCTGCTGAGATTATTTATATGAGATACGATGACGCAAATTTAAAGTATATTTATATTTGTTCTACATGCGACACTTCTTGGCAATCGGCGTGAAAAAATTGAAACATAATTCAGATAAAATAATAGCGAGATATAGTATAAAAATGGATTATAAAGAAGAAAAAGAAGAAGGTGAAATTTCAAGTGAAAGTGACAGTGATAGTGATATTGACGGCGATGATATCGATAATAAAATAAATAATATTGACGAGGAAGAAGAAGATGAAGATGAAGAAGATGAAGACGATGATATAAGAGAAGATATTTCCGACACTGAGAACACTTCAGAAACACAACCACAATTTATGGAATTTAGCGAAGATGAAAATGAGGACGACGACGACGACGACGATGATGATGATACACTAAATGAAAATTATCTACAAAAACTAGACCACGATGTCAAGCAAAATATTATGTCTGATTTCCATCCAGAATTGAATACACATAGTATTGAGGAAGTGGAAGCATCATGCACTGTTATTCGCGATGACCGGGGTATCATTATAGACCCATTACATAGGACTCTGCCGTTTGTAACACGATATGAGAAAGCGCGAGCAATTGGTGAACGTGCGAAACAAATAAATTCGGGTGCAAAACCATTTGTTGAAATCGAACCGTCAATGATTGATGGTTATTTGATTGCATTGAAGGAGTTTGATATGAAAAAAATACCATTTATAATTCGTCGCCCACTTCCAAATGGTAATTCGGAATATTGGCGATTATCGGATTTAGAAATTATTGCATAATAAAAAAAAACAGTTTATTTATTTATCTATTTATTTTTATCTATTTTTTTAAAATTTGACTAACCCTTTCTAAAATTCTTACCGCAATCCAAACAAGTAACAAATACTGACTCAGGTTCATCTGCTGAACGCACCTGCAGAGTGTAATATGTACATCTTCGAGAACGGCACTTCGGTGCTGGGCAAGTAAATAAATCAGTGGATGCTTCAATATTATTAGAGAATTTATTAGCATCAATAATATTTTTTTTCTCTAACAATTCTATCCATCTCTCGGGTTTCATTTCTTGATGTGTCATAAATACAAATATTTGCGGGGCTAGTTCCTTGGATATTATCTGATTCAATATGATTTCGTTATTCAAATTCAAATATACGGTGCGTAGATGATCTATATACATTTGTGCGAATGATGGATTCGTCCATTTTTTTATGATTTTTTTATGTCCTGCTTCGCGAATTGTATAATTGTATACTGCCTTCTCCATATTCATACCCAAAATATCATCTTTGATTATTTTGGTTATTTTATCACTAATGTTTTTACGAAATTGCTCGGGGTTGGAAATTATTCGCGACATGATGTTTTATTGAAATATAATAATATATATTTTTATGTTTCAATTTTCTTATATGTAATCTTCTTCGGTCAATTCTAAGGTACAATCCAAATATGAGTGTTCCAATGTTTCGTCTCCTTTATTACAAGTCGCCTTGGGTTTTATTACATTTTTTGCTTTTGTCTTCCCTTTTTGTTTTTTTAAGATAACCTTACTACTATCATCATCTGAAGACTGAACTTCTTCTTCTTCTTGTTCTTCTTCGTCTTCTTCTTCTTCGTCATCTTCATCGTCCACTACAAAATCGTCCTTCATATATCCAGTTTTTGTTAACGATACATCATCAGGGTAATCATCTTCTTCTTCGTCTGAATCATTCGCCCCAATATCATCAAACCCTCCGTATAAATTTTCATATATAGCGCCCCATTCAATTATACTAATATTACCACCAGAATTAATTAGAGCACATTTACCGAAATATAAATCAGAATCAATTGGAGGCGGAAATTCATATTTGTTTTCTTGTCCTGCACGTCCTGATGTCTTAGCATATAATGAAATATTATATATTTTTTTACTCACTGTTACATTCCAATTGTGTTTCATATCAGAAAGTTTTAATCCATATTTTTTCATAAGTTCCTCATCTGATACTGATTTTAATTTTACCTCTTTAAGATTTCCATTTGTGTCTACTAATACAATTGTCGGCATAGTTAATATATATCATCTTATATTATTTATATCGTTTGTATTTATTAATTGTTATCATATATGCGGTATAGTTAGCAATACTTTTATTAAACTACTTGGGGTTAGGGAATGAGAAAACATGACATTTCAAATCTTAGGTAGTTTATTTGTCGTAAAAACGTGTCATTTTAAATCTTCAAAATTGTATATGTGGGGAATATTACAAACAGTATTAATTTCGATTATTATAATAACTATAGGACAATATTCATTTCAATATTTGAAAGATACACTTACTCCTAGAAAAACGAAGGATTTAGTGGGATTTCACAAACAGAAGTTCGATGAAATTATCAACGAACTAAAAGAAGCAAAAACAATGTCAAAGAGAGATTTGGAATCAGAATTATTAGAGTTTGCACAACAACAACTGAGACTAGAAGAAGATGACAATAATATTAAGGAAGTTATATAAAGGTAATCACATATGTATGTATATGACTGTTTTATCCCCACATCAAAATGACATGTTGAAACAGCGTTTTCCTAAATTTGAACTTTCTTATGAAACTGTTATGCATAAGAATGTTCCCATCAACTATAATTTGGCATTAGCGATTCCAAATGGTCGGAAATCCTATATATGGTTTTCATTTTTCAAGGATATGGATGTGATATATCTAATGGATTTAGATAAAGATAAGCGAATAGTAAAAACCAGCACAATTCCAATATCGTTTGATAAATCATTGTCACTTGGAACTATTCTATATGGTGTAATGTTACCTGATGTAAATGTCTTCATTATTGAGGATATTCATTATTATAAAGGTATATCAATGCATACCCTTTGTACTGGTGAGCGATTTCATTATACAAATGAATTTCTCAGTGCGCAATCAAATATAAATTCAAATGATATCACATTCCATTTACCTATATTATGGTATAATAAATCAACTCATCCTGAGAAAATAGAAGAAGATAAAATTCCTTATCCGATTCATCACATCCAATATAGATCGTTATCTTATGTTGTGCCATTTTTAAATTTTACTATTGTGCGAAAACCAGTTATTGAGAAAGATAATGCTCGTATATATCACCGTCCTATATCGCATATAGTTCCAGATTTTAATAAACCACAATACAAACATCCTGCGATATTCCAAGTGACAGCTGATATCCAATTTGATATATATAACCTACATGCGTTTGGGAAAGGGAACATACCAGTGTATTTCAATACAGCCTCTATTCCTAATTATAAAACTAGTGTTTTTATGAATCAATTATTTCGACACATTAAAGAAAATACGAATTTAGATTACATCGAAGAAAGTGACGATGAAGCAGAATTTCAAGATGTCAGAGATGACCGGTTCGTGGATCTAAATAAAACACTCAATATGGAATGTATATTTAATCATAAATTTAAGCGCTGGCTTCCTGTGCGTGTCATAGAAGGTCCATGCAGAGTAATAAATATCAGTCAATTAGCAAAGCAATATTGAGAAAAAAAATCCAGTCTATATATATACACATAATGCAGTTCTTTGGTTCCGATGTAATGCCTAATATAGTAAATAAGAGTCCATGGTTATTTGAGTTTAATCCAAGCCTAATGTCAATGAAAGGTGGCAAACGTATGCGTAAGAAAACCAAGATGAATCGTCGTAATAAAAGCGTCAAGAATAAAACACGCAGACGAATGCCACGAAAGTTATAATGAAATAAAACGAAAACTATTTAGATAGTTCTATGTAAATAGTTGTAAAATGAAACCTTATAAAGTTAGTTTATTGATACCATGCACTTGTAGGGGTCGGGATGAGTGGTTAAACATAAAAGATACATATCTGTATAAACTATCATTGAACACATTCCTTAAAACTCAAAACAAAGAACATAAATATGTGGTATATATAGGCTACGATTCAGATGACCGCATATTTTCATGCGAAGTAAGTCAAAATGAAATCCGTAGATTTACTTCAGTTTTTCCAAATGTATCATTTAAATTCATAGAATATACCAATATAAAAAAAGGACATCTCACTAAAATGTGGAATGTTCTATATCAAACAGCTTACGATGACAAATGCGATTATTTTTATCAATGTGGTGATGATATAACATTTAAAACAGACGGATGGATAAATGATTCTATAGTGGCGTTGTATGAACATAACGACATAGGTATTTCAGGACCGCTTAACAATAATAGTAGTATTTTAACACAGGCTATGTTCTCACGAAAGCACATGGAAATTTTCGGATGGTTATTCCCAGAGGAAATAATGAACTGGTTTTGCGATGATTGGTATAACTATGTTTATCGTCCAAATTTATTTTATCCACTGACGTCTCATTATTGTTCGAATGATGGTGGAATTCCAAGATATGATATCAATGGGAATCCAAACTACCTCGAGAATGGGAAACAAAATAGCAAGGAGCTAAGAAGCGATACAATCGCGCTTTCTAAGAAACATATTATGATATTATCGGGATATTTACGCAGAACCGTATAAGATATTCGATATCATATTAGACCAGCAATTTGTACTATACACATTTCTCTGATACCATTCATAACAAGCAATTGACATCTCTTCCCATTTTTCCTTTGTAATATCTGATAGTTTATAAGAAATTTCACTTGGATTAGAAACGCGAATATAATGGATTCCTTCTATTAACGGTTCCATATAAGAATCAGTTGTTACACCAGGTGTTACAATAAGCACCGTTCCAAATGCCATAAGTTCAACCTCCCTATGACATTTGGATCCATATCCTCTCAAGCATAGACCGTATTTAGACCCCCTTAATTTCATAAGGTATTCTTCATGCGTGAACTTATATTGTTTACCTCGAGTGCAATGATATTCTGTGATTTCATCTTCCCATCGGTTCTCTGTAACGCGGTATTTTTCTTGGACAGGATTCTCATAATTACCGATAAAAACTGATTCTATATTACGTTCATCCCATGATAGAATACCATTTCGCTTCAATATCTTCTCAAGCAACATCGGTTTTCTCGCCCAGAAAATCCACGGTTTTACTGTGCAATATCGGTCGAGATGTTTACCCTCTATATTTATATCACCATTGCCTAATAAAATAAGAGATGCGTGATTTACCTCTGCGTCTACCCATTCCAATGTATCTCTATCATATGTCAATATGTTCGGCTCTATCCAACAATGGATAGTGTTTTCTGAAAACTGGATATCAACGTCCTTATTTCTAACCTTCATGAGAACAGGCAATTCACGGTAACTGTCATTATTATGTTTTCCTATACCTATCATTGGTTGTTTCGGAACGGTAATGACCCACATTTGATTTATTACTCGATATATTATTGCCAATATTTTATAGTGTTTAGCTCGTATATAATGTTGTGTAATAAGATTATTGAAATCTTTAAAACGACCGTCATTGAAATGCGTATGAATACACTTTATCGGTTTATTGTTGTAATAAATGTCAGTCCCTCCTATATTGGAAGTGAATCGTTCTGCAATTTTATCAGGAGAATCTTCTGATAATTCCAAGCGCCAACATTGGACATTGTAATTTTCATCGAATTCAAAATAAGAATATTTTTTAACCAAATCCTCTATAGACGCTTGGTCGTAATATCGTGAGTTCTCTGTAAATTGTATCCAATCATCAGGCACCGTTTTATTTTTCGTCCATAGCATACCGCCATTATAATATCCAGTTTTATCCACAAACTCTTTACGTATAAATTGCGGAGATACACCGAGATCCTTTGAACTATCAATATCATCTATTACACCAGTGATAATAATATCACAGTCCAATAATAGGTTATCGTGTTCATTCTCGAGTGCTAATGAAATTACGCGAGCCTTCATCATCTGAAAATCACTCCATAGGTTATATCTCACCATCTCGAGTCGCCCCATACCGTCATATTCGTCTAAATTTACTGTAAATACAATATTTAATCTCGGTTTAGGTGTCATTTCTTCTATAGCGATTTTTGATTTAGTATCACACATTATATATATTGTCTCATTCGGGTGGTATACAGAAAGTGATAACAATAATCCTATACATTCGAACGCACAATTTGACGTGCAAATCGTAGAAAAACTACTTGGTCGTACCATTATATAAACCGTTTTATATAATTGTATTTATGTAAGTTTAGTTTTTATTATAATGACAAATGTCTCATATCGTAAGTTTACTCAAACAAACTAGTATATCATAACATTCGTTCAATATATCGGTAACCTTATCTCTCGCATTGTGTTTGCGTTCGATATCTAGATACAACAAATTATATGCTTGTGAGAGTGAAGAATAATATTTATTGTTCTGAATACTCTTTATCTTATCGTTTACAGTATAAGTGATGTTATTTTCATTTACAGATATTTGTATTCCATTACAACCTTTTTTCATGTAGAAAGATGCAAATGTTCTCAGTCTAATATAATCTATCTCGCATTCTTTACATTTAATAACTCGTTGTACCATTTTCCAAATAAATATTGGACTCATAAATATTTTAATACATGCATCTATTTGTTGGAATGTAAACGACCCAAGTGTAAATCGTGGTTTCATATCTATTGGGCTGTTATTTGATAAGATAGAATCATTATTGCCAACTACACATATTTGCGAATCAGTTTCATTCTCCATTTAATATTATATGACGATTATTCTTTATGTGATTTGACTGATTTTTGGGTAATATTCGCCCATTATAGCATGGATGCATTCGTGTCCATATTCGCATATTTTTTTGGCTCGTTTAATGCTATGCTTGAATTCTGGATCAGGTAATAATTGTCTATATAATAATGCTGGGAGAACAGTATCAATGGGAATATCTATATCTATTTCATAATTAGTTATATTGCATGGTAATTTGTAAGTAAAAATCGTTGGTCTTGGAGCGCTCGTTGATACTAAACTGATGCTTGCATACCTCAAATCGTATTCGTCGTCAATATGCGGTTTTTCTCCGTGAGCGACTGAACACATGATTTTCGGTAACTTAATACGTAGTTTATATGACTTTGTTGGCGATAAACAAGCAATCATGTAATTGGCATCTGCATTTGCTAAAGAACCGGGTGGAATCGGCATAGACACGAATTCTTCGTTCATCGCACATACGGTTCCAGTATCAGGGTTTATTGACTGGGTAAAATTTGTATATATATTGCCTTGTTGACTGTAATCTATACCGCATGGTAAATATTCGTTTCCATCTATGAACGTTTCAGGTGGTATTCCGGACCAATAGTTTTCTGGCTCTAATTCAGAATCATATATCCTAAACAATGCGAAATATGATTGCCATGGTATGAGATTCAACTCTAAATCATAAGGAGTGTATACATGGGTCAGCCCTTTTTCGGTTAGTAGTTCAGCGTCATTGTAATGATATTCTACACCACCAATTTCGTAAATTTGAATTGAAAAATAGGTGGCGATTGGATGGATAGTATTGGACATAACTTCAAAATGCGAAGTGTTTGTTGGAATCACCATACCAAAATACACTGCATTCTTATCAGGATATACAATATTAAAGTGATTGTAATAGGAGTCAAATCTGTAATTCCAACTACAATTATGTAATAAGTGCATCTCTATACATACATAGAGATTTATTTATATACTAAAAATTTTCAATTATCTATGCGATGCCACTTTAGATAACATTTTCTTTACTAAAATGTGAACTTGATTGAATTTATCGGATTCACTCCATTTTTGATATACTTCCTGTGTTCTCGTAAAGAGTTATCGTGTATATAAATGGATTCCAATATCACGTATTATTCCAAGCAAGTTGATTTATTCGTAAGATAGAAACACAAGAATAAATTGAATATGAATAAAAAGATAAACAATTGTGGGCGTGTTCAATGTCCAAAGATGTAAAACCTGAAAAACTTCAAAAAGAATTAGAGGAAAAAATGTTACAATTTTTATTTAATGAAAATACATTTTCATCTGTCATTATTGACCCATTTGTAACTATTAACAATCTATCAATATTACACGATGTATGTGCAACATTATAGCAAATATGCGCTTCATTATCTATTGTCAGACCCCATACATAATATGGATAACGGTTGTTAGTGTCCATTTTATAGTACATACCCCCATAACCTGCATCTATTTTTACAGTATTATCTAGAATATTTGCCAACGTCAGAACGACATCGATATTTCGTTTCAAACGAGTCTCTGTATAAGTTGATGATTTTGGAGCACTATCGTAATTATCTATTATCATTTGTCTAGAACCAATAGCCATGATACTATTCGTCATGATCGCGTTTTTTACGTCAGAAGGTGTCATATCGTGGACAAATGTAAAAACAATTATACCCACATTGTTATTGGGAGATGTTTGTGTCTTTTCAAACCCAAGTGGGATCCAACAAACCAATCTGTCAGTATTTGTTGCTGAGTTCATAATATTGGTCATAATTGTGTGAATTAACATAAATTTTGTCCCTATTTTAAGTGATTGTATAGTACCGATATCAACCTTTGAACTTATTATCTGCACTTTTTTGTGGCGGTTTATAGGTTTTTTAAAAAGCACTTTTGATAATACAATATATTGACAATAGTATTTTGCAAAGCGTGTTTTCAATACATCAATATAACTTGATGTAGGTTCTTTCAATAGTGAATTGGTCCTACCATTAAACATAAGAGAACCTAATACAAGATAGTCTCCTCCTCCTACTCTTTCGTGATTCAATAGAATATAAATTGCTTTAGTTTGTATAACATATTTAATTTGTATAACTTTAATTTCAGCACAAATAATTTTATCTAAATCTTCTTCATTTTGGATTTCTTCAAATATGTGTTCATCAAAATTAGTCCAACTGCTTGAAACATATTGAACGACTCTATTTTTCATGTTTTTAATAATTGAACCGAACTCATCATCTGAATAAGTGTTTAACCTAAAACACCCTAATTGGATTGGAATATAATCAATGTTTTCTAATTTTAAAAGGGCATAAGCCCTGTCTTCGCCACTTCGATTACAATTAACTAAATTCTGATTCGGTATTGATTCTATCAAAAATTGTGACATATATACTAATGTTTTTTTTTAATTTTCGTATGTTTTGTTTTTCTTCTTCAACAAACTTTAATTTAGTTAGAAGTTCCTTAACATTCATTATTACCTATTATAATATGAAAACAAATTTTTAATTCTGTTTTGCTATATGATTTTTTGTTTGAATATAAAATATGTAAATGACTTAGAGATGTCCCATTCTAAATATGCAAGGGTATATATAATAATAATAATGGATGATTTTATTGAAACACGTTTAAAAAAAATGCTCATATTCCAAGGCAGTTATGTGTAGTATTTCATTATATGGGTGGTGTCGGTGTTCGTTATATGATACACCTTCCACAGAATATGTTATAGTATATAATACAAATTGTAGTCTATTTGTTCTATTTTTATGTTGGGATATGTATACATTCATCAAAAGCACGCAAACAATGAACGATGAACGATATATTAATCGTACATCATATATTTTCAATTATTGGTATAATATTAAATTTTTCATTACAAACGAGTCATACGATGATTTCATTATCAATGACATTAATGGATTATGTATTAATGAAACAATATATGCAACTTGCATTATATCGTTCATTATGTATATTAATTATTCGTATTCCATTGGCAACATATTTTATGTTACTGTATAATCCTACTACTATTTCATATTATGCAGTAAATATGAACAACGCTCCATACAGTATTTGTTTTATATTATATGATATATATATACTGTATAATACGTGGAAACGATATATACCTTATATTCGAAGCATAATTCAATGTAAATTACACATTAGACAATCATAACAGCCATTCGAACCCCAAAACAAACAAATACAAGAATTTCAAAAAAATATAGAAACCATTCAATTTATTGAGATGATGAAATGAAAATATATTGTTTTGGAAATCTGCAACGGTGTGATTGTATGAATATATTACAACTCGCTAATATCAATAGAACATTTACCTTTGAAATCAGTAGTGTTTTTCTTTATATTATCGTCGTCATCATCGTTGGTTATTTTGATTTTCGGGTCAAATACACTAAACCAATCACTTGTCTCCATATCTGTGTATTTTTTGCTGGTAGTAGTAACAATTTTATAATTGGATTTCTTATAAAATCTCTTTCTCAATTTCCATTGATTCTGAAACATCTGATGTGTATCTATAATATCTACTATAATCGGATTTTCGTGTTTTATTCGTAGAATTCGTCCAACCGACTGAGTTATATCAGTTTTAGGGGTCGCCATTACTAAAATACTTAATGTTTTGATATCCAATGCCTCTGCAGCCATTGCATATGTTGCTAGAACAATTTTTTTAGATTCGGTTTCTTGGAGGTCCTTTTGTTTCATTCCACCTACGTAGAATCCTACGGTTGGTTCTGTATTCTTGTGTAAAACCTCAAATAAATATGTCAATAAACTCCGATTATGTGCTAGGACCATTACCTGTCCTTCTGGGTTCTCCTTCAATAGGTCTAAAATCGTCTTTACTATAAAATCACTCCTCGGTCCGTAAGCGCATATCTTGGAAATCATTGTGCTATATTTTGGTTGACCTCTGAAATCGTATTCTACCTCATTGAACTCATTGTCATTCGTTAAGAATTCAATACCTCGCGCCAAGACGATATCTTCCTGTTTTCGTAACATAGAATGGATTTTAGGTCCAATAAACATATATAATAATTTGGTTAATTTGTCCTTGCGCTCCACAGTTGCCGATATACCAAGCATATATGGGGTGATAGTTTTGAGAAGTGTTTTAGAGAATTCTTCGCTGCCGATCCGATGAACCTCGTCGATGATTGTCAATCCGAACTGAGAATATACCTCCTGTGGAAATACCTTATTATACATTGTTTGAATCATTCCTATTACAATGTCTTTGTTCTCTATATCGCATATGGATGCTTGTATTTTACCAACTCGTGCACCGGGTAAAAACTCTTCGATTCGTTCTATCCATTGATTCATGAGAAACTCCTTATGAACCAGAATAAGCGTCTTTTTTTTCAAGAGGGATACTATTTTCAATGCCATTACTGTTTTGCCAGCACCACAGTAAATTTCTAGTATACCACCAGACGGTTTGGGTGATAGAGTGGCTTGAATATAAATGTCGATTATATTGTTTTGATAGTCCCTAAGTTCTTTTGGAAATGATAGATTGATATCCATACCAGGTGCAATTTCACTTCTTTCGGGTGTTCCATACCTTTCGATACCATAAAATCTCGGAATATATATTTTTTTATCGTTTTCTCTGTATACGGGGAATGCGTCATTGAGTGTCGGACCAAATGACGGACCGGGTATTTGAGGCTTGAGAAAGAGATCCTTCTTCAAGAACTCTAACTCTGTAGGAGTTAGGATGGATTTGGGAATAGTGTATCCCTTAACACCTATGTATGATTCCGCGCAAACTTTGTCTTTATATTCGTTCATGTTCTTTTGTTTGTTTGATATACTAAGAGGATTATACATTCAATTTTACAATAATAAATAGTAGCCGAAACATCTAATAAAAAAAATGATTTTATATTTTGCATTCTGTGTCATAATGTTAGAAAATTGAATATGATTTTGGAAAGTTATAAAACAGATATATTCACCACTACAACAAACAATCAATCAATCAATCAACAAAATGGACTCTCAACAACAACTTGCTACCTATTTGATGGAAAAATACCCTATTTTAGAGGATGGGGGAAAAAAACTATATGATTACTTTGACGTAGATTTCAGTAGTTTTATCCTTAATTGTATATGCGAATTACAAACGGATGAAACTGGAATTTATTATGTAATAACAATAGAAAGTCCAAATATACGCGGTAGCCATGGTTACTCTTATAGTTTGTATCATAAAACATTTACCCCAAAAAATAGAATGAAAGGTTATTTTACGGAAATAATGGGTATGTTAGAGTGGGTAAAAGATATATTAAATAATATTGTCTATGATAATATACAAGGTATGTTAATCGACCCAAGAAAAGATATATCAGGAACACGAATATTAGAAGTAAACAAAAATCGATTATCGTATTATGGTAATAGGGTAATCGATAATATAGACGAGTGTTATATGTGTTACGAAAATACGGATACTAAAACAGTATGTGGTCATTATATTTGCTTACAATGCGCTGCACATATAAAGAAAGATGAAGTAGAGTATATTAGAAAATGTCCATTATGTAGAGATGAATTATTGATGATATAAAAAACACAAAAATGTAAAAAAATATAAAAAAATAAAAGGTAGTGGATAATCACATTACTTTTTATTCAATTATTGACAATCTTTATATTTTACAAATGTCCCAAAATCATTTCAACCGATTAATAACGTTTTGTTTTTTATAGACTTATCATTTGGGTTGATAGGAAAGTGGATATTGTTTATTGTAAAGTCCTCCAGCAATTTCTCTAGCTACAGCATGTATGACTTTCGGGTAGTATACTTCCCGATCACTTCCTGCGAGTGTATTTCGGTGAATGTCTATACATTTTTGGGAGAACTCTGAATTGCAATCTTTATAGTCTGGGTTTTCTTCCTTCCATTCCGCCAACTTTCCCATACTTCTATAGGAAACTGTTTGTATGGCTTTTTTTAGTTTCTCATCATCGGGTTGTTTCGTCCATGTGTTCTCATCTC
>Ga0208768_1000998_pt1 | contig 16392 bp, 13 predicted proteins | sample AntAceMetag02UK1_FD_184760 | JGI IMG/M metagenome (GOLD analysis project Ga0208768, IMG submission 184760) | Saline lake microbial communities from Ace Lake, Antarctica - Antarctic Ace Lake Metagenome 02UK1 (SPAdes) (version 2) | ecosystem: Environmental > Aquatic > Non-marine Saline and...
CAACCCTATCATAAGGATAGTATAATGCCTGAACAAGAAGTTGAAGTTGAAATTCCAGTTTTTTACGCATGTGACAGTGCTCCAGCCATCGCCATCAAGTTTCCAGGGCACAAGCCCATTCAGTTCAAGAGTGGTATTTGGCATCCTGAAAACCACAAATCTCCAGAAGAAGCTACGGTTTTCTTGGATGATCTGATCGAAGAAAAGCAGAACATTTCGTGCTTAATTCGTAAGGTTGATCCTGCTGCTGCAGCTATTGTTGCACGTAAGCATCTTGATCGTGTGAGTCTTGAAGTTCAAGGTCGCACGCTCGGAGGTATTACTGGTCAGGATATCACTGATGCCAAACGTAGTGCGACTGCTGGTGATGAAGAAGTTAAGAACGCTTTGAGAGCTGGAACTCCCAAGACCATTGCTCCCCCGGGTGAAGGTGAAAAGGGTACTGAAACTCCAGCCAAAGATGCAGCAGCTTCTAATGCTGCAGGCGCTAAGCAGGCCGGAAGTACTCCGTCAGCTGCAACCAAAACAGGTTTGAAACTGTAACATGTTTAGCGAAACCGTACTCGCCGTCATTGCCGAAACCAAGCGGACTGATAAGCAAGATCAGATCGTCAGGTACGTGCGGCAGACGCTTAAAGAGTGTACTGTACTTGCGTACTTCCACAAAGATATGACGGAAGATACGTTAACTACGGATGCATCTCCTTATGTGTGGAATACTCCACAGCGTTTACGGTTGTTGCGAACTGTTTATTATGCAGCTTCGAACTTGTGGCCCAGGAATTTACCTCCTGGCAAGATACAGGAACGCCAAGATCATTTCTATTATGGCGGGCCGGGCTACTTTACATTTAAAGGCGTAACAGCTGCGGATAGTATCAACGTTTCTTACTATTCGTATCCTCGCCAATTTAAGTATTATTCCGACCTGTCCCTGGCTCCAGCAGCTTATGATCCAGAGACAGAAACTTGGACGTACCATACGGACTACACAGGAACTACTGCGCTCAACGAAGAGGCTGAAGCATTAGTTTCAAACTGGTTGCTGATTGAGTGGCCAGAGTTGATTAGATCAGGCACTATCACGAAGCTGTATAACGGGTTGGAAGACCCTCGTGGACGGATAGAGTTTAGCCAATATAAGAACCAGCAGAAAGACTTAATTGCTGGTGAAGTATTTGAATCACTGGATTACTAATGACAGCTGCTACTGACGGAATTATAGTTGAGTTTCCGGTGGCTTCACGTCCGGATGAAGCTGAATTGCGTTTGTATGAGAGCTTCAAGAAGATCATTGGTATTTTATCTGGTGGTGCATCGGGAACATTTACTGCCGCAAGTGGCGAAGTCGTTACTGTGGTTGACGGAATTATAACAGATATTACCTAGGAGATTACGATGGCTTTTCCATTGATGATAGCTGCGAGTTTAGCTTCCAAGTTCTTACCAGGGTTGGTGGGTAAGATTGCTGGCTCAAAGGGTGAGCAGATTGCCCAATCGGTTATGGGAATTGCGCAGGAAGTTACGGGTATTCCGTTAGCTTCTATGGATGAAAAAAACCAAGAACGCGCGATCAGTGAGGCCATTTCCGCAGACCCAGAACTTGCAGCTAGACTGCGTGAAAAACTTGTAACTTTGGACGCTGATCTTGATAAAGCTTATTTGCAGGATCGTCAAGATGCTAGACAGCGCGATGCAAAGTTCATTGATAGTGGTGTGCAGAACTGGACACGTATTGGTTTGATGGGTGGAGCTTTCGCAATCGTTCTGATCTCTATGGGAGTGTTAGTTTTTGCTCCAGAGCTGAATGATAAAGCAGATGCCCTGTTGACAACCATCCTAACTCTGTCAGTATTTGTATTAAAGGATGCCTCACAATTCGAATTTGGTTCCTCTCGCGGATCAAAGAACAAGGATGCTAAATAATGGGTGAAGCTTTTGCGCGTGAAGTCACGGAAGCTGCAATAACTGCGAACAGTTCAACTGCTTCTGTGGTGTTCGGTTTAAAAACCTGCATCATGATGGTTGTGCAGGGTACGTGGAATACTGCAACTGTGACTCTTGAGGGATCACCTGATGGTGGGACTACTTGGATTGAAGTTGCGGCGGGCATTACCGCTGATGGTTTTGTGCGCTCGGAAGCTAAGTTCCACCTTTTCCGTGCAACAACCTCTAGTGTTGGCGGTTCCACAAGTCTCACAGTCTGGTTGTTCTAATGAGAGGCCAGTTCCTCATACAGCCCCCGGTTGGCCCAGAGATAGTTCTGCCCAACCAGATTGTGGATGAAGGCTCAGAGTCTTACTTGAAGCAAATCTTTCAAGCAGATGTGACTGATGTATCTTCTGGCGGCAACTGGTATGTCGGGATGTGTAACAACTCTCCCGATGATGCTGATGTTTTAACTGATATCACAGGTGAGCCTACAAGCGCGGGCGGTTATGCTCGGCTGGCTATTACACGTGATGGTACGGGTTTCCCTACAATCAGTAAAGTCAATAATGTTTGGCGGGCACAATCGCTTCAAAGAGCATGGACAGCTACCGGAGCTGACTATGACGATGAACTTGATCGGTTGTTCCTTTGTAACGTAGCTTCCGGAACTTCAGGGATTCTTTACGCTTATTCAGGAGCTTTAACTACTCCGCTCATTATCACTGCTGGGCTAAGCTACTCGTTTAAGTACGAAGTCTACTTAGATTAAATGCCAAATGGTCTCGCTAGAACTGACAGATTCCAAGGACTAAGCTTAGCGCAAGATAGGCGCCAGCGTAGAGAGCCGGGTGTTGTCGCAGGTGAGAACTTCACTATTGATGCCGAGGGTGTCAAATCAGATTTTGGCAACTACCTGGTTTCAGAAGAAACTTTCACAAATCCCCAAAACGTAGTCTCATTCAGAGTTAGCTCTGATACGTTTTACTGTGGCCAAGGCGTAATATTGGCCTATGATACAACTTCGCAACGGTTGTATCCTTTGTTCCAATTTAACGATACTGGTGAGGATTACCCATGGTCACATGCGCAGGTTGGAGCACAACACTTCTTTGCAAAAAAGGGTGTAGGGCTAATTGTTTACACCCCTGCGAGTCTCCAGTGGAAAGTGATGACAGGCGGGGCAGTTCCTGCAGGCGTACACGGGATCACTCAATCAGGTGGACGGCTAGTTATCCAGTCACTAGCACTGATTACGAATTCAGCACAGGATGATGGTGAAGATTTAACTACAAGCACTTCAACGGGTGCTGGTTTCTTTGCGTTATCGCTTATCGGAACTGGTACACCGTTGGGTGTGCATGAAACTGATCAGGGCTGGATAGCGTTTACGACTACAGGTGCCATGACAGGGACAATCGTAGACGCAGCTCCGCCATTCAGAGTGCTACCTTTGCGTAAAACTGATGTGCCGATCAACCCGTTCTGTATTATTCACATTGCAGAAGGCAAAGTTGTTTACTTGTCGCTCACAGGTTTCTGGTTAACCGATGGGACTGCGCCGACGGAGTGGCAACCATTACAAAGTGAGTACTACGTTCAAAAGGTGTTCCCTACAGTTGACTTGGTGAACTTTCCTACGATAATCCACATGTTCTACCATATGGCAACTCGACAGGTATTTGTTTCGTTGTCAACGGAAGAGTCTCCGTATCTGTACCGTAGTGCGCAAGTTCTCTACACACCGTTGGATCAATGGGGTTCGTTTGACCGTTCACATTACGGGTTTGCAGAGTTCTATATATCTACAGGTGCTAACTCGGGTTGGAACTTTGGGTTCGTTTGTGCTGGCGGTCTGATGCATCGGTTTGTTGATTCACCTGTTCATGAGAAGCCTGGGCGCGCAGTAGCACCTTCGGCGTATTATTTCCGTATACAGATTGAAATTCCCCCACAGATCAGCAGTACTGAAACGGTCTTTGCCACACTAGGCAGCGTTTCAACTTTTGATTTGTCAGCTTATCCGCAGATTTCAAACTTGTATGTGGCCGAAGATGGTACACGTCACAGCTCTCCTGATGTGATCGCAATTCCTGTTGTAACCACTGACGACGCAGGTTATACGCTAGGCGAGGATTACAACGCCGGATCAGGTTCCGAAGATTATGATGCTGGAACTGGCGGGGAAGATTACAATATTGGAGCGTTAAGCTTTGTAACTTTCCGCTCTTCCGGTGGTTTGTCTGCTGCAATTGTGCCGATTACGTTTAGCCCATTAACGCGCAACTTAACTGCAATTGACGCTTACGTACATCTTGGTGCTTACCGTTTCACCGATGAACAATTCCCCGATCGACTATCTCAAATCACTAACTTGTCTCTCGGCACAGCAGAGCAGGCAGGCGTTGTCGAGTACATAGACTATATGACGGAGCCTGATGCAACTATTGATTGGCTAACGTCGACTGCCCCTGATGAAGATTGGGGTTCTGATTTCCCTAGTTCAAACGATTTTGTTACCTACGTTAATGGGACACTTGATGGAATTAACACTTTCGGTACGAATCGTGCGTTGGCTATTCAAGAGACTATCGACGAACAAGTGATCTTTTACAGCTTGACAGTTGACGGCATATACAATATAGTTGAAATTAGCGCACAGGACGTCAACCAATCCTTCCACATTAAAACGGCAGAAGTCAGTGGCTTCCTTGCTGGGAGACTTTAATGGTTAAAGTAGTACAACAAGTACGGCATACCACAGCTGCAGCCGATGCTTATACGGGTTCTGTCGGTCAAATAACGCAGGTTACCACTACGGATGAGCTCCGTTCGCATGATGGCTCGACTGCAGGCGGTAAACGTATTCTGACTAAAACGATGAATGACGCGCTTTATCAAAGCCTTTCCACGCTGCTTACTGCGATGGGTGCGGTTAGTGCCACTGATGGTATGGTTGCAAAAACTGGTGCGGCAACTGTGGCAGCTCGGACTAATACTGGTACGTCTAACCAGATTGATGTCGATAATGGTGGCGGTGCCGCTGGTAATCCTACGTTTAGTATCTCAGCTACGTTAGTTATTCCTGGGACGATGGATACAACTGCAGGCATCTTGACAGGTGCGGCAGCTACTTTCTCGACGATGGGACTTTCCGGAACTCTTACAGCTGTGGCTGCGAACTTTAGCGGGGCAGTAGGTTTCGCTGATAACACTGTTGGCAGAGCTTTACTTGTAGATACCGGTTACAAAGGTAGAACTGTTGGAGCAACTGGCGCAACGGAGACTTTAGATCATGCGGCTGAACTTGCATTCTCTGCTACCGTTGATGAAGCTTGTACGTTTACTTTCTCCAATTTCCCAGCTTCGCCGAATGAAGGCGGCTTTACTCTCTACCTTACAAACGGTGGAGCATTTACAGTTACTTGGCCTTCATCTGTTGATTGGGCTGGAGGGGCTGCTCCCACACTTACGGCTTCAGGCGTAGATGTTTTGTGTTTCACGTCGATTGACGGTGGAACTATTATTAATGGTTTTGTCGCTGGACTGGCAATGGCCTAATGAGTAATCTTCGCAGAACACTTATGGCTACTGTTGGTAGTGGCGGCTTTATATCAGCTACTGGCGGAACAATCACAACTGATGGTGATTATAAGGTTCACACATTTACTGCTGGAGGAACTTTTACAGTTACCGGAAGCGGTGAAGTTGAGTATTTGGTAGTTGGTGGTGGAGCAGGAGGTGGAGGAGACTTTGGAGGTGGCGGCGGTGCTGGAGGTTTTAGAACAGACACAGGATTTGCTGTCACGGCGCAAGCCTACTCAATAACTGTAGGTGCTGGCGGTGCTGGGGGAACAACGTCGCGACCATCTACAGGTTCTAGTGGTGGTCCGTCCACATTCTCAACAATCACATCTGCCGGTGGTGGCGGAGGTAAGGGTTATTCTGCTGGTAATGGTGTTGCTGGTGGGTCTGGAGGCGGTGGTGGCTCTAGCGCAACCACTACAGGCGGCGCAGGCGATACCCCGTCAACTTCTCCAGCACAAGGAAACGCTGGGGGTGGGGGTGCAGCCACATATGTAACAGGTGCCGGTGGGGGTGCTACTTCGGCGGCGTCTGGAACAACGGCAGGAGCTGGAACAGCATCATCTATATCCGGTTCTGCTGTAACTTATGCAGGCGGTGGTGGCGCTACTTCCTACCCATACGGCTTTTCTGGGGGGGTAGGGGGTGGAGGTAATGGTAATGGCACTGGCACTGGTTACGCAGGCACAGCAAACACTGGCGGAGGAGGAGGCGGAGGCGGCTATACCAGTGGCGCTAGTGGTGATCCAGGGGGGGCGGGAGGCTCCGGTGTTGTCATTATCCGTTACCAATTCCAATAGGCTTGAAGGGCCAAAATACTATGAAACAATTCGTTGATCTTACTGGGGAAACACCCGTTTTCTCCCCTGCTAATAAACTTAAGCATGTTAGTCTGCCTAAAAACTACTCAGTGACTGATTTAACTGCGTCTGGCTTGTACGAGGTGATCGAAAACATCCCCTACGACGTGGACACACAAGACTTAGCTACACTAGATAAGCCTATACGGGATGATAATGCTCGGACCTATACGACTGTCGAGATTGTTGCAAAGCCTGATGTAGACGTTCTGGAAATTAAAAAAGCAACGCTGCTACTTAAAGTGAGGGCAATCAAACACAGTCTTCAAGAAGGTTTGCTGTCTTTTGAGGGTAACACTTTCCAAATTGACGCGAGTTCGAAGGCCATTTTGACCAGTGCAGTTGTCTTAAATGGCCACATGACGGGTGCACATGGCGGTGCCTGGACTGATGTTGCTAATGTGAACGTGCCAATGAATGATAAAACCTTAGTAGACTTCTCGATTGCAATTGGAGCTTACCACTTGCAAGTTCATGTACAAAAGATGACACTAGTGGCACAGATAGCTGCAGCAGTCACAATAGACGAGCTGGACGCGATTGATGAAACGGCTGGATGGCCAGATAACGGGGTAATCGTTACTTTCCCCTAAGGACTTAACATGGTGGAAAATCGTAACCTACCCATTATAGATCGCATTAAAAGGCGAGGACCAGGCAAAATGATTGAGCATGGAATTTCTTGGACAGGCATTTACGGAGTTATTCAGCTACTAGGCGCTATGGAAAACCCCCCGATTGATCTTGGAGGTGGCGGAGTTTCTCAGCAAGCGTTCGATACGCACATCGAAGTTGCGGAAGCTGAGTCAGAGAAAATCCGCGCGATACAGGATAAGACTTATCGGCTTGTACTTGAGGGAACTCTTAGTGCCAAGAACGGTGAATTGCAACGGAAACGCGAAGAGAAAGATCGTTTGATTTCTCAAGGTCTGACCACCTTCATGTTGGATGGTGAGATTGAAACTCTTGAGACTCGGTGCAAGAAACTCCAAGCTGACCTGGACGAACTGTAACAGGAAGTAAGTTATGGCCATTATTGATGAAATTAAGGTAACCGGTGCCCGGCCAGCCACACCAGGATTGCGTATAGGTTTTGGTCCTGGCGTTAGCGAGGGCGGCTTAAACGATCTTGGGATTGCTACGGCTATCAAAGCTGGCCTACCTGCGTATTTAAAGAACTTCCTGGAAGAGAACGTTAACGAAGATTCCAAAGATAAAGTGCGAGTTATCGTTGACGAAGAAGGTAATTCATTTATAGAATTCGTCGACGAAGATGGTAATGTTCGCGATATTGACGATCTGGAGAAGGGTGAACTAGCCGAAATATTTTCCCCTGAGTTAGCGCCTATTATTGGGGAAGCTGTTGGTGACTCACTCGACCCGGTACAATTCACAGGCCAACCTGATTACAGCCTTACTGATACACCGAATATATTAGACAACGTAGTCGATACTGTGACTGATTTGCCTGGTGATATTGTTGATGCCACCAAGGCCAAAGTTGTTGAGCTCGAGGAAATTTTAGTCAAGACTAAATCTGATCCGCTAGGCGCTATCAACGGCATAGTCGACTTTATAACTGGCATCGACTTCCAGGATCAATCAGTTGATTGGGGGGTGCTGAACTTTATACTGCCAGGTATCGGAACCTTTGCGGAGTTTGTGTTTGGCGAGAAAGAGCTTGATTTAACCCCGGATGATGATGATGAAGTTATCGTGGACGACGACGACGAACTACCTACCGTTGGTGACGACACTGTCACGCCTACTACTGACTTGGATGATGGCCAACCTAGTATTGTTTATAATACCGGGCCAGACGGCGCGATTGAGGAGATAGTTGTTACTGATGTCGCGGGGCAGGATTACACATTCACGCCGAGCGAGTTGGATGCTTTCGGCTTTGATGTACAAGATTACGCTAATCCAGGCGGATTTGATTGGTCTGTTGTGTTCAATCCGGAGACTGGTATTGTCCACTTGGACGAAAACGGTAACCCCATTGAAGAAATTGACGCGTTACAACCTGATGACGATCCGACACTTGACTTAAATGATTTACCTAATCTTGATAACACAGATGATCTAACTCTCGGTGATGATGTTGTTATCTTGCTACCTGAAATTGGCGATGGTGACGGTGACGGTGACGGTGATGATCCAAAGGACGATGATGAAATAGTGCTTCCTGTGGACAATGATCCCGGGCCCGGGAATGGTGGAGGTGATGGTGGTGGAGGTGGTGGCGATGGTCCCCCGGATGATCCGACACCACCCGTATCAAACGCACAACCATTCCAGTTTTTTGATATGCCTGAGTTTGAGCTCTTGCCAAATGACTTCGGGGGTGTTACTCTGAATGAGGACGATGCGCTAGATTTTGAAGAGGCAGCTGCATAATGGTTAATGTAAGTAGTATCATCAACGATATCTTCGGTGGCGACGAGACCGATGAAGTTACTTCAGGTGTTAAGTCTGAGGAACAGACCGGTACGGTTATTGATAACATTGTACGCGGAGTTGATAGTAGCCAGTCAACTTCACGCGGAACTGTTACAGAATCTCTAGGTACGGAAACACGTGAAGTACAGCAAGACGTACGGAACATTGACGCCGAAAGCGAAGCTGCGCTTAAACAAGTTCTCGGTAAGATAACTGGCGGTTACAAATCCTCCGATCTTAGTCAATTAGATACGCGGATTAAAGGCCGGAATAACGAAGGCTTCGAGATTGCTAAGTTTCTCGCTGAACGTGCAAAGAGCGCTGATGCTGTAGGAGCTACTGGTATTGATGCTGTACTGAAACAGGCTAGAGCTACTGCCCAGAAAGATCGTGATGCAAGATTTGCACAGAACACGCGGACAGCTGGAACTGCTTTCTCATCTGTGGTACAGAAACAGGTGCAATCAGATACTAATTCCCTGGAAACTGGGCTGGCTGCTACTGAGTATCAGTTACGGCAGGATGCTAGACAGCGGGCAACACAGGAATTACTTGGTTCGTTTGGTGCTTTGGATACGAGTTCCAAAACTACAGCACAAACAGAGTCAGCTATTCCAGCGCTTATGGCAGAGATTGACGCTACTCGAGCAAACTCTATCGCAGCTCTGTCTGATGTACTTAAAGGCGCAGTCACTTCGACAAGTATCTTGGACACGTTGACTTCAGCAAATAGAGTTGAGCAGCAAGAGACAACGAATACTATCGGACGGATTGATGAAACGTCAACCAGCACGAAAGACATCAACTCAACCACGAATTCTATTACGGCAGGCAATCGTGAGATTGATGAATCACCTAGTATCTTCTCGATTCTAGATAAGCTTGATAGTGGAGATTAACCGTGAGTGATATCTTTGACAGTTCGCTACAAAAATACATTGATCGCGTAGCTTCCGAGATACCGCAAGAACTGGTGGACGTGGAGGATGCTACGGCATCTTTTAAAGAAGTAGCGCTCGCTGTGGATGCCGAACAGACAGCCAATGCTAAAGCCTACGCGACATCCATTGCTGATCTCGGAGTTATCCAAGACAAGAACTTAGACAGGCTTGCTAAAGCTCGTAAAGTTCCTTCAGCTATTCGTAATGTTCTGGGTTGGTTTGACGAAGATTACGATGATGACAAGATCAAGATGGATATCCAAAAGACAACCAACCAAGGGCAGCGTGATAAAAACTTATTTGAGTCACGTAAAGGTATCGGCGATGCGCGCATAACAGCAGCTGGTAGAGTTCTCGAAGCTGAAACGCTGGACGTTAACTCACGTATTCAGACAATGAAAGCTTTGAATACGGCAGCTAACACGCAACTAGGTTTTAGAGAGTCCAAACGCAAAGAAGATATGTACGCGTTAACCGGTTTAGGTCTTGGCAAGCTGCGTCAAATGGTTGACACAGGTAACTTTGGTGAATGGTCTGAAGATACTGGCTTAGTTCGAACTATGGTTGCGACGCTTACTGCGCAGGAACAGGCAGCTGATATCCTCGCACAGAATATTGCAAAGGGTAATAAAGAAGCTTACAAGTCTGACTTAAAAGATTTTGCTTCCCGGTTACTGCCTAAGCAGTTTAATGCTATCATGGGTTCTATGAATGAGGCGGGCCAGGTTAGTATTGGCGAGGGCATGAATGGCGGCCGCAAGACAGGTATCGTCACGACAAACATTTCTGGCAGGGAGCTGGAAAAAGCTTACTACACCTCTGTGTCTGAGGAGCAAGTTACCCGAGACTACGCGACTAGGCAGCTCGGCAAGGTTCAAGCTATCGCAGTTAGTGGCCAAGAAATGGCAGATAAAACTCGCACGATTCTCAGCACAAGTTGGGGTCATTCTGCTATCGGTCCGGCACAAGCTACAGTATTGGCTGATGCTGAAGAAGCCATGCAACTGCTTACGCTGTCGCTCGATAATGCGAAACAACGCAGAGACAAGCCTGATGATCCAATCGTAATTCAGGGAATTGATATCACAAATGACAAGCAGATGGATTTCCTAGCAGACCAGATTAAAGCTGGTAACGATTTGCTTGCAGCAACGAAGGATAGGATAATAGCTGCTATGCCCGAACAAGAGGGTAAACTCTTTGCCGAAATGTGGGAATTTCGCGGTGATTTAGTAACTCCAACTGGCGTTGCAAATGGTACCCTGATCTCTTCCCTGGACCAAAGTAGTACAGTTATTACAGGCGGAGCAGGTGAAGCTGGTAAAGCTTTCTTTGCAGCCTTCGGTGATATTGCAAATCCTGGCCATACTGAAGATGGCAAAGCTATTGATATGACTTCTGAAGCTGCAACTAAGGCGATCAATGATGCGCTTTACAGTGCAGTTCAAGGCTTCGACGATGATGAGGCTTACGAACCAGCGCAAGCAGCTTACTTAACGCTGCACCAGACTGGCGGTGTCACGCACAAGCAATCGCTTCTTAACGGTTATATGTCTAGCTCATTTGTTCCAGCTTTGCAAGCATACATAGCTGAGACTGAAGCTGAACAAAATTTCGCTAACGGCGGTACAGGTGGGTCATCGCCGTATAAGCACTTGTTGTCGGCTGATGGTAAGAACTACTCTGTACAAATTCAGAATTTGATGAATGATCCTGCGAAGCCTATGGCGTTTAATCAAGCTCTCAGTGTTGTACTAAACGCAGGTGATATGCGTGATCAAGAAGCAGGTATCACTGACGGATCAGTTAATACTGCACAACTTCTTTTTACCGCTATAGCTGAAAAGTTTAACAGCGGTGATTACGGTAAGTTTGTAAACCTTGGATCAACTGTCGGCGATGCAGCTTTGCGTAATTTAATCTTCAGCAATCAAGCTCCAGGTCCAGCACTTAGTACTGTGTATTTACGGATGGCGCAAAATGCGCCTGAACAACGCACAGTGTTGGAACAGGAAATGGTAGCCACTGCTGAATATCAAAGGCAGTCAGCAGCTGTGGGGCCTGGTGCAGTTATGCAATTACCCGCGCATACTTCCGCCCAAAATCCCGACAGTCCGTCCAGTATGAACGTATTCCTCAAAGGCTTACATTTCCCGGGGGCTAAATAATGAAACAGGTTGTAGATCAAAGTCTTTATGCAGGCATATTCGATAAGCCTCAACTGCAAGACGAGATTACTGCGCCAGTTAACACTCAAAATGCTAGAGGTAGTGCTATAACCCTCGGTGCTCCAGCGGCTTTAGCTGCTATGGTTGACACGTTTGGTACGTCTACAGGCTTACTGGACGACGGCCAAGTTGCAGCCACGTTGAAAAACATAGCTCCTGAAGTTGGTGATTACTTTGAGCAACATCGCCAAGGTGTTGGCATAGCTGGCGATGTAGCCGGTTTGTTTATCCCTGGGATACTGGCAACTAGAGCTATCAGCGGCACTGGAGCTTTGTTTAAGTTTGCACGTTATGGCGGGAAAGCTTTTGGTCGTGGCAAAAATGTTATTGCTAGAGCTAATGCAATCTACCAGCCTCAAGGTTTCAAAGACAAACTCCTTACAAGTATCTTTACTTCTGGGCAAAATACCGGCAGTAAGCTTACTGCGTTAGGTGCGCGTGCGCGTTATGATGCTGGAAGGACTGGCCAATTCAACTGGGGGAAGAACTCTGACAATGCTGAATGGGTCCAGGAAGTTCGTGATCTAAAAGTTGGAGCAATTGTCGATACTGTCAAAGAGAACGCAGCTTTTGAGCTTGGCGTTTGGGCAGCAATGAGTGACAGTGAGGCACTTTACCCTGCTGAGTTCACTGCTCTAGACCACCTAATGTGGAACGTTCCTTTACCTGCCGCTGCTGCCGGGATTGAGAGCCTGTACATTGCCAGACAGATTGCACACATCTCTGAAGATGCAGGCAGAACAGGCATCAGGTTTTTACAGAATAATTTCATTGATCCCACACTAGCTGTTTCACAGCCTGGCCAACGTGATATCGCTGCTACAGTTTCAATAGTTAATCACAAGACTTTGAAAGACCTATCCGAGAAACACTTTGATACGTTTAAAATTAATTCAACCGACGAGAAGCTTGCACATACGGAGCGCGGAGCCCAGCAACGGTTTAAAGATAATCTCGAAGCAGCAGCAATCGCAGTCGAAAACGAATACAAGCACGATATTAAAAACTTGTTCGGTGATAGCGCGATTGAAGGTCTAACTATATCAACTAAGATTGATATGGCTGAGCCGTCAGGCGCGTTTAACACCATGGTCGAGGCCGGTAGGAATAACCCTTTCGTGCTTCCCGGCGCTGTGTCAGCTGAGGCAGTACCCACACACGGGTTTGCATCTGCGTCATTAGACAGCAAACGTACGCGGCGAGTTAACAAACTTACTGATGAGGTGTTGGAACTTCAAGAGAAGAAAAAACTCGAAGCCGGTTTAACTGAGGCCGAACAACAGAAGCTTACGTACGCGACTACAGAACTTAGGAAAGTTGAGGAAGCTACATTCTTAACCTTTGAAGCTGACGGCACAATCTCACTAGCAGCTGAACGCTCACCGATCGCACAGGATAGTTTAAGCGTAGTTGATGTCCATACTCGGAAAGGTTCTAAGCTTGGCGGTGACTCACACTGGTTGACAATCCCACAAGCTACCGAACGCGGCGGCAAACAAAAGCGTGTTGTAGGTGTCGATGATAACGGGCAGTTCTTAATCCCTGAGAACGCTATGGTTAACGAAGGCAAAACAGTCTTCGCTGGTAAAGACGTAACCATGCTTTTATCAGAGTCACCGTATGCGAAGGCGGAACGTACATCGCTTGTCATGCAGGATTTGTTGACAGGTTATGCCTATGATAAGAAGGGTGGACTGCTTGAGACTGAGGTGCTTGACCATCTCTCACCAGGAGATCGGCAAATTGTTCTTGATGTGCTAAGAAATCAGCAAGGTACAACAAGAAGCATTCAAGCGCTCGCTGATTCTGGTGATCCAAAGTACCAAATGGTATTTAACGCTTTTGAACCGTGGCGCAAACGTATGCGTGAACTAGCTGGTGACTCAGGTGTTATCGCACTTGTTCGCGGTGAAGGTCGAAAAGCTAATGCTCAAGTTGCCGGTACACATGACATAGCTTCATACACTATCCGCCCCGCAACAGGTGAAGCTTTCGGCAATCAAACCATCGTGAAGTACGTATCTCCTGAAGATATGATCATGCCAGTTAAGTCTGGTCGGCACAGTGAGGAATGGGAGATCGTAGTCAAAGGTAACCAGTCTCGCAAGGCTAAGAGTGCCGATGATATCATGGTTAACCAGGACCCGTTCGGACGTAGGGCTAACTTCCAAGCTCTTGATCTGTTCCAGAGAACTGGGTTGTACCTGGCTGGCGAGAAGATGATCAATACGTTTGTTGAGAATATTGCCAAAGGCTCCGGCACGGTTAAGTCTATCTACCTTGATCCAGCGGATAACCATTTCCATGCTGATATGATCCTGGAACTTTCACGCAGACTTTCCGAAGATCAGTTCCGCCAGGCTGTTCGTATGCCAGCCGATACCACCATGGACAAAGTTGCATTGTTCTCACTGGCCCGGAAGTACGAAGAGTGGTCACTGTGGCAGGATGTACAGCGCGGCATCAAAGCTGGTGTGCTAGATAAAGATATGCACATGACAGCAACGGACTTTAACCGTATAGCTAACATGCCTATGTCAAACCCTGGTGAAGTTCACCCGCTGGTAGACTTGTTCAGAATGCTCAAGGAAACTGGTGAAGTTGATCTCCTAGCTTCTATGAAGAACATGGATGATGTGCAAAGAGTTCTCCAAGACTCAACGTTCTTTCCTGAGATCATACCTTACTTGGACCAGGCACAGCGGATCGACGGCAAGATGTTCTCAATGAACTCTGCCAAGTTTAAGCCTTCGAACGTAGTGTACCGTAAACCTGTTGATGGTGAACTGCGGAACAAAGGTGGCGTTCGTGATCTTGCTGCAGCTCAACAGATCAAACTACAAGATCAGCTGACTACAGCTGGAACCCAGTTCGGCGCAGAAATTGTGCAGATAGTCACAGACAGTATCCGAGGAACTGGTCCTGAGAATGCAGCTAAAGACTTAGCCAGCTTGGGTAATGGTTCTCAGCGGGGCGGAGCAGCAGGGCATTTACTTTATACACGCGGTATGTCAGGTGGACAATCTAGAGCTATTCGTGGAATGGATATTATATCCAACAACACTGAACGCTTAGGCACCGACCTTATCAACAAAATCTTTACCGAGACAGGCTATGTTGATGTTGCCAATGCTCTGCAAGCTAAAGAAAACTCAGTAGCCCTGCAACGGGTAGCTGAATTGACACACGTTCGCAGGCAGGGTTGGGACGTTGAGACCGAACTTGTAGAAGTTAGTGGTGGTTGGGGTTTCAAACTCAAAGATAACAAGATCAACCGGGAGCTTTACAAACGTAAGTTTGGTAAGGATATGCCTACGAATGAGAAGGGTGAGATTTCAGAACTCATGCCTTCAGCAACCCTACGCCAAGGAGATGAAGCTCCGAAAAACATTCCGTTCGTGATGAGTAAAGACGGCTTAGATTTCAAGATGGCTAATGTCATGAATGAGATTGGTCAAGTAATCTACAAGAACTCACGTGCGTTGCGTCGTATTGAAACTGGTGGTGACCTGAACTTCAAAGCTTGGTGGGTGCCCCCGGTTAACTTCGCTAAAAAAGATATCATGTATATCAAAGACCTGGACACAGGTAAAACAGTTAACGTAATTGGAGGAGATGGACTCAATGATCTTCGTAAAAAGACTGCAATCGAGCTGGAGCTACGTCGTGCAAACGGTGAGAACGTATCTTCAATGGACGAAACAACTATGGACACTTATCAGAATAGTCGTGATCGCGTCATGGATGAGATGTTTGACTTTTCTGACCCCCTCGCGCAAACGGGCACAGCAACAGGAACTCAAGTTGGACATAGGCTTATTAGCGGTGAAGAAACACTGGCAGGAATCCAACAAAGCTACCAGAGTATTCTCAATTCTGTTATACGTAGGTCTCGCGCTGTTTATTTTAAACCTCATATTCAACAAGTAAGAAACCTGGATGCAATGCAACGGGTCGGCAAGGTTGATGCTAGGTTCCCTGATCCGCCGGTAACACAGCGTTGGTTGAACTTGCTGTACGGTAATCCGACAACTAACAAAGCCAAAGGTATTGGCGGACTAGGCGCGCAGGTTGAGGATCATCTTGATGTGATCTTGAGTGTGATCCAATCAAAGCTACGTGGTACTCAGCCAGGCAGTATCAACTTACGTGTATCACAGGCACAGGAAAAGTTCTTCAACGACTACACCAAAGAGATGGGTGCGAACTCACCTTACGAGAACATGACAGATTTCATATCGCGTTCTACGGATTACAAAACTCCGTGGACTGCGCAGAAGTTGTTCTCTGAAATGAACGGGCTAACTACTGCTATGGTTTTACGGGTGGCTGACATAGCCCACCCGTTGTTGAACATGACCTCACTAGCGGCTACTTCACCAGCAGTTCTACGGGCATTAGTTAAAC
>Ga0208768_1001001_pt1 | contig 16337 bp, 40 predicted proteins | sample AntAceMetag02UK1_FD_184760 | JGI IMG/M metagenome (GOLD analysis project Ga0208768, IMG submission 184760) | Saline lake microbial communities from Ace Lake, Antarctica - Antarctic Ace Lake Metagenome 02UK1 (SPAdes) (version 2) | ecosystem: Environmental > Aquatic > Non-marine Saline and...
TAGAGCCAGTAGAAATAAAACAAGAATATAATTCATGGAAAGAATGTACTATTGCTGCATTTGAAATATCTAGGGAATTAATAGTTGCACAAGAAGATAGCTTTATTAATAATAATAAAATAGCAACGAAATTTATATGTAAAGAAGTAGAAGAAGTCTAATGAGAGATAATAAGACATTACTTTACTTTCAAAAGAAACTTGAAAAGCAATATAAAGAAATGAATCTTTTTAGAAACTTAAAAAAAGAAGTTGAGACAGGTGCTAATGGTACTCAAGATTATATAATCAAAAAGGGTATCAATAAAGATAAGAAAGCTTATAAAATATGAAACATATAGTGTTGTTTATTTATCATTATTCTAGTAAATTAAGTTCTTGGTCTTGGCAAAAATTATATAATAATAGAGATACAGGATTAGGTTATAAAAAGTAAAAAATATTATGTGGTTAAACTTATTGGGAATGGCATTTAAAACAGGTGCAGATGTCTATAAAAGAAAACAAGAAACTAAAAGCTTAGTTGCTTTAGCAGAAAGAAATCATGCAGAAAAAATGGCAAAAGGTGAAATTACTTATCAAGGTAAAGTCATGGATAATCAAAATCAAGGAATTAAAGATGAAATTGTTTTATTCATTGTTATACTACCTATTATTGTTATTTCTTATTCTGTATTCTCTGGTACTCCAAATGCTAAAGAAAAATTAGATTTATTCTTTGAATATTTTAACAACCTACCTGATTGGTATGTTTGGCTAACTGTCGGAATATTCTCCAGCATATACGGATTAAAACCAAGTTTAGATATTTTTAAAAAAAAATAGATGTCAGATAATACAGAGATACTTAATGAATATAAGGAACAGGTAAGAATCTTAAAGCAAGATATTGCCGAACTCCAAGACGCAGGTAAGTCTAAAGACTCTGCTAATAAAAGGTGTCTGCAAAAATTAGAAAATGCCACTACTGATTTAGAGGAAGCTAATAAAAAAATAAAAGAATTAAAGGAAGAAGCAAAAGAAATACTATCTTATCCTTAATGTGGTGTGTACTCCATAAAGTTTCAGACGATTTCTACAGAGCATACACTAATGTAATCTTTGACACTAAAGATAATGCTGATTTCTTTGCTAAGAAAAGTAAATTTAAGAAAAAAGATGATTGCAGAGTGGTCAAATATGATTATAAATATTTTGCAGGAGTAACAGAAAATGAAATTAAGCACTAACTTTACATTAGAGGAATTAACTATATCCCAAACAGCTTTAAGAAATGGCATAGATAATACTCCTGATAAAGAAGAAATAGAAAACCTTAAAAAGTTATGTATTAATATCCTTCAACCTTTAAGAGACGACTTTGAATTACCTTTGGTAGTAAGTTCTGGATTTAGGTCTAAAGAACTATCATCTTTAGTGGGATCTAAAATTACATCACAACATTGTTCTGGTTGTGCAGCAGATTTTATTATTCCTGGTGTAGATAATAAGAAAGTATTTAAACATATAGTAGAGAACCTACCAATGGATCAAGCAATATTAGAATATTATACTGAAGAAAATGGTGGATGGATTCATGTTTCTTATGTTCCTAATGGTAGAGGACAAGCATTAGTTAAAGATAAAGAAGGTTATAAGACATGGCAATAGATTATAGAGGTGAGAAATTTTCTGGATATAACAAGCCTAAGAATGCTAGAACTAAAACTAAAAAATTTGCAGTATTAGCTAAGTCTGGAAATAAAGTAAAACTTATTAGATTTGGTGATGCTAATATGACTATTGGAAAATCTGATCCTAAGAGAAGAAAATCATTTAGAGCTAGACATAAATGTGCTACCGCTACTAGTAAATTAACCGCTAGATTTTGGAGTTGTAAAAAGTGGTAAGAAGTATATTAAAATTCATAGTGAAAGCTAGAATGCTATATGCCGATCTAAGAGGTCATCATGGTAAAAGATGGAACTATGAACCTGGTAATTGGTATATGGGAAAAAATAAAAACAAACATAACAGGAGAAAATAATATGCCAATGGTAAACGGAAAAAAATACCCTTACACTAAAAAAGGTAAGGAAGCTGCTAAGAAAGCTAAGAAGAAAAAAAATAAAAAATAATAAATTGTTATATGGTGTGGTTGCTTGTCAACTGGGATGATGGTGGGGAATAAGAATTTCTATGGCTAAAAAAACTTGGGTAAGATCAGATAAAATATCTGATGTGGGTAAGTGTAGATACTGTTATAAAGATATGATTTCTACTGATTCTTTTGTAGCTTTTGCTAATCACACTAAAGCTCACTATCTATGTATGAAGAAAGATGATGAAACACCTAAATCAAAATTTGATTGGTAATTAATATTTTCTTGTATATTTTATAGAGCCTTTATAATTTCTTTTGTAATAAATACAACCAACTGAAAAACCAAATGGGAATCCATGCTGTCCACCAGTACCCATATGAACTATTTCTTTAATATCTCCATATTCTTGAATCTTTTTATCTAATTTTTTACCTTTAAATACTTTTACTAAAGGACAAAAGAAAACAATGTTATCTGCAACCTCAAAAGACTTAATTAAAAAATCATCAAATATACTAAATGGTGGGTTTGTTATAATCCAATCTACATTTTTATCATATTGTAGAAAATCTTTATCCTCTTTTATTTCGCACCAATCTTTATCTCCTTTAAATAAATTATAAAAAATACCAGTTCCTAAACATGGTTCTAATATTTTTCCTTTTGGCTTAAAGTAATCTACAATAAATTTTGCTGATGATACTTTAGTCATTACATTATCATTTGGTGTAGATTTTCCTGTTTTATTTTTATATCTAAAGGTCAATTAATATCCCCAAAACCTCTTAGCATTTTTAAGATAATTTTCATCAGCATCATTATTCCAAAACATATGTGTAAAGTCTGGTTGAATATAATCTTTAAGAACATTAGGATCATTACTAATCTTCATTATGTTTTGTCTAACCTTAGCTCTTTGAATAATTGTAGGTATTCTTTTTTTAATATTCTCAGGCTTTAGTTCATCACAATTTCCAGCATGAAAGACTTTAAATTCTACCTCATTAACATAACAAAGATAAACTGGTACTTGAAATACAGACCAATAGAAATCAACTTGTAATAAGTTATATGGAGAAGGTTTATCAACTGGTAGCTTTCCAGGAAACCAAGATCTAGTACCATCTTTTTTGACAATTCCCCTTCTAGGCATCTTACATTTATCTTCAATGATAAGATTATCTCCTTTTAAATCTATGTAACCATGAATAGGAATATTAATACCATCAAACCATTTAAAAGCTTCTACCTCTGGTTTACACTTATCATAACCAGGAATAGTTTGGTGAGCCTTATGACAATTAGAAATCATTAAAGGAACTATACTTTTATAATAACTTAATTTTTCTTGGTCAGCAGGTGTTAAGGCAACTAATTTATCTAGCTTATCTTTTACCGGTACAAACATTATTCTTTATCCTCTCTGTAAGACTCTACCCCAAAATAACTTAAAGGTTTCTTTAGGTAATTTCCTATCTTAATTAATGAAATTAAAGGAATACGATTATGTGCTTTTTCATATTTTTGAATTTGTTGAAAGGTAGTTCCTAATGCCTTTGCAACTTTTGTTTGAGTTATCAAAAAACACTTTCCAGTAAATTGATTAATATTGGTATGTCTAGCTTCTTTGATTTTGATTCCTATTCCTCTATAGAACTCCATATCTTTCTTAAACGGATTTTCTTTTTCTTGTATCATTTGTTTTCCTTCCTTTTATTTTGAGTATAAAATACCCAATAAGCTTATACAACTTTCAGTTTAAAACAAAAAAACCCTTAAGAACTTATTCTAAATGGTCTTTTCATTTCTTCTTCAAAAATTTTAGAACTTATGTCAGCAATTAAGTTTTTCTTCTTTTGGACTAGAGCTTGAAATTTAAACATTTTTCTGCTCTCCTCCTGTTGCCGAACTTTCAGTTCCAATACTTTTTTTGGATCCATGTTGCTCCTTACCAACTATTTTTATAGCTTCCTTGATAACCTTGCAGTCGGTAATATTAATTTTAGCAAGTTCACCAGGCATTGATTGATAGTGTGCTTTTTTGGTCGCTTCTTCAATTGTTTCACCATCAAAAAATTCTTCTACATCAGCTGAAAACTCTACAATAGATGTCTTTAAAACTTTAAACATTTAAGACAACATTTCTGCTATAACCAGCATAATCTCTTTTTAATTCGTTGCGTTCTTCAAGCTTATCAATCAGAACACTAACCGAATTTTTACTTTTATATTCCATCTCTGCAGCCATTTCTAAAAAAGTTGGCATATATCCATATTTTGTACTATAGTTTCTAATAAATTGCAATAGCTTCAACATTTTTGGAGTCATTGGTCTAAGTCCTCTTTGTTTTATTTTCATTTACTACTAACCTCCTTAAAAGTTCTGTATATCCGTTGATGTCATCAAAGCTATCCTTTTTATAATTACTTGATTGCATTACTCTCCAACATTTAAGAAAGATCATAAATAAACCAAAAAATTTTAATGGAACTTTAATTGTTTTGTTATTGTGAATTGATAAATACTTCTCCATCATTCCAACCATTACATAAGACGTATGGTCAAACTGTCCGTAATCCCCTTCTTTTTCATGTAGTAACTTTTCCATATCATTTATAAACTTTACATTATCTGGCATAATTTCCTTCCTTGTCTTTGCACCAATACGCTGCTACTTGTTTATCTTTATATCTAACACCTATTGGTAGATAATCTATTTTTACAACTTTTTCTAATCTATTAAAGCAATTTATAGATGAACTACCAAAAGGTACTGATACTTTTTCAATAGTTCCATCTACAAAAAACATAAATAAAAAAATAAACTCCATTAATTAAAATGGAATTTCTTTACTTTCTACCTTAACCTCTGCTTGAGGTCTTGCAATAGGTGTTGTTGTTTGTTGAGTTTGTTTAGGTCTAGGATCATTCTTATAACCAGATAAAATATTACCTTCATCATTAGTCCAACCAATCAAACCTTTCTCTCCACCAGCATCTGGATAATTCATTTCTCCAGTAAACTTGTCATCCCCTTTAAAGAGAACTCCTATTTGTGCAAACACTTTAACAAACTTAGTGTTACCATTTTTTGATTGAGCTTTAACACCCAAGATTGTTCCTTTATGACCATTATCTAAAATAATGTTTCCTGAGAAGTCAAGTTTAATTGCTCTTTCATCAGCTCCATTATATGGAAATAATACCCAATCTTTTTGCTTACTGTTACCATTGTTGCTTATTGGCATTGTTTTGTCCTCCATTAGTTTTTATTGTTTGTTGTTGAGAATCAAATTCTTTTTGAACTGATTCATTTTCGTTCTTCCAATCAGAATATAACTTAGTCAACTTAGTTTCAGTTGTCTGTTGTTTTATCTTATCCTTAATTGAATTTTTTGTAGTTGCTCCTTGATTAATTACAGCATTAACTAATTCATCTGCACTAGCAAATTCTGTACCATGTAATCCAAATGAAGCTAAACACCTTCCTAAACTTGAAGTGGCAGCATTCTCTAAAGCACTTGTTTTATTAATAAAGTTAGCATCTCTTATTTCTTCTGCATGACCAACACTATAAGGAGTATCTCCAATATATAATGTAGTCTTAGCTATAACTTTTTTATCATCTTGAAAAATAATCTGCTCATCTATCTTAGATTCTGGAAAAAATTTTAATAAGTGATTATGTCTTTTAGCTACTGTTAAATAACTCTTTCCTTTAAAGTCTAATTTTTCAACATTAGAATCTAGTGAAGCTATACATAGTAACCTTTTTTCCCTGAAAGAACCTTTGAATTTTTCTTCAGTATTTTTACTTGTCGGATTTTCTTCCTGAACTACTTTTTGTTTTATTGTCATTTTTATTTCCTTCCTTTAGTTTTTGATTTTCTATTATTTGTTCTTTATCTTTATTTGCTTTTAACTCTAAATAACTTTTATTTTGAGCTATCTTCTTATCGGTCAACTCTAATGAATTAATTTTAGTTCTTAGTTCAATTATTTCATCATCTCTATTTCTTAACTGTTCTGCATATTTTTTATTATCTTGTTCATAGGCTCTTATCTTGGTTTGCATTTTTGCAAGTTCCATCATTATCTGATCTGACATTATTTCTTTCCTTTCATAACTTCTTCAAGTGTTAAATTATAAACAATCATATCCTGAACAGATTGACCAACAATTCCGCCAATATCCATATTTAGATTACCTGGTAATGATTTTCTTTGTTGAGCTGTTAAGACAACATAATCATTGAACCACAAGTCTAAGCTTTTATTCAGTTGACTTGGACTCATATGATCGGCAGTAAAACAACCCCCATCTTCCTTTTTTGTCCACTCTTTTCCTATCGCTTTTAGCATTTAGTCCTTTCTATTAGTTAAAACAAACATTGTCAATAAATAATACATATTGATACACCTCTAAGCTTTAAATATTATTATCGCATTAAAGCTAAATGATATTCTTTCATCATCTTTATTATCCGAATCAAATTTATAAACGGTATGTCTTAAATTTGAAGGAAACAAATACCAATCTCTAACTTCTGGCAAGGCTTTATAATTTGCATCAAAAAACATATTCTCCGAACCTTCTAAAAATTCTACATTCCCTGAAGTGTCGTCATGTTCTTTAGAGTTTTTATTTGGTTTCATGGCATCAGGTATTTTTAAGTAACCAACACAACTTAGATCAGCTCCTTTACCTTGATTGGTATAAGTTACATGAGTATGACAAGGGTTATAATCTCCTGGTTTTTGAACTACATACCAAGCTGAAGTAATTTTTATGCTTTCTATTTTATTATCTTTATAATGGTTACTAGTATAACCAGAAATAATAGGATCAAAAAATAATCCTTTCCATTTAAGCATTAACTCAGGTGTTATTAAATATTCGCCATGTACTTGACCAATTAATTGATTCCCCCAATCATGGGTTATAATCTTGTCTTTATCTTCTCTTATCTGTTTTAAATCCTCTTGAAATTCTTTGATTAAATCTAAAGGTAATACAGATTTAGCAAGGGTTGAACCAAAAGGTTTAAATAATTTAAAATTTATTTTATCATTCATTATAAATCTTCCATTTTATTTAGTTCGTTAATATTAACTCTATAAGCAGGTGGTCTATTAGAGTAACCAAAATCGGTTAATCTTTTAGACATCTCCTCCCCATCATCTTTATAAGAGAACCAACCCATAATATTAAACTCAAAATCGCCATCATGGACAACTAAAACATATCTTGCTTTTTTCTCATTAGGTCTAATCAATAAAAAATTAGGATCTTTCTTTTTTTGTGATCTAATCTCTATATGATTCTGAAAATCGGTATCTGTATATCTTGAAAAAGAATCAGAATAAGAGCTATTGAAATAAGTATTAGTTGCCTTTGCAAAAGCTACTTCTCCTAAGCTTCCAATAACTCCATCTGTTATTTGTCTTTCAAAGCCACCTGTGTAGCCATAAGAAAACCCTTTACCTTGCTTCAAGTTCTCTATGTACCTTTTTGTTGAGTTCTCAAAGGCTAATTGCACTTCAAACGGATCTAATTTAACTTTTATCATTTTTATATCCAATCTATTTGAGGTTTACCGTTATAATTAACATCATAAATAAACCAACCAAATGCCATTAAACCACCTGCTAATTTTTGAGTTGATTCTTTTTTAAATGGAACTCTCCTAGTAAATATTAAAACTCTTTCTAGTTTATCTTTATTAAATATTAGTTCCCTTCTTTTAACACCCTCTAAATAAGAAATTTTAGAAAGCATGACAACTTTTTTTCTAGCCAACTCAAATCCCTTTAATGTAAATTCTGTTGCTAATTTAAAAGGTGGATTGGTTACAATATTATCCACTTGTTTATCAGATTCTAAAAAATCAATTCCTATTTCTCCATAATCTCTATTAATTAAATCTGAACTATAAACATCATAACCATTTTTAATCATAACTTTAGACATAGCACCATTACCACAAGCACACTCCCAAATATCACCTTCAAATTTTTGCTTATCTAATAATGATTGGGTTGCATTTTCTGGTGTTGGGTAAAAGTCATCTTTTTCTCTATCTCCATTCGCATTGTGTCCTACATAAGCTAACGCACTACTTTTTTTCATTACTTTGTCCTTTTATTAGTTGTTTTAATATCGTAGTTGTGGGGTTAAAATCGTAATCGCTTAGAAAGCATCCTGATAGAAATATAAATATTATTAAGTATTTCATTTTTTTTTAATAAACCTTTCTTCTTCTTCTATTTGCTTTTCCACTTCCTTTATGCTTTTACCATTAACATGAACATACCAACATTCAACGCAGTAATTTTTTGATCCCTCTACTACATCTGAAGGATTCTTGCATTTTATACAGACCTTATAATCTCCATATATATTGGTTTTATTCATATTGATATTCCATTGTATGGAAATTTATTACCTTTACTTAAATTACTTGTAGCCTTTATAATTCTTAAATTATTTTCTACATGGAGTCCTGAAACATTTTTACCTTGAAGCGGTATAATGTGGTCAACATGATAACCCTTTTTACTCTTTTTATATATCTCTCTAATTTTTTCTAAATTAGCCCATTTAGGGATTCTAATTAAAATATGCTTTCTTCTGTGCATAGATTTTAAATTATAATATAATTTATTATCAAGATAATGATCTTTATTCTTTTTTAAATAATATTCTCTATTTGCTAGAAAATGCTTTCTAAATGATTTTCTATTTTTTAATTTTGCTTTTAAAGTTGAGTTTCTTATCTTTTGTTTATCTAATATCTCCCTATGTAATACAGGGTTGTTTAAAATATTTTGCCATTTTTTTTTATGTATTTCTTTAAGTTTTTCAGGATTATTTAATCTCCATCTTTTGGCAGTTTTTTTATCTTTTAATGGATTTTTAATTCTCCATAGCTTTCTTTTTTCAGCACCATTATTTTTATAATAATGTTCTTTTAGTTCTTTATTAATTTTATCTCTATTCTCTAAACGGTATTCTTTATGCCAAATTAATAAATTTGTTTTGTGTTTCTTGTAATATTTCTTTGATCTTTTAAAGCAACATTCTTTACAGTTTGCTCTATAATTTTGAGTATCTTTTCTCCAAAAAAAATATTTAACATCTTTTATTTCTTTACATTCTGAACAGCTTTTATTCATATTAAAAAAAATCTTTTGTAATCCCATTTCCATTTTCAAATAATGTTTTACCTGTTTTTATTTGATGATCTATAAGATTTTTAATACCTTTCAATGGTCTCATATATTCTTTTGGAATAAAATTGTTTTTATTTAATTTAGAATAAATATTAATCCAATATTTTTTATCCTTATTATTAAGTAAACTCCAATTTTTAATATTATTCATTTTTATCCTTTTTGGTTATTTTTTTAATCTCCTAAGTACAAAGCCATAAACATCAAGAGTTCTTTCTAATCGACCATATCTTGTAAAAGCATTTGACCAACTCTTTCTGGTTTTCCTTCTTTTACTCACAAAGCTATCTCTTTCACTTGCTATTTTTTGCCTACGTTCTAAACCTTGATATATTTTACCTAAAGGATTATATATATCCCATAACCCTATATGAACGTTTCTTACTTCCATCCATTTAACAAATTTTTTCATCTTTGTTATTTTTAATAATGAAATATCCATATTAATTAGTTAAGTGGTAAAATATTATTAATGTTAATTCAATAATAATGATTGCTTCAAGCATTTTTTTCCCTCCTTTTTAAAGTTCTTATACTTGTTATAAGTAACCCCATTCATAGCTTCAGAACCTATTAAAACATTGACCAATGTTTCCTCCATTAACTTAGTAAGTGTTTTTGTTTTTGTAATCTTTTGCTTTTTCATATTTTTTACTCCAGAGCTCTTTAAATTGTGGATTGGTTGCATTGTCCATAGCCTTATGAAACATTAAAAGCATTCTATCTATTACCTCTATTTCATTGGTTACTATGTCAACAGTTAACCCTCTATTAATTATTTTCATTATTATCCCTTTCTCTTTCTATGCCTAAACATTCTTTGATTAATTTAAACAGTTTTTTAAATATTGCTTTCATGTTTATATCTTATCAATTTCTATTACTTGATCTCTATAAATACAATTAGAAGATTTAAAATCATCTATGAAATCAAATAAATCCTTTAAATCATTAAAAGACCTTTCAAACTCATGTTTAATAATTTCTATTTTGTCTGTTTTTGTATTCCAATATTTATACTTAATATAATATTTCATTATTTAGATTCCCCCATGAGTTGCCCATTGGTGTAACATCATCATTATTAAGGTTACAAATACCATTACAGAAAATGCGAACCCCAAAACGTAGTATAGTGCTTTTTTCATTAGTTCCTTTCTATTGATTTTATATCTGCTGAATCTACACAAATATCACCTACATGACGTAAACCACTCCATAACCTTACAAGATACATATTACCCTTATAATGATTTAAAATAATAGCTTCTTTATTATTATGGACTTCAACCTTGTCATTTGGTTTAAATTTATTAATTTTCATAGTCCCTTTTATTTTATCCTTATGTTGTTTTATTTCTTTTACTTGGTTTTTAATTGCTTCTTTTTTCATATATTCCTTTTTCTAGTTAATTGTATTATTGAATGGTTGATATTTATTAAAAGTTAATAAATCCCTGAATTGTTTTAAAGCGGATTCAGTTCTTGCCAAACCATACTTTGGTATTTTTCCCTTTTCAAAAAATAACCAAAATTGAGTTTCTTTTCTTGGCTCTCCCATTTCTTTAAAATCTCCATTTTTCTTTAATATTATCATTATTTTCCTTTCTTAATTAATTTATTTAAAGCCAAACCAGATACAAAAGGAATTTTTGCATCTACTAATTGCTTTAATTGTGTTTTGGTTAAATTCTGCTTATCTAATAATTTTGATAAAGCAGTTCCTTTTTCAAATGATATTTTTTTACCTCTTAAATCTTCATAAGATTTTTTTAAGGTTTCTATTTGTTCAGTTGAAAAACCTATTTCTTTATCTGCTAAAATTTGAGCAGCTTTATTAATTAAAGTTTCTTTTCTTTCGTTGCTTATTGTAGTCATGTTTTACCCTTTCTATTGTTTGTTGTTTAATCTTGTAGTTGCGTTAATTTCTATGTTCTTGTTTGCTTCGTCCATAAAGTTTTCAATATCATTATCAAAAAACCAGCATTTTGTAATTTTGTTGTAATGACCTGTATTTTTATGATTGGTTAAGTAATCTTTATTATTGCAAAGATTCCAGGCTTGTCTTTTTATTAACCAATTTTTGCCCTTTGCTAATCCAACATTTTTGTCTGTTGCATCATCAATTAAAGTATAACAAGTTTTAAAAGTTCCTTCTGTTTTTCTGATTCTAATCATTATATCCCTTTCTTATAGTTTGTATTTTCATAAATCATTAAACCAGAAAATAAACCAGCTTGAGTCGCTTTTAAAATGTAGCCTTGATTTTCAAGCATAGTTTTTTTTATATCTGCTTGTTTTTCTGATCCAACAACTGAATCGTTCCAACTAACATATTGTATTTTTGTTTTAAACTTTGGCATTGTTTTTGTTTCCTTTGTTTGTTTGTTAATCATATTAATACTTGTATTATCTTTGTATTATTATGTCAACTAATAAAAGCATATTAATTAAATTAATTTGTTCGCTAAATGTTCCTTATTGACTACCCATAATTTGGGTATATAAGGTTTGGCAAGGGAAGGAAAAAAGGAATATGAATAAATTAAAAAAAGGGTTTGTAATGATCCCAAATGCTCTGTTTTATGATAACAGGGTATCAAATGACGCTAAAGTCTTATTTTGTTACATTAAAAGCTTATCTGCTAATTATAGGAACTTAAGAAACTCTAATTTATGCCTTAAGCTTGGAATATCAATAAATACACTTCAAAAGGCAAAAAAGGAACTGTCTGAAAATGGATATATAGTTATACAGAGGTTATCAAGTGCGAACAGATATACCTTGAAATTACCTAGAGACTACCCAAAATCTACTTACCCTGACTACCCAAAATCTACTCAACCAGACTACCCAAAATTTGGGTACCATTATAAGAGTAACAACAATAATAGTAAAAACAATAATAATAAAGGATTTAAAAAGTTAAAAGGCTTTAAGGATGACTGAGTATCTTTATAATAATAAACCATTACAAAAGAGTTATAATAATAGCTATAGCCTGGCAGAGAAAATTGAAATTAATAAATACATCCAATCAGACTTTGAAAATGGAATGCTTTCATTTGAGCAAATGTACCTAATTATAAATGATGGATTATACGGTAGTTACACTTGCCAAACTATAATTGATGATTTACTTTTTAAAGGTAAAATAAAGAAAAATCCTATTACACTAACAACTAGAAGTTTTAAGCCTAAAAAGAAACCTTTTGATTTGTAATATACTATATAATGTGTTAAGTAAATTCTAGGCTACTAGCTCCCTTAAGCTTTGGTCTATTAGTTATATAACTGTTGCCGGTGGAGTTTTCCCTTTCCTTTCTATCTCTGCCGGTAACCCTATAAATATTATTATGGCAGGAAGAAAAAAGAAATTAACAGAAAAACTATTTGATAAGCTTTTAAATCTTATTGCAGATGGTTTAACAATTAGAGAAGTATTCTCAAGAGATGATGTAGATTTTACCTGGCAATCTTTTAGAAACTATTTAATTAAAGATAATGTTTTAATGGATAGATACATCAAAGCAAAGGAATTGGCAGTTGATCTAAGACTTAGTGAGCTGGAAGACAAAAGAAAAGAATTAGAAATTAAAATAGAGTCTGGTGAATTAGATCCCAAAGCAGCTCAAAACTTAGTTAACTTATATAAAATCATTGTTGCAAGTTCTCAATGGTCTGCAAGTAAGTTAAATGCTAAGAGATATGGTAAAAGTGCAGAGGTTTTAAGCATTAATTCAGAGAAGAATCAACCATTAACCATCAGTTGGAGTAAACCATAGTGACAAATATGTCACAAATACAGTTAAGTGTGATAAATATGTCACAGTATTATGGTCTAGAAGTATTGAAGTATATAAGAATGATTTATAAATGGTACACAAAAGCTTACTATCTACATACAAGAGATTATATAGTAAACAAATGCTTACTATCTCAATGAATATAGGAGAAATATATAAACATTAATATATTACTATTGATAATCTCTAATTATCGTTAGTAATAAAACCTAGTAAAATGAAAGCTAATTGGTGAAATAGGGGGTGTCAAAAGTGCCTATACCCATTTTTAAAGGTAGCTTTTAAATTTATATTGATACAAGGTACAAACACATGGATGATAAATTCTTAAAAACAACAATCTTTATAGTCAAAAATAAGACTACAAAAAAACCAATAGTCATTACTCACTTTGAAGGGTTCAGGGATAAAGCTGATGCTGAAGACTTTTCAACCTTTATAAAACAACAGTTTGTCCTGGAAGAAGAATTTGACAATCAAAACAAAACACTCCATTAGGGGGGGGTACTTTTAAAATATGAAACAAATAGTAATTCCTTATTCACCAAGAGAAATCCAAAATTTTTTGCATGAAAAATGCGACACAAACCGCTTTAACGTAGTCATCGTTCATCGGAGGGGGGGTAAGACTGTGTTTGCTATCAACCACCTAATCAGAGCGGCTCTAACGTCCAGTAAACCCTATCCTAGATACGCTTTTATCTCTCCATTCCGTCTGCAAGGCAAAAGTACAGCTTGGGACTACATGAAACAATTTTCTGCCACAATTCCAGGAGTTAAGTTTAATGAGTCAGAATTAAGAGTTGACTTTCCAATTAACAATTCCAGAATACAAATATTAGGTGGTGAGAATAGTGCTGCCATAAGAGGTCAATATTTTGATGGTATAGTTTGTGATGAAACCCAGAATCTTTCGCCAGACCTTTTTGATACCATTTTAAGACCATGTCTATCCGACAGGAAAGGCTTCGCCATTTTTATAGGTACGCCAATGGGAAGAAATTGGTTCTACGAATTACATGAAAAAGCTAAGAAAAATAATGATTGGTTCACAGCTGTATTCAAAGCTAGTGAAACTAAGATTATAGCTAAAGACGAATTAGACGCTGCGAAACAAACCATGTCGCCAGAAAGTTATGCTCAAGAATTTGAGTGTTCTTTCCAAGCTGGAATAAGTGGTTCTTACTTTGGATCTACGATTGAAGAATTAGAGAAGAAAGGCAATATTACTAATTTTGATATAGAGGATGATTTGGAAGTTGAAACATGGTGGGACTTAGGAATGAATGACAGTACCGTAATAACCTTTGCACAACGAAGACCTAGTGGCGAAATTAGAATTATTGATTGTTATGAGAACTCAGGAGAGGGTTTAGAACACTACATTAATATCATAGATAGTAAACCTTACAAATATTCAAAACATATTGCACCCCATGATATTAGAGTTAGGGAGATTGGCACTAATAAATCAAGATGGGAAACAGCAAAAGAATTAGGACTAGAATTTGACATAGCACCCAAACTTAGTGTAGAAGACGGTATTGAACAAGTTAGAAGAATGTTGCCTAAATGCTACTTTCATAAAAACAATTGCAATAAGCTTGTAGAAGCGTTAAAGTCATATTGTAAACGTTGGGATGAAAAAAATAATTGTTTTAGAAATAAACCTCTACACAATTGGGCATCTCACTTTTGTGATTCGATAAGATATGGTGCTGTTACAGAACCTATAGAAAGATCGGATTGGAAAAAGCCGATAAGAATTAATACAAATTATATAGTTTAATATGGCAAAAAAAAATAAAGATCAAAAAGAAAAATCAGATATAGAATTAAAAAGTTTAATAAGCAACCAGATCACAAATGGATTAGGTTATTTAGGTGGACAGCTTTCAGAGCAAAGAAAGAAATCTTTAGAATATTATTTAGGTGATAAACTTGGAACAGAGATAGATGGTCGTTCACAAGTAGTAAGTACAGATGTATCTGATACGATTGAAAGTCTATTACCAAATCTATTAAGAGTATTCACAGCTTCCGATAATGTTGTTCGTTGCGAACCTATGACTGGTGAAGATGTTCCTATGGCAGACCAAGCGACAGCTTATTTAAATCATGTATTCTACAAAGAAAATAATGGTTTCCAATTATTATATAATTTTTTTAAAGATGCTCTAATAGAAAAAAATGGTTTCCTAAAAATTTATTGGGACGACTCTGAAAAAGTTGAATACGAAACTTACGAAAATTTATCACCTCAAGAAAAAGAAGATTTAGAAAATACTAAAGACGAAATAGAATTTGTTGAAGAAGAAGTTTTTGAAGATGAAGATGCTAGAGAACAATTTGAAGCAACTTTAGAACAATATAAATTACAAGGTATGGACACAAGCCAAGTTCAAGAACCTAATTTTGATTTATATAATTGTAAAATTAAAAGAATTAAAAAAACAGGTAAAGTAAAAATTGAAAGTGTTCCGCCAGAAGAATTTTTAATTGAAAGAAATGCTAAAACGATTGATGATGCAAATTTTGTAGCTCATAAAGTTTTAATGACAAGATCAGATTTAGTTTCGATGGGTTATCCACAAGATGAAGTTGATGAATTACCAAAATCAAGTTTAGATGTTTTCAATACTGAGCAAGTTGTAAGGATGAGAGATATAGACGATTATCCAACTAGCACTTCAACAGATAGTTCAACAGAAAAAGTTTTAGTTTATGAGTGTTATGTAAAATATGATTATGATGGTGATGGTATTGCAGAGTTAAGAAAAGTTGTAGCAGCTGGAGATCAAGGTTCTAATATTCTATCTAATACACCTTGTGATAATACACCTTTTGTTACAGTAACCCCTATTCCTATGCCACACAGATTTTATGGCAGATCAATTTCAGAATTAGTTGAAGATGTTCAATTAATGAAATCTACTGTGATGCGACAGTTGTTAGACAATATGTATTTAACAAATAACAACAGAGTTGCAATCATGGATGGTATGGTTAATATGGATGACCTACTTACGACTAGACCTGGTGGAATCGTTAGAACTAAACAACCACCTAACCAAGTTTTACAACCCCTACAAGCTCAACCAATTTCACAACAAGCTTTTCCTTTATTAAGTTATTTAGATTCAGTTAGAGAAGGTAGAACTGGTGTTTCAAAAGAAGCTCAAGGTTTAAGTCCTGATACATTAAATGCTAAAA